>Ga0209201_1004538_pt1 | contig 11097 bp, 7 predicted proteins | sample AD_UKC055_MetaG_FD_184411 | JGI IMG/M metagenome (GOLD analysis project Ga0209201, IMG submission 184411) | Active sludge microbial communities of municipal wastewater-treating anaerobic digesters from USA - AD_UKC055_MetaG (SPAdes) (version 2) | ecosystem: Engineered > Bioreactor > Anaerobic >... | reverse complement strand
GCCGTTATCGACCCCGAAGCCGACGAAGAACGCCTGCTTTCCGTCAAGGGTACCCATCGAGGATGTGTTGATGGGCAACGGCGTGACTTCGTTTTCGGTGACGTCTCGGGACAGATGCGCCAACGCGATATCCCAGTCGTTGTTCTGGCCGTCGTAGCTCGCGTGTGGCACGAAATAGTCGACCTGTACCAGTGTTCCCTCAGGACGTGAACCATCGGATGCGGGTCTGGCGTCGTTGGTGAACATGAAGGACACGATGCCAGGCGCGATCGGGAAATCTCTGGAAGGCGTCACGCAGTGCGCCGCGGTAAGCACCCATCTCTTGTCGATCAGGGTTCCGGAACAGAACGAACCTGTGAACCCGTATCCGGGATAGGACATGACCAGGGAACCGACCGCCGGCCAACCTGTCTCAACCTCTCCATTTATGATCGGGGAAGAGATGCCTCCAACTTCGCCGGCGACATCCTCGAATTCGCAGCCCGCGAACGTGACGCACGACAGAAGCACAACCAGCGCCACCCCCACCGAACCGGGAACACCCAACAGCCGCTTCATCGATACCACCTGGCAATTTCAGTCAAATTCGCGAGGCCCCAGAAATGGGAACAGCCAAACCGGTGAATCATGCGACAAATGGCCCCCCCCAGTCAACTGCGGCGGCAACGCCCGACAGACAATTATCTTGAACACAATCCTCGTGATTTCCGAAACATTCGAGAGGCTTCCAATCGGACTCCCGGGATGTCTGGGTTTCGCCACGCGCTGGCCGCAACGTTCCTGGCGACGCTGCTTTCCGGCTCACGGGTGGTGGCGCAGACGTCGTGGCCGGAAGGCGCCGACCCATCGGGACTCGGCCTTGACGAACAGACGCGTGACGCCATCGAGACCGCCGAGAGTATCGGACTTGACATCAACACCGCCGGCATCGGCGAGCTGGTCGAGCTACCTGGAGTCTCGCTGTCCGATGCAAGACTGCTCGTGGCACGACGCTCCGTGGCAGGCCGGTTCGGCTCCATCCTTGAAGCTGCGAAAACACCTGGCCTGTCGCCGGCCGCAGCGGAGGCACTGACACGTTATGCAAGCGTCGACAGCGGGCCCCCGTCTGACTGGAAGGTCGAGGCACGCGTGGCGTCGACATGGCATTCGGATCGCCTCGACAGAGTGGCGCCGGTCAATCGATTGCCCGACAACGCGCTCGTGTTCAAGGCGGCCTGGCTCGACTCCTGGGAGGCGGGTGCAACCATTCTGGTTCTGCCGGGACTTACATCGGTCCATTTCGGCGAGGCCGGAGGCGTCAAGACCCTCGTCGGAACAGGACCGGCCATTAACGTGGATCCCGGAGGTTTCTACCTGGCGTGGCACAATCCCGGAATCAGCGTGATTGCGGGGACTTTCCAGGTCGGCTTCGCTTCGGGCCTGACCATGGATATTACAGGTCTTCGACGTCCCGATGGTGCCCGCGTCTCGAATTCGTTCACCCACTCAGCCGACACAGGCTCATTTGGCGTGCGCAACCGCTTCTCGGGTATCGCCGTCCAGTTCGAGGCTCCTGTCGGCAGCAACGGGCACACCCTGAACGGCACGGTGTTCGCGTCATACAGGTTTGCCGATCCGGCTCGACGCGACGTCGTCTGGGATAGATGCGCAAATATGGATATCGACTGCGGTGACGCAGACATGGCGCCATACATGCTCTTCGATGACGAGGCCGCCGCCGGCGAATCGACCTCTGGGGTAACGTTGACAAACGTCCTGCGCGAGGGAACGGCTGGCGCCAGCATCGGCTTCGGCAACGACGTATGGCGCGTCCAGGCCATCGGGTGGGCGACCGGGTTGAGATACAGGCCGGACGCACCCGGGATCGGTCCATCCACATCGTCCAGGATGCCCGAGGACCGAAAAATCTTCGGTGCCGCGGGTGTTGCCGGAAGCGCCGTCCTGCCGAACGACGGCATATTCATGGCAGAACTGGCCGTCAACGACGTCGGCGCCGTGGCGGCGGTCGCAGAGGCTTCATACTCGCCGCTGCCCGGCCTCGATATCGAACCTTCGTTCAGGTGGTATCCGGCAACTTGGGACAACCCCTGGACCGGTTCCACCGCGGACGCGTCACGATATCGTGGGAATCGCGCGCGGGATGAGATTGGCGGGCGATTCGATCTGACATGGAGATCATCAGGATTCACGCGCAACCGTCTGAGGCTCGACGCCGCCTGGCACGAAAAAGACGATACGCCCGACTCGACTCCGCACTTCGACGTCGAAACCACCACGGGCATGGAGATCTTCGCGTCCAGTCATGAAACGCTGCGATTTGAATTCCGTTACCAGGACCGGGACGTCACAAGGAGCGGACGGGCGCTCTCCTTTGAGCCGCACCACTCCGCTTCCACGGGCAACATATCCGGAGGCTGCCGCATGGACTGGGCGTTCTCCGCGAAAACGAAAAGGATCCCGCGAACCGCCGTCACCGCCCGGATCAGCCAGGGCATACGGGACTCCGCAACTCTCTTAGACCGGTTCGACATCGACATGACCGCAACGCTGCGCGTCGACACGGATCTGTGGCCCGGTCCGAAGCTGTCGGGCTGGTTCAGATGGTCGGACGAATCCATGGTCGCCGACACATCTCCCTCTCCGGGCCAGGGCTGCGCGTCGACCAGGATCGACGGCCCGATCCCGGCCGCGTGTCGCGGTGACACGAGACTGGACGCCGGGATTGCGTTGCTTCAACGCCTGGCCGCCGGAAAAACTTTGATACTGATCGACGCCTCGTTCCGATACACGCGTCATGTCGACGATCGGCCGTCGCGCATCCAGGATGTTGACACCGCGACCGGCCCGAACGAATTCGCCGCGACCCTCTCGTTCTCTATCGGGGCTGGTGGCGGCGCCAACGGACGGTGACAAACGAAGAGCGCCGGCGCCCCGGAAACCCGGCGTCACAGGAGGAAATCATGGCAAGCAGGGAGATCGAATCGCTCGTGTTGATCCTGGCCGCGCTCGCTGTCGCCATAACAACCGTCTTCACGGCTGGAGGGTGTGGCCCGGATGTACAGGATTCAAGCACAGCGGCCCCGCGTTGCGACTGCATCGGCGGTGAAATCGTCGTGACCGAACTGATGATCGATCCTCCGGGTGTGGACGAAGGGCTTGAATACGTCGAGATAATGAACGTGTCCGATCGCCGGATATGGCTGGAAGGGCTGGTCACGGTGTCGGGATCCTCCGCCAGGCCGGTAGTATCCGCGGTGACCGGCTGGACCAACGCCGGGCTGGAGCCTGGCGCGCGTGCGGTCATCTCGGAGGCGCCGCCGGCAGGAAAATCAAACGGCATCTCGGTGTCGTCACTTGTTCTTTCCAATGTCGAGGGGTCCTTCTCGTTGATGTGCGGCTCCGTCGAGGTTGATTTCGTCGCGTGGGGAGAGTCTCCGGAGGCTCCCGACGAGGGACGTTCGCTGCAGGCGGCAACGGCCGCGTCCCCCGATTCCCCCAGGGAATGGTGCCCTTCAACCGTGGCAATGCCCGGAGAGGAAGGGTGGTACGGCAGCCCTGGCGAGCCGAATCACGAATGCTCGAGCAGGGACACGTGTCTGGACACCGCCACCGGCCTGATGCGAGACGTTCGCAGACCTGTCGGTGACGACCTGGTGGTGACGGAGGTTTTCGCCAACCCGGATGGCGCGGACACCCTGGCAAACGAATGGATCGAGGTTCTGGCCCTGGCTGGTTTCGACCTCGGTGGGCTTGTCGTCATACATTTCAACGGCCCGGACGACCAGGCGTCCTCACGGGAATTCAAGGTGAAGAATGATGAATGTCGTCCCGTCCAGGCAGGCGAGGTGGTCGTGATCGGCGGGGCCGGCTTGCCGCTGGATGGCGATTCAACCCTTTACAACGCCACCGGCGGCGTGGCCACGCTGCACATCCTGGACAGCAGGGGCAACACGGTCGCGACGGCAAGGCATCCAAAGGTGCCCGACGGCGCCTCCGTTTCCTTGAAAAAATCCGTCGCCACCGGAACCGACGCAGCTAAGGCCGACGACGACCCGGCGTCGTTCGTGACGACCAGGTGCGCGTCGAAACCGGCGGCGACCCCAGGTTCGCTGGAAGTCTCGTGCGGGCGTTCAAAATGAATAAGCCAATGTCCTGTCGCGGATCCGGAACCGGTCGATTCCCGACCCGCGCCGCCGTCGGTGCTGCGATTTCGGCAGTCTGTGCGGCGCTTCTGGCGGGCTGCTGGCCGGCGTGCGGACCGGTCACCGGAGTCGTGTCGAATGTGATTGACGGCGACACCGTCGAACTTGCCAACGGAACACGCGTCCGACTGCTCTCGATCGACGCTCCCGAGGCTGACGCGTGCTGGGGCGCGCAATCCACGGCCGGCGCGGTGTCCCTGCTGCAGGGCAGAAGGGTCGTGCTGCGATACGCGACCGAATGCTTCGATGACTACGGCAGAGTGTTGGCGCACGTCATCGTCGACGGCAGGGACGCCAGTCTGCTGCTGGCCTCGGGAGGTCTCGCCTGTGCCTGGATTCTTCAGGAGGATCCGGACGCGTCGCCAGTCAGGGAGGCGGCCAGACAAGCCGCCAGACAGGGCGTCGGACTGTGGGGCGCATGCCCGGACGTTCCGTGCAGGTCAAACTGACGCATGGATCTGCTTTGCCAGTGCTTCAGCCTGGCCGGCGTGCCAAGTCGGGGTTACCTGACGACAGTGACCTTGTTCATCACGACATCGGTGGTCGGGCAGTCACGGCGATCGCGCGGCAGGGCGACGATGGCGTCAACCACGTCCATCCCCTTCGTGACCATGCCGAACCAGTTGTAATTCTTCGGAAGCCTGCCGGTCAGATCCGCGACGCAGATGAAGAACTGGCTGCCGTTCGTGTTCGGGCCGGCGTTCGCCATCGCCAGGGCGCCACGGACGTAATCACCCTTGACCGGCTCGTCCTCGAACTTGTATCCGGGTCCACCCGAGCCCCAGCGCGGACGCATGGCCGGATCCTTGGTCAACGGATCGCCGCCCTGGATCACGAATCCAGGCACCACGCGGTGAAAAAGGATTCCGTCATAGAAACCCTTCTCGGCCAGTTTCACGAAGTTTCCAACCGACTTCGGGGCCTTGTCGGCGTCGAGTTCCATCTCGATCACTCCGTCTCCCACCGAGGTCATGCTTGTCTGAATGACTACCTTCACCTTGCCAGTGACAGGGGCAGGGTCAGGGACAGGGGCAGGGTCAGGGACAGGGGCAGGGTCGGGGGCCGCGACAGGGGCAGGGGCAGGGGCAGGTGCGGGGGCAGGAGCAGGGGCAGGAGCCGCCGTCTTTGCCGCCGCGGGTTCCGGGGCTTCGGACGCCTGGGTCGACGCCTTTGAACAGCCTAACGCGAAAATTGCCACGGCCGCGGCCGCGAGGATCAGTGTCTTTCTCATATTGTTTATTCTCCCTGGGGTTGTTCGGGCCGAAACTGGAAAAGCACGGCCTGCCGTATTTTATAGCCGGGCGGCTTTCCGGCAACCTCAAATTGGCTTAGTATCGCGCGCGCCGGCTTTCCGGCAGGAAATGGGATGCACATTCGGAAGATTTCAAAATGGAAGAAGAAAACCTGGACCTGAACGAAGACTTCGAGGCGATGCTGAACGAGACGTTCCACGACGGATTCAAATACTACGACGTGGGCGAAAAGGTCACTGGAACCATCGTATCGCTGGGTGACGACGCGCTGCTTGTCGACATCGGCCAGCGCAGCGAAGCATCGATGAGCCTCGCCGACTTCACGCCCGAGGAACTTGCGGGAATGAAGATCGGCGATTCGGTCGAAGCGACCGTCGTCAGGTTTGGCGGCGGGGTCACCGTGCTGTCACGCTCGGTCGGAGGACGCGGAGCGGACATGTCCACGGTCAATATGGCCCGCGAGGCGAACCTGCCGATCGAGGCGAAGGTCACCGGAAGCAACAAGGGTGGATTCACGGCCACGATCGGCAACATCCGCGCCTTCATACCGATCAGCCAGATCGAACTCGGTCAGGCGGGACCTGCCGAAAACTACGTCGGTCGGGTATTCCAGTTCAAGGTGATCGAAGTCAGGGAGCACGAGGCCGTGCTCTCACGGGCCGCGCTGCTCCGCGAGGAACAGGCGGTCGAGCGTGAACGCGTCCTTGCTGAACTCAAGCCCGGCAAAATGGTCGTGGCTCTTGTCGTGAAGGTCGAGAAGTTCGGCGTCTTCGTCGATGTAGGTGGCGGCATTCACGCGCTGGTTCCGGTTTCCGAACTGGGCTGGCACGGTCGTGACGAGATCCTCGCCGGAATGGAGATCGGCCGCGAACTGACGGTCGAGATCACCCGCGTCGAGGAAAAGGATGGCCGCCCAAGGATCTCCGCGACGCTTCGCAACCCCGAAGACGATCCCTGGATCGGCGCCGCCACCTCTCTCAAGGAAGGTATGACCGTTCATGGCCGCGTGACGCGGTTGATGAATTTCGGCGCCTTCGTCGAGATCCTGCCTGGAGTCGAGGGACTGGTGCACGTCAGCGAGATCGCGATTGCCAAGCGCATTCGCCACCCTGGAGACGTCCTGTCGATCGGTGATTCCGTCGAGGCTTCGATTCTGAAGATCGACCAGGCGTCCCGCCGGATCGGCCTGTCGATCAAGGCACTCCAGACCGCACCCGAGAAGGCAGCTCCGACAGTGGATCCGGACGCGGCAATGGAAAAGGAACTGGTAAAGAAGTATACGGCCGCCCCGGGACACCGCGACCGCGAACCGGCTGGCGAAACAGCCTTCTCGATAGCGCTTCGCAAGGCCGGAAAGAGATAAACGGTTATCAAACCATTTCCAACCGCCAGCTCACCGACCGACATTTCTTAAGAAAAACAGCATGTTAATAACCAGCAACTAACAACTGCCGCCAAACAGGATATTTTTAGTCCTGTTGAGCTTGCATTTCCGTCCGCCCGTACACAGGTTGTTCGCAGCCTTGTGATGGCCGACGCCTGAACAGGCTCGCCTGATTTCGTTTACTCATTCGCGACCATGCGTGGCGCAAAGGAAGATACAAAATGGAAGAAAAGACTTACGGATTCCCAAGACTGAATGAACCGGCCCCCGATTTCACCGCCCCGACCACCCATGGCATGAAGACATTGTCCGACTACAAGGGCAGGTGGGTTGTCCTCTTCTCGCACCCGGCGGATTTCACGCCGGTCTGCACCACGGAATTCATCGCGTTCGCCAAGGCACACGACAAGTTCCTGGCGATGAACACCGATCTGATCGGTTTGTCGATCGACAGCGTCCATTCACATATCGCCTGGGTCAGGAACATCAAGCAGAACTTCGGCGTCGAGGTCAAGTTCCCCGTCATCGCGGATCTGTCGATGGATGTTGCATCGAAGTACGGAATGGTCCAGCCTGGCGCGTCCAGCACCTCCGCGGTTCGCGCGGTCTTCATCATCGATGACAAGGGAATCCTGCGGGCGATGGTCTACTACCCGCTCAGCAACGGACGCCAGATCGACGAGTTCCTGCGAATCGTCAAGGCGTTGCAGACCACGGACAAGTACGGCGTCGCGACCCCGGAAAACTGGCACGAGGGAGACAAGGTAATCGTTCCTCCGCCCGCCACGGTCGATGGGGCCGAGAAGCGTGTCAACGAAGGTTACGAGTGCGTCGACTGGTACTTCTGCAAGAAGCAGCTCTGATCACTTGTGTCTCCGAAAAATCTACGAACCTTGTTTCTCCGAAATATCTCCGAACCCTCCGTCATCTGCTAATATTCGATGCCGTCCGGTCACCCGCGTGCCGGCAACAAGATGGAGAAGACCATGAAACGCATGTCCGTAATGTTGATCCCGCTGGTGCTTCTGGGCATTGGATGCGGCGACACGCCTCAGGTCGAGGACACTGGCGTCGACGTGAACGTACCTGACACGGTTCAGGATGTCGTTGCCGAGGACGAAACCACGCCGGACACCTTGCCGGATGTCCTGCAGGACGCGAACAACGATGTTCAGGGCGACGATGTCGCCACAGATGCCACCGAGGACCTGGTGCCATACGAGGGCGGCGCTTCAGCCAGGGTCATCGAGTCGGCTGAGGATTTGATGCGCGGGCCTGTTGCCGCAAGCACGATCGGAGACATTCTTATCTCCAACAAGAACGTGCGTTTCATCGTCAGGACCCAGGAGATCGGGCTTTACGCTCCGTTCGGCGGCAACGTGGTTGACGCGGATCTGGTCAGGGAAGCTGGCGACGAAGGCCACGAGAAGTTCATGGAACTGTTCCCGATGATCGGGTTCGGACGCGCCTTGAAGCCCGAATCAATCGAGATCGTCGATGACGGAACCTACTCGGGCAGGGCGGTGGTTCGGGTCACCGGCTTTGACCACGGGCTGTCGATCATTGACATGCTTATACCCACCACGCCGTTCAACCTTCACGCCGTGATGGACTACGTGCTCGAACCTGACGCGCGCGAACTCACGGTCAACCTGACCGTGACCAACAACGCAAAATTCGAGCAGCAGGTGTCGGTCGGCACGGTTGTTCAACTCGGAAAGCGCTTCGAGAAGTTCTACGGCCATTGCGGCGAGCTCAAATCCTGTGTCGTCGGACGGAACGATATCGAGTGGATGGCCGGCGCCGCCAGCGACGTATCGATCGGCTTCACGGCTCCCGCGGACGCATTCCCGAAGGTGATGCTGGCCGAAGAGGATCTGCTGCTGACCGAACTGGCCGCCCCTTCCCTTAAAGGTGGCGAATCGGTATCGGTCACCGCCTATCTCATCGTCGGATCCGGCGATGTCGACAGCGTGGCGGCACGCGCCTGGGAACTTCGTGGACGGGAAGGTCTGCGGACGGTAACCGGAACGATCACCATCGGCGAATCGTTGACGTCCATGTCGGACGTCCGCGTGACTGCAAGGAAGTCGGGTTCGACCGGCAACCTCGGCTGGGTCACAACCGCCCGACCGGACAACGATGGAAACGTCGTCATGCATCTTCCGGACGGTTTGCACGATCTGACGGTCTCGGCGCCGGGCACCGAGGACAAGGTGCTGCAGATTTCGGTCGCGCAGAACGACTTGAACCAATTCCAGGCAGAGACCAACAAGACGGGAAGGCTTCACGTCACGGTCAACGACGGCGAAGGCAACCTGCTGCCCGCGGGAATAGTGCTCAAAAGCGGTCTGGACGTTCCGGCCGCGGTTAACGGCGAATTCATGACGGTCGATGGCGGTGAAAGAAACTATTCCGTCCTGCCCGGCGATTACACGGTCATGGCGATGAAGGGATTCGAGTACACGGTGATGTCGGCCAACGCCACGGTTCTGCCTGGCGAGACCACACACGTCATGCTGACACTGAACCGCGTGATCGACACGACCGGGATGGTCACCGTGGTCGGTCACGCCCACGCCGAGGACTCCATCGACTCGTTCGTGACCAGGGATGATCGGGTCCACAACGCGCTGGCTGCCGGCATCGAACTGGCGATGGTTACGGATCACGACCGCTTCACGACGATCCAGCCCGAAATCGAGGCGGCCGGGATGGAGGGCCTGTTGAAATCGACGGTCGGCATCGAGATCTCGCCACTCGGATTTCACACGGTCGGAATGAACTGCAAGAACCCGCCGGCCTACCCCACCTACTTCTCGATCCGCTTCGGCGACTACGATGAAACCGGTTACCTTTTCAATCAGTACACGGCGAACGACTTGATCGATTTTGCCCGCGAGACCTACCAGTGCCAGTACGTTGGCGCCGCGCATCCATGGGAAGGCAGCGCGCTTTTCAAGTACGTGGGGCTCGATCTCGAGGACGACCCGGCGGATTTCGTGCAGTCGCTCGACCTGAACAAACTCAATGGCATCGAGCTCATAAATTCCAACGACAATATGACGCAGCTCGATGGTGGACAACTGGCGCACTGGTTCAGTTTCCTGAACCGTGGCTACGCGATCACCGCGGCCGGCGGCAGCGACATACACGGCTTCGACATGAATTACGGGTACCCGCTGAACATGGTTCAGTCGTCAACCGATGTCCCGGGCGACATCGACGTCGACGAGGTGTTCGGAAACCTGGCGGCGGGTCGATCGATCATGTACGCGGGACCGTATATCACGGTCGATGTGAACGGTCAGACGATCGGAGATGTTGTCGACGTGTCCGCGGACCCGGCCGCCGTGAAGCTCCTGGCCAACATCACATGGCCGTCCTGGATGCATCTGGAGTTCGTCCGGATTTACATGAACGGTGTCCTGCTGGAGGGGTACGACTACGACGTGACTGGATTCGACCAGACGTATAATCCGAACACCGTGAATCTGGATGTCACCCCGGCGGAGTTCACCCAGGACACGTGGATAGTGATTGTGGCGGGGTCGGCCAGCCCGGCCGACAACATGCCCGGCTATGGCCGTCCTCCGATCTCGGTAACCAACCCGATCTACCTCGATGTCGACGGCGACGGCTGGGAACCCCCGGGAATGCCCTGACCCAGGCCCGAGCGCAGCAAGGATCTGCCCCTGCCCATGACCAAGGGGCGAATGTGATTCGCCCCTACGCCTGATCCTGACCCTGATCCTGACCCTGATCCTGATCCTGACCCTGTCCCTGACCCCGACCCTGACCCTGTCGCAGATGGGCGAATTATCATTCGCCCCTACGCCGGAACCCGACCCCGCCCCTGATCCTGACCCTGATCCTGACCCTGACCCCGTCCGCCGCATCTGCAATCAGCCAGAGGGGATCCGTACCAACACCGCCCGCACCGTCCGTGTAGGGGCGAATTACATTCGCCCCTCGCGTAGGCGGTTCGCCGTCAGGAAGGGCGAATTTACATTCGCCCCTACGCCGGAACCCGACCCTGCCCCTGATCCTGACCCTGATCCTGACCCCGACCCTGATCCTGCCCCGTCAAAGGACACCCTCTTTGACTCGAACGCGGTTTCGTCGATAATGGCTCACCGTGAATATCAACATCTCACTGGAGGCGAACGATGTTCGACCAGAAACAGGCATTCACCGACAAGCTCCTGCAGATTGCACGCGGTAATCCGGGGCGGGTCGCGGTACCGGCGGCCGACAA
>Ga0209201_1004536_pt1 | contig 11098 bp, 11 predicted proteins | sample AD_UKC055_MetaG_FD_184411 | JGI IMG/M metagenome (GOLD analysis project Ga0209201, IMG submission 184411) | Active sludge microbial communities of municipal wastewater-treating anaerobic digesters from USA - AD_UKC055_MetaG (SPAdes) (version 2) | ecosystem: Engineered > Bioreactor > Anaerobic >... | reverse complement strand
AAGGACCACTATACCCGAATTATCCGAACAGGGAAGACTCGAACCAAACCGAATTCCCTGTCGCCAGGATGAAAAATGTGTTACCCATGTCCCCGAACACCTGTTACCTATGTCTCCGGCCCAAACACGGGAGAGGGTTGGGTGAGGGCTTCTCCGGGTGGCACCGGCATCTTGCCGGTGGTCACCGCCCATACAATTCCATCCGTCTTGGTCTTCTGACAAAGAAATAGATCAAAGCGCCGATGATCTGCGCCAGCACAATGATCAGAATCCAGATGATCTTATCGTTACCCTCCGAGGGTTCCTTTGTCGCACAATCAACGATCATCCAAATCCAGAAAACAAGACTGCCAACGAAAATCAGCAATATCGGCAGAAAAACAATGACACCCTCTACCATCGCTATGTCCTCCTCTTTTGCCCGCCAACCGGCAGGCCCCTGATTTTTCCACCTCATCCATTCGCCCTGGCACTTCTGCCGGATATCGGCGTATGGAATAAGGGCATCATACTCTCGCATACTCCGAAGTCAATCGGAAATTCGATACATTCAAACAAAAACAGCGGGCTGATGAAATCACCGTCAGCCCGCCGCCTTGCTTTCTTTCCCAATTCGGCGAGGGATCAAATGGTTGTCTTTAGCCCATCCGGGGTAGGCGAGCGGCTACCTATCTTGGGTCTTTGGCCGGTCGGGTGCCTTTACGGGGAATGAATCGTAGACCGGAGGCACCGATTGAAATACAATCACATTATTCCGCATCATCGCAGCCAAATTGACTACGTCAGCGGTTCCCTCACATGGGAATTTTGCAGAGGCCGTACCATCGTTCCGAACGAATCGAATACCCATTTCGCTATTATTCCCGTGCATCCTCGTACCTCCATCCGTCGAACATACGCTCATCCTGAATTGCCATCTGAGGACCTTGAGGGGTCTGCAATTGCTGTCTTAAAAGTCTTCCCTCACTGATAAAAACATGCGAACCTCCTGGAACACTTTCAATTAAGGCACGCGAGAAGCGATAGTTCACCGAAGAATCGGCGCCAAGCATGGTATTCGGGTCAAACGGTCTGGCAAGCTCAAGCTGCGCCGCAATATCATTATACAATCCCTTGATGATGTCGTACAGCGCATCGTCTGGCTTTTCAATCGGCAGGCCCAGTTTATCCTTGGCCTCCCGCCTGTTGATTGTATAGTCATGGCTTCCGGACTCACTGCAAAGAAAACCGAGGATTCCTTCCACAAGATCGCTCTTCGCATACTTGTCGGCCATCAGTTTGCGGGCAAGCATCCGGATCTGGCTCCGCGCACGGAAAGCATTCCCCAAAACAAGCGGATTTACGGCGTCGGTCAGGCGAAGAAAGGCTTCGCGTACATGATCCGAGTCTTCTGAAACAGAACGGACAAATTCAATGAAACCATTCACATCCTCAACGCTCACCGGTGCCTTCATGTTAGGCGGCGCACCTTGAATTCCTGGGTTGAGTGGTGTGTTGACGCTTGGATCGATAGGTCCAAGCGTGGCCTGCTTGGTCATCACGATCCTGTTGGCTGCCAGCGAGATGAGTGTACCGGCACTGTGTGCCTTTGCAGGGACAATCACCTCAAGATCGTCGCAGAACTGACAAATGAGGTTGGCGATGCTCCAAGCAGCAAGTGTGTCGCCCCCCCGAGTGTAGAGGAACAGCGAAATTTTTGGCCTATCTCCGATTGCGTCCAAGTGATGCACAAAGAAATCGAATACATCCGAACTGATTTTAGTTTCGAGTTCTCGACGGTCACCAGTCACGTAGATAAGAACACGGGAGTCTCGTGCTTTCTCCAAGTCCTGCAACAATCTGGATCGGTTGGGATTCATGTCCACCTCATACCACAATGCCCTTGAGAAAAGCCGCTTAAAGATGATCGTTCAGCATCGAGAAAGGCACAAGGGCGGTGGCGACAAGAACAATGCCGATCAATTCCACCGCCTTGCTTCTTCTCAGAATACCTTTCCCGACCTACCTCACCCCCAACAATACCTCCATCGTCAGCTGATCCAGCTTCTCATACCGTAACGGATGCTTGACAAGTTGTTTCCGGTCCAGTTTCGCCTTCTTGAGTGCCTGCGCATTGGCGCGGGAGTACTTCTTCGACAGCGCCTGAAGTTTGGGATCTTCTACGATGATTTCTTTTACAAGGCCCTGGATTTCCGCATCCGCGTTCCATTTCTCTACTTTTTCCTTGAGAATCAGATATGTGCGCATACACCCGGCGGCAAAATCCTTCACCCCGTTCCGATCTTCCGTCCGGTACGCGTGCGCATCGAAATGACGCGAACCCGCATAGCCGGAATCCTCTAATAATTTCACTAGAAAAAAAGCCGCCTTAATCATCTCCGAGCCGAATCGGAGATCCTGATCGAACCGCGAGTATTTCTGATCGTTCAGGTCGATATGGAACAGCTTCCCGGCTTCCAGCGCCTGCGCGACAGCATGGGGGAAATTGAGCGCGGCCATCTGCTCATGCGCCACTTCGGGATTCACACCCACCATGTCCGGGTAGTCGAGCGTGGTAATGAATCCGATGTAGGCTCCGGTAGTCGGGAAATACAGATCCCCCCGTGGCTCGTTTGGCTTTGCTTCCAGCGCGAATTTCAAATCATACTTCTGATCCCGTACATAGGCGCACAAAAAATTCATCGCTTCGCGGAACCATTTGATGGCGTTTTGCGGATTCTTGCCGAAATCGACCTCGGCCCCTTCCCGGCCGCCCCAGAACACATAAACCGTCGCCCCCAGCTCGATGCCCAGGTCGATGGCGTTCATCGTCTTCTGAATGGCATACGCTCGGACACGCGCATCGTTCGATGTAAAGGCCCCATCCTTGAATACCGGGTCATAGAACAGGTTCGTAGTCGCCATCGGGACGCACATCCCGCAGTCGTTCAGCGCCTTCTTGAATTCTTTAACGATCTTGTTGCGCTGGGCAGCGGTAGCGTCGATGGGCACAAGGTCGTTGTCGTGGAAGTTCACGCCGTAGGCTCCCAGTTTCGAGAGCATCTGTACCGCCTCAATCGGGGCGTAACCCTTTCTGGTCACATCCCCGAACGGGTCCCGGCCCGAATGGCCCACAGTCCACAGGCCAAATGTGAATTTGTGTTCCGGTTTGGGTGTATACGCATCGCTCATGGTTTAAAAACCTCCTTTTGAGCATGTATTTGTCGTTGGTCCTTCAAGAATTTCCTTTTGGGCTGCGTATCGATCTCTGATCGATTAAAACCTCCTTTCAGGAAACAAGTTTGGTCAGCGTATGGCAACTCTGTTGAATCTGCGGATACAGGGAATGATACACTTGGTAATAATCCTCGTATTGCTTGTGTCGTTCCTCATTAGGAGCGGTGCGCGAAATAACTTTGATGATGGCATCGCAGGCTTCCGGAATGGAGTTCCAGATTCCCGCTCCGACCCCGGCCATAATCGCGGCTCCGAGCGCCGGGCCTTCATCTGAGTTGATAATACAGATTTCCGTGCCGTAAATGTCCGCTTGTAGTTGACGCCAGAATGCGCTTTTCGCGCCGCCGCCGGTGGCCCGGATTTCGTCTATGGCTACCTGTTGCTCGCGCACAATTTCCAGACTGTCACGCATGGCGAACGTAACCCCTTCCAGAAGCGCCCGAATCAGATGCTCGCGCTTGTGACGGATGGTCAGGCCGATGAATCCGCCGCGTGCATGGGGATCTTTGTGCGGGGTCCGTTCCCCTGTCAAGTACGGCAGGAAAATCAGCCCTTCCGCTCCGACCGGCGCCTGGTCCGCAAGCCGTGTGAGGACATCGTAGGGGTCGATCCCTTCATTCTCTGCTATTCGTCGCTCATCTCCGGCCACCACATCCCGGTACCACCGCAACGACATTCCCGCCGAAAGCACCACTCCCATCAGATACCACCGGTTGGGCACCGAGTGGCAGAACGTATGCACCCTGCCTTTCGGATCCACCCGGACCCGGTTGCACGGCGCGAACACCACGCCGGAGGTTCCCAGCGAGGAAAGCACACGCCCCTCGACCACAACCCCCGTGCCCGTTGCTCCGCAGGTGTTATCCGCACCGCCGCCGACAACGGGCGTGCCCGCCGCCAGCCCGGTTTCATCCGCCACTTTCTTCGTGACTCTCCCGATGATGTCGGTAGACTCATACATCGGCGGCATCCAGCTTTCGGGAATGCCGAGCGCCTCCAGAACCTCTGGGCACCAAGTTCGTTTCGGCACGTTGAACAGAAGGGTTCCTGCGCCGTCGGAAACTTCGGCGGCCAACTCGCCAGTCAGGCGATACCTCACATAATCCTTTGGAAGCAGCAATGTTGCCGTTTTATTGAAGTTCTCCGGCTCCTTATTCTTAAGCCAGACCGCCTTCGGGGCGGTGAATCCGGTCAGCGCCGGATTGCAGGTCAACTCATGCAGACGTTTCTCGCCGACTTTTCGCGTGATCTCTGCGCATTCTTCTGCCGTGCGACTGTCGTTCCACAGAATCGCCGGACGGACCACATTCCGGTCCTTGTCCAGAAAAACAGAACCGTGCATCTGTCCCGACAGCCCGATCCCTTTGATTTCGTTCTTATCAATCTTTCCAGAAGAAAGGCATTCGCGCAAAGAACCAACCGTCGCCTGCCACCAGTCTTCCGGGTTCTGTTCCGTCCAGCCCGGATGCGGTGTCAGCAGAGGATATTCCTTTATGCTCGATGCCACCGCCTGGCCCTTCTCGTTGAAGATTGCCGTCTTTGTCCCCGATGTTCCTACATCAATGCCGATTATATACGCCATCATTCTGCTCCAATTTTGTGATTTTCCTTTCTTCTTCTTCCCCCCGCTTACGGGGAGATTGAGGGGGGGCAACAATCTCTGTCCTCAATCTCCTCACGTTGTCCGTAAGAGAAACCACCCTGGATGCCCGAAAGACCTGCGCCGATTCTGTGTCCACATCCTCCAATGATGAACCATTTCGCCGAATCTTTCAACCGAACAGATACCTGTCACTTTGCCGCCTGTGTATCCGGTCCGCCACAGGTTTGCACGCCAGGATACATCTGCCGGCCGAAATGCCTGCCGTTGCGTCCCTGCCGCCGGCCTCTTTGAAAGCCCTCTCTGTTTGTGTGGCGGAAAGAACAGCCTGCGGTGAGAGTTATAGATGGATTTCTGAACACGTTGAATGAGGGTAAAATAAACAGTAACTTGCTGAAAGAGAGGACTGAACGCGACGATGCGCTCGATTGTGCGGCGGGTGCGCACGCAGGGAATGGGGAACTTGGCGAACCGTTACCGAATTCACGCGAGCGGGTTCACTTCGCATCCGGTAACAACTAATTTTCCGCTCGCAGGCTCGCCCCGCGCAAATGCAGAACGTCTACAATACGCCTTACACCGCAACGGCGGAACTCGCGGCTTTTGCTACGGGCCGTTAAAAAGTCATCCTTCGACAGATAGGAAGGTGTAAACATGGAGAGTAAGATAGCCCAGGCGCTGAATTTGAAGTACTATCCCGTCGCCGTTCTCTGGACTGATGAGAAGCCTGCGAAAGCCAAAAGTTTTAAAGAGGGCAAATGGGGATGTGTCCTGTGGTTGTTCGCCGCTGCGGCAAAAGGGAATACCGCGGCCTTTGATAAAAACACTTACGGCTGCTGGGGCGGCGGAGTCGGCTTGGGATTCGGAAACCAGTATCTCAATTTCCCCGGTGGCATTGAATGTTTCTACCCCTTTTTGTCCTCGGGAAATGACCATTGGGAAAAGGGTCGCGATATAGCCGAGAAACTTGAAACGGCGGTAAGTGAAGATTTTCTCGAAGAATTCCGCCATGGGGAAGGTTATATCCAATCCCCGGAACTGGTGAAACAGTTCGTTGATACGATGCCGATTATGGAAGTCCCCAAAAAATATGTTGTCTTTAAACCGTTACCCGATGTAGAACCGGGCACGGAACAGCCCGAGGTAGTTGTCTTTCTTGCCGATCCGGACCAACTCTCCGCTCTCGTGGTGCTGGCGAATTACGCCAGGGAGGGCAACGAGAACGTCATCATTCCATTTGCTGCCGGCTGCCAACAGATCGGGATCTTTGCGTACCGTGAGGCACGGTCAGACACTCCTCGCGCGGTTATCGGCCTGACAGACCTTTCTGCAAGAAAGAATCTGAAAAAGCAGATTGACCGGAACAGGTTCTCATTTGCCGTGCCATGGCGTATGTTCCGGGAAATGGAAGACAATGTAGAAGGGAGCTTTCTGGAGAAAGAGACATGGAGATCGCTTGCGCGCGAACCGTAGCCCAGACAGGATATTTGGGTCATGGACGCGGTTTGCCCACTCCCGGTGGTCTTCCAAGAGGCGCCCGTGGACAGATACATCGCAGAATGCGATTTTTTGCGCTCAGGGAACCTGTGAGAGATTTGTTTTCGGCGGGATCGCCCGTAAAATCAACCGGTAGACAGTAAGGAACTTTCAGGATCATAAAATGCCGTTTTACAAAGAAATCGACCTTGGAAAGCTGCAACAACGCCTGCGAGAGGCGCTCCATGAGGATATCGGCAATGGCGATGTGACAACAGCCGCCGTTGTGCCGCGAGACCGGGCAGGAGAATCCGTTGTTATTGTCAAGGAGGACGGTGTGGTTTGCGGTCTGCCGATTCTGAAAGAGATATACCGGCTTTTGGATGAATCGGTTGTGGTGGAACCGGAGGCCACGGACGGAGACCGTGTAACAGCGGGGCAACGGGTGGCTCGGATTCAAGGACCGCTTCTTTCCATCCTCCTGGGTGAGCGGGTTGGGCTGAACTTCCTGGGCTGGCTTTCGGGTGTGGCGACTTTGACACGCCGGTTTGTGGACAGTGTATCCGGCCGGCGTGTGGAAATCTGCGATACCCGCAAAACAACACCTCTCTGGCGTGACCTGCAGAAATACGCGGTGCGCATGGGGGGCGGAAAAAATCACCGCAATGGCCTGTATGATATGGTTCTGATCAAGGAAAACCATATCGACGCCGCCGGGGGGATTCGAGAGGCGGTGAGGAGGGTTCGGGACCGCTGGGGAGACCGGTATGCGGTAGAGGTAGAAACGCGCAATCTGGAAGAGGTTATTGAGGCGATTGAAGCAAATGTAGACCGAATCATGCTGGACAATTTCCCGATTGACAAAATAGCCTCAGCCGTGCAGATTGTCGGAGGGAAATGTAAACTGGAGGTCTCGGGGCGCGTGACTCTTGAGACTGTGGAGCGGATTGCCCGCACGGGCGTGGACATTATCTCCGTGGGGGCGCTCACCCATTCGAGTGCGGTGTTGGATTACACGATGCTGGTGCAGGAAAAGAGGATTTTGGAGGAGGGGCCAGCGTTTGGAGAAGGAACATCTTGACAGAAGCGGCTGTGGTTCCTAGGATTGTTTTGGAGAGTGGAATAGAAAACATGCGGGAATAGCTCAGTTGGCAGAGCATCAGCTTCCCAAGCTGAGGGTCGCGGGTTCGATCCCCGTTTCCCGCTTACTGATTTCACTGGACTTACGTATCACCACCAATTAGACCTATACCCATTTTTGTACCCACGGATAGGACGAAATAGATAGAAACAGTTGGCAGTAGACCGCACTTGTTTTTGGTTCTCTTTTATATAGAGAACATGCGTGGAGTACCGACTGAATTCCGTATCAACATTGATATCAGGCAGTTATGACTCAATGCCGAGTGTGGCATGGGTATTGCACTGTTCTGGAGAAGGAAAGAAGACCAGATGGTCTGTGGGGTCTATTTTGGGAACAGGAATCTTGCGGATTATTTCGCTGAATATCAATAATTCATTGGGCTTCCAGGAGGACCATCTATGAAAGATCATTCGACCGAAGCGGACGCCAGGATCATCATTGATGATTTGCTCCGGCAAGCAAAGTGGAATCCCGCCGACAAGTCCCAGTTGCTCACAGAACATCCCTTGCCTGATGGAGGTCAAATTGACTATGTCCTCCTGTCGCGAAACGGTCGTCCACTCGCCATCATTGAAGCCAAGCGAACTGCCATTGAGCCTTATGCGGCCAAGCAGCAGGCTTTGCCTTATGCAAAGAAGATCGACGCGCCGTTCATTTTCCTTACAAACGGAGAACTGATTTACTTCTGGGATTATCGCAATGATGACGCTCGCATCGTCAATTCCTTCTTCTCACGACGTGATCTTGAGCGCCTCGTTGAGATGCGGTCCACTCGCAAACCACTCGCCACGATTGAGATACCGAAGTATTACCTCCGACAGGGAGAAACCCGCGAAGTCCGTCGCTATCAGCGCAAGGCCATGCAGGCGTTGGACCACGCAGTGGAACTGGGCAAACGCCGTTTCCTGATTGAACTCCCCACCGGAACCGGTAAGACCGATCTCATCTGTCTTTATCTGAAAAGGCTCTTTCAGGCCGGACATGCGGAGCGAGTTCTTTTTCTGGTAGACCGTGAGCAACTTGCAAAACAGGCACTTGAAGCCATTCAAGATATCCTGAACCAGTACAGCAGCTATTGGCGGCGTTCGGGGATAGCCCGACAGGAACAACAGATCACCGTTTGCCTGCTCCAAACCATGATCAGTCGTTATACGGACTACACCAGTGGATACTTCGATGTGGTCATCGCTGACGAATGTCACCGGTCCATTTATGGTGCTTGGCAAACGGCTTTGACCCATTTTGATGCCTTGCATATCGGTCTGACTGCAACCCCATCCGCTTATATCGAACGGAATACCTTTGACTTCTATCAGTGCCGTGACGGACAGCCGGATTTTGCTTTCGCAATCCACGAGGCCTTTCAAGGTGGATATCTCGTCCCGTACAAATTCGCCACCGGGATTACCGTCCTCCTGGCCGAAGGCGCGGAGGTCGATGAAGAGACTTACGACCCGCTTGAATTCGAGAAAAAATGGACCAATGAAGACACCAATAAGAAAATAATGGCGGAATTCGACAGGTTGGCTTGGGAGAATTACAAAGAGCTTGCACCCGGCCAAAGAATCGGCCCCGGAAAAACCATCGTCTTCGCCATCACTAAACATCATGCCGCCCGCTTGGCTTACTATCTGAACGAACTCCACCCCGAACATCAGGGACAGTACGCCGAAAAAGCGCCCGATGAAAACCCGGCGGAACTGATCCGGGAGACACTGGCCATTGAGCGAGAAATCGCGGACGGTCTGGAGAAACTGCTCAGGGAAATTGAGACTGCGAAATGACACGAAAGCCGCGAAACGAAATACAATCCAAATCCGCGAGCCAGGCAAGTGCGGCGGAGTATGACCGACTCTTTGGCGGCATTTCCGAGGTCTTGGAATCGGCCCGGCGTGCTTCAGCCAGGGCTGTCAATGCCATCATGACCGCCACCTATTGGGAGATCGGCAGGCGAATCGTGGAGTTCGAGCAAAAGGGAGAGAAACGAGCAGTCTATGGGGAAGAACTGATCGAAAAACTCTCAGCCGATCTCAGCAGTCATTTTGGACGAGGGTTCGGTGTGGTCAATCTAAGCCAAATGAAGAAGTTCTATCTTCTTTATCCCCCTGAGCGAATTTTTCAGACGGTGTCTGAAGAATCGGCATCCGAATCCAATAAGGGAATAGGCCAAACTCCGTCCGGCATATTGCGGCCCCTCACCTCCGTATCGTCTCTTGTCGATCTTGCGCGGTCTTTCCCTCTCCCGTGGTCGGCTTATGTGCGACTGCTTTCGGTCAAAAACGAGCACGCTCGGGAGTTTTACGAAACCGAGGCTCTGCGCGGCGGCTGGTCGGTGCGACAACTCGACCGGCAGATCAATTCCCAGTTCTACGAGCGAATCGCCTTATCCAAAAACAAGGCTGCGATGCTCACCAGGGGGCAGAAAACTCGACCGGAAGATATCGTTCAGCCTGAAGAGGAAATCAAGGACCCCGTCATTCTCGAATTCCTCGGTCTGAAGGATGAGTATTCCGAAACCGATCTGGAGAATGCCCTGATCCGTCACCTGGAGAGTTTTCTGCTGGAGTTGGGCGGAGATTTTTGCTTTATCGGACGACAGAAACGTCTGCGTATCGGCGATGACTGGTACCGGGTGGATTTGCTTTTCTTCCATCGCAGGCTTCGCTGCCTGGTGATCATTGATCTGAAACTCGGCAAGTTCACGCACGCCGACGTCGGCCAGATGCACCTGTACCTGAACTATGCCCGCGAGCACTGGACACAGCAGGAGGAAAACCCACCCATCGGCTTGATCCTCTGCGCACAGAAGAATGAAGCCCTTGTGCATTATACGCTGGACAACCTGCCCAATAAGGTACTCGCTGCCGAATATGAGACTGTTCTTCCTGATGAAAAGGTCATTGCTGAAGAACTCGAACGGACCCGGCGGATGTTGGAGAGCAAAACCGGACATAAAAAACCACGAAAGCGGAAATCCAATGCGAAAAAAACGCGAGTGGGAAACCCAGCGTGAACAGAAGAGAGGCTGACAGTCATGACTGAAACGACAATTCGACTCCACATTGAAGCCTTGGAGGAAGGGGGATATCTCGCGACGAGTCCCGATGTCCCCGGTTTGGTGGCGGAAGGGCGCAGCGTGACGGAAGCGGTTGAGATTGCGCAAGGTTTGACTCGCAAAATCGCCGAGTCGTGTCTCCATCATGGCGACCCGTTGCCTCCGGCTTTGGCCGGGATGCCGGAAGCATCTCGGGGATTTGATCTGGTGATACCCGTGAGTGTGGGATAATGGGCAGATTATCGGGTTTCAAGTACAACGAGGTTGTCCGCTGTCTCCGTCGATTCGGTTATGTCTTTGACAGGCCCGGACCGGGAAGCCATGAGGTCTGGCGCCACGCGCAAACCGGACGCAAAGTTACCTTGCCGCGCCATACAAAAGATATGGCGGAAGGCACGCTGCGCGCCATTCTTCGAGAGGCTGCGATTGACATGGACGATTTCCTGAACGCGTGAAGGATCTTCTACAGGGACAAAGAGCCCTCTGTGCCAACATTCCCTGAGACAACCTCCTGTGAGAAATCAGTGTAAAAAATGAAGATGATAAGAAGACGCAAAGACTCTCCCATCGCCGGCGCTTTACGGCGGAGTACAAGGCGGGAATTGTG
>Ga0209201_1004529_pt1 | contig 11123 bp, 12 predicted proteins | sample AD_UKC055_MetaG_FD_184411 | JGI IMG/M metagenome (GOLD analysis project Ga0209201, IMG submission 184411) | Active sludge microbial communities of municipal wastewater-treating anaerobic digesters from USA - AD_UKC055_MetaG (SPAdes) (version 2) | ecosystem: Engineered > Bioreactor > Anaerobic >... | reverse complement strand
TCTTCCCCTCAGCAACGCGCATGTCCGGCCCTCGGGATACGCGATCGAGGCACGCGTTTACGCCGAAGACCCCGAAAACGGTTTTTCGGCATCGCCCGGACTGGTCGCGCGCTGCCACCTGCCGGGGGGGCCCGGCATACGGGTCGACAGCCATCTTTTCGCGGGCTATGAAGTGCCCCGCTTTTACGATGCCCTATTGGCCAAGATCATCGCCCGGGGCAAAGAGCGCCAGGAGGCCATCGAGCGCCTCAGCGCCGCCCTCCAGGAATTTGCCGCGGACGGCATCAAGACAACGGCGCGCCTGTGTGCCCGCATTGTCTCGGGAGACCGTTTTCGCCGCGGGGACATCGGCCCTGATATAATTGATCAATACGTGAACGGTTCGGCATGATAGCGCTAGCGGGCTCGAACGCTCGAGCAACGGCGAAAGCAAAAAGGAAAATCGGCCATGCGTTTGATTCAAGCTATCCTGTGGCGCGCCATGTGTGCAGCCCTTCTGGTTCTTGGCGTTCTTGCTTTTTACGTCGACCTCACGACAATCCATGAAATGCTCGTGGCAAGAATTCCGGATAGTTCTCCCCTTCGCTGGGGTCTGGGCTGTTTACTGATCGTGGTCGCGATTGTCGGTCTTGTGCCCTGGCCGCAGCGGGCCCGGGAACGCCGTAAGATTGCCTTCAAAGGAGCCCACGGCAACGTGAGTATCCAGCTGGATTCCGTCGAACAAACGTTGAACCGCGCCACCCGCAAGATTACCGAGGCAAAACGCATCAACGCCCGGATTACGCCGTCCGATAACGCCCGCAACGTCCACATTCAGGCCGATGTCACGCTCCGTAAGCCCGCCAACGTCAGCGCCCGCGAGGTAGAGGCCAAGGTGAGCGAGTTCATCGTCGACCAGACAAAGCGAATCCTCGGAGACGAAACCGCCGTCACGGCCGATCTGAACATCGTCGACATCATCATCGAAGACAGTGACAGGCCCACCTCCGAGGCTGCCCCCAAACAGCCCATACCCGAAACGCCTCCCCCGAAAGACGCCGCGGAAGAACGCGGGGCTGCCTCAATCCATCACCTCGAGGAGGAAGAGGAAGCCGGCCTCGCCGAACCGTCCATTCCTGGCACTCCACTTCCCGAACCCGGCGACGAAGAAGAGCTGTACGAGAGCGAGGAACCCGACAGCGAAGAAAACGAAGAAGCCGGGACGGACGAAGAGAAGAACTCTCTCTGGTAGCACGGCTTCGCCAATACAAAGTGCCCCGTGCCTTGGCGCCCGCGGGCGGATCACGTTCGGCACTCGCGGCAGCACAAGCATTCTCGGGGCAACGCGGTGCGGTTACGCATAGATTGATGCGCTACGAGCTTCCTGTATTACAGCGGTAACCCCCTCTTCGCCCCCTCTCCCGGCGCAAAAGGCTTGCAAAGGTGCCGGAGGTGTGTCATACTGAGTCTGGTTGAGTTCGTGCATGGGGAGCGTCCCCCATGAACCCTGGGAGAAGGCACAATGTCATCGCACCCTACCTTCCTTTGGCGATGGCGTTGGTGTGCCCATTTCTAGTCTCCCTGGGCATCCTGTCGTTTCCGTTCACACTTTCCACGATTCCATTGGTTTCTCAATTGGGGAGCAAACACCATGACCACAAGTGCATCCGGCAAGAGAATCGGCGCCATCCAAGACATCGTCAAGCTGGACGAGAACGGTCTGATCTGCGCGGTGATTCAGCACTATAAGACGGGGCAGGTATTGATGGTCGGCTACATGAACCGCCAATCCCTCGAATACACCCTGCGCGAACGCAAGGCCTGTTTCTGGTCACGCTCACGCCAGAAACTGTGGGTGAAGGGAGAGACCTCGGGGAATGTGCTGCGCGTGAAACAAGTGCGCACCGACTGCGACGCCGACGCGCTGCTCCTGCAGTGCGACCCCGCGGGTCCGACGTGTCACACCAAGGAAACCAGTTGCTTTTATCGAAACGTCGAGTCCGACGGTTCCGTCTGTCTGGCGGGAGACGGCGTCGCCGAGAACTAACGTAACGCGAGGATATAGTCATGCATCATCCATCACTTGACGAGTTTCGGGGGATTGCGCGCCAAGGCGCGATCGTCCCCGTTTACAAAGAGATTCTGGCGGACGTGGAAACGCCGGTTACGGCCTACATAAAACTTGCCAAGAACCAGCAGTATTCGTTCCTCCTTGAAAGCGTCGAGCAAGCGGACCGGCTGGGGCGCTATTCGTTTCTGGGCGCCAATCCTTCGACGATCTTCCGGTCGAAGGGTGAGAAGGTGACGATTGTCCGGGAGGGCCGCCCTTCGTCGTTCGAGTCGAGAGACCCCCTGACCGATCTGCGAAAACTCATGGAAGAATATACGCCTGTGCCGGTGCCCGGCATGCCCAAGTTCCATGGGGGGGCCGTGGGATACATATCCTATGACGAGGTCAGGCATTTCGAAAAGCTTCCGGATGCCAACCCCGACGCGCTCAACGTCCCGGACCTCTACTTTATCATCACCGATACGATCCTCATCTTCGATCACGTCAACAACCGCCTGAAGATTGTCTCGAATGCCTATGTTCAGGGCGATCCGCAGACCGCATACAACGAGGCGATCCGCAAAATCGATGCGATCGAGCAAACGCTGCGGAAGCCTCTCGTACTTACGAGCGAGCGGATTCATGCGGGCGAAGTGGATAAAGAACCGAGGTCCAGCTTTACCCGGGAAGGATTCTGCGATGCGGTTCGGCGCGCAAAGGAGTACATCAAAGCGGGCGATGCGTTCCAAATTGTCTTGTCGCAGCGCTTCGAACGCGAACTCCACGCCAGCCCCGTTAACGTGTACCGCGCCTTGCGCTGCATCAACCCGTCGCCGTACATGGTCCTGGTGCAGTTCCCGGAGCTTACGCTTGTCGGTTCAAGCCCCGAGGTAATGACGCAAGTGCATGAACGGAAATGCAAGGTGCGGCCGATCGCGGGAACGCGTCCCCGGGGCGGTTCCGCCGCTGAGGACGCTGCCCTCGAGAAGGAGCTCATGGCGGACGAGAAGGAGATAGCCGAGCACATCATGCTGGTCGACCTGGGCCGCAACGACGTTGGCCGCGTCAGCGTGCCCGGCACCGTGGCCCCTACCGAGAAGCGGCTCATGTATATCGAGCGCTACTCGCACGTAATGCACATCGTAAGCGAAGTCGAGGGCACGCTCAAAGACGGGGAAGACGCCTTCACCGCCCTGCGCGCCACCTTCCCGATGGGGACGGTCAGCGGCGCGCCCAAGATACGGGCCATGGAAATCATCGACGAACTCGAACCCGTTCGCCGAGGGCCATATGCCGGCGGATGCGGCTACATCAGTTTTTCGGGCGATATGGACACCTGCATCATTATCCGAACCATGATCATCAAGGACGGCATCGCCTACGTCCAGGCAGGAGCAGGCATCGTTTACGACAGCGTGCCGGAAAAGGAATACGAAGAAACCGTGAACAAGGCCAAGGCGCTGTTCCGGGCCGTCGAATTCGCGGAAAGAGGGCTGGAAACATGATCGTGATTATCGACAACTACGACTCGTTTACCTACAACCTCGTTCAATACCTTGGGGAGATGGAGAGCGATGTCCGGGTATTTCGCAACGACGCCATTGACATCCAAGGGATTCGCGCATTGAAACCCGAGCATCTTGTGGTGTCTCCCGGACCATGCACTCCCCAGGAAGCCGGCATCTCGATCGCCGTCATCCGAGAACTGGGTCCCGAAATACCCACGCTGGGCGTCTGTCTGGGGCACCAGAGTATCGGCGCGGCCTTCGGAGGCGAAATCGTGCGGGCGGACAAGATTATGCACGGTAAGGTCAGTAAGATTTGCCACTTCGGCAACGTCCTGTTTGAAGGCGTCGATTCACCCTTTGAAGCCACCCGCTACCATTCATTGATCATCCGGCGCGAAACATGTCCCGAGGAACTCGAGATCACAGCGGAAACAGACGACAAAACCATCATGGGGGTTGCCAACAAGAAATACCCTATTTGGGGGGTACAGTTTCATCCTGAGAGCATTCTGACGAAACCAGGAAAGCAAATGCTGCGCAATTTCCTCGCTCAGAAGGCGGCGCCTCACAACCCTTGAATCCGCGCTAAGCTACGAAAACTGCACGACTTATATCTTTGACTTTGGGTCGGCCTTGTGTTAGAGTAGGGCGGTAATGTGCAGTGTCGGATTCGGAAAGAAAGGCCTCTCGAAATGACGCAGCCTCCGAAGAACCTGGGGAAGAAGCAGCAGCGGGCCTTAGGGCACCTTGACCGCAATCTGCAATTGTGCCGCGAATTCCTGAACGATTGGTTGTTGTTCAACCAAATCCTGTCCGCATTTCCGGCTGAAAACGCCAACCGGGCCGAATTGGAGAACCAGTTTCTCAAGATCAAGAGCAAACTGGCCCGAGAGCATCAAATCTTGAAGGAAAGTCTCGGCCAGGACTACCGAATCGATGGCAACACGATGAACATCGTGGCGGGTGCAACCAGCCTGGAGAACATCTTCGGCCAATCGGAAATCGCCGTTAAGAAGCTTCAGGGCGAATGGCACCGTGCCTTTATCTCGATCAACGAGACCCTTGGCGGGCTCGAGGACAAGCGCGGGCGCGTTCTCGGCGGCGAGAAGGTGTTTATCGGCGGCCTGGACGCCCCCACAGCCGCCGGAAGCGGGGGCATGTCCGAAAAGGCGAAAAGAAACGTCATTATCGTGGTGGTTATTCTCATTGTAGTCGGCATCATGGTGGGTGTACCGCAGATCCGCGGGATGTATGTGGACGCATGGCGGGACCTCTTCGGCGGCTGAGAACAGCGCTGAGGCCGTTTCATTTCTATCGCGCGGCAAGCCGGGCGTTTGGGGCGGCATGGCTGGGGCGAAGCGAAGGAAGGGCAGGCAGGCCGCCAAGACCCGGGGCGGACAAGAAGGCGCGGGCAGGGCTAAACCGCGTTCAAGACCAAAACGGGAGGAACAGGCTGACCGAGCCGGTCGCGCGAGCAGGCGCCGCGACGACGACTCTTACCGAGGGCGCGGCTGACGCGGCAGGCCGGGGTGGTCACGGGTACATGGACGCCCGAGGGGGTCCTTTTCGGATATCAGAGGGGGCATTCCCGGCCCCGGATACACGAAGACGGACCGGTTCTTGTAAGCACGGCAGCGAAAGGAGAGCGACGTGACCAAACGGGAGTTGGTGATCGAGATCGCGGAACGGCTCGGCTACACCCAGAACGAAGTCGCGGATGTCGTCCAGCAAACATTAGATACGATAATCGAATGCCTCGCCGAGGGGCATCGCCTTGAAATCCGCAATTTCGGCGTATTCGAGGTCAAGAAACGCGATGCGCGTATGGGCCGAAACCCGCGGACGGGACAGGAAGTGCCCATCCAGCACAAGCGCGTGGCTTCATTCAAACCCGGCAAGGCGCTGAAAGAACGCGTGCAGACGGACTCCGTCACGGGCGAGACCATTCAGCGACCCGAAACGCCCTGGGCGCCTCCGGAGAGATGGCCAGCCCCTGGGTCCAACGGAGGGGAGCAAGGCAGCCTGTTCTGATAGACGGCGCGGTTCCGGAGCGCGATTTGGATGTAGAGCGCGCCTCCGTCTATACTAAGATCATCTTGGGTTGCGGCATTTGCACGTTTGCCACCCGCCAGCATGTGTTTTGAGGCCGGTGACGGCCCCAGGAACATGTCCACGTTGGATTCCATTCAGATGCCAGACCATAAGAAAGAAGACAGCTACGAGGCGCGGATGACCTTCACCGAGCACCTTGGGGAGCTGCGAACCCGGATTATCCGCGCGGGAATCGCGACGCTCGTGGCAATGTTCCTCGCCTACGCCGTGGGCGCCTACATCGAGGACGCCTTGATGTGGCCCATAGTCGGCTACATGGCAGACGACGAACAGCACATCGACCGGGGGTCAGGGCAATCCGCCCCATCCGAGGGCGAAGAGGGCGTAAAGAACGATGCCGCCGCGTCCGGCGGGGAAAAGGCCGTGGACGCCCGGCCGCCCGCCAGCCGCAGAGTCAGACAACAATGGACCAATATTCTCGCGCCGGTGCTCCTCAGGCTCAAGATAGCGGCCTATGCGGGGTTCCTGCTGGCGTCCCCCTACATCCTCTACCAGATTTGCGCCTTTATTTTTCCCGGGCTGAAACCGAACGAGAAGAGAGCCGTGCGCATTTTGCTCACGGGCGGAAGCATGTTGGCGGTCGCCGGCGTGTGCATCGCGTATTTTGGAATCCTGCCCGTGGTCATCCCCTACCTTCTAGACGTTTTCATCTCCCCGGAAATCGAGCTGAACCTGCGGCGCGACGAGACTATCCCTACCATCGTCAAGATAATGACGGGTTTCGCCATTGCGTTTCAGTTTCCCATGGTGGTTCTGGTGCTGGTTTACCTGGACTTGCTTTCCCCTCAGGCCTTGAAGAAATTCCGCAAGATAGCGATCGTCATACTTGCGGTGGTGGCCGCGGTGCTTACCCCGCCGGACGTGTTCTCGATGATGGTTATGCTGGTGCCGCTGCTGATACTATATGAGGCAAGCATTCTGTTATCGTATCTGGTAGTGCGGAGCAAGAAAAAGCGTGCGACGAGCGGCGCGGCGTAGGGCTGCGCACGCATAACATAAGAAGCCGATAGTATGCTTGGAATGGGTATGGGCGAGATGATCCTGGTAGCAGGGATCGCTCTAATCATAATCGGACCAGAGAGGTTCCCCGAATTCGCGAAAATCTGCATGCGAACCATCCGCGACCTGCGGTCCTACGTGGAAGAGGCCAAAGACGACCTCCGCAAGGAACTCACCCCCATCAAGAAGGAAATCGATAAGGTCAAGAATTACGACCCCGAAAGCTATATCGACGCCCTGACCGACTCGCGCGACGATTCCGGCTATTACAAAGCCAGCCACGAGCAGAAGACTGGAGAATCGGCCGGCGGCAGTACCTCCACCCAAACCAAGAGCGGGGCGACAGAGCCGGAGTCTCGGAGTTCCGGAGAAAAACCTGAGGCCGATTCGGCGCCAGCCAAAGATGCCGCGGATACGCAGGCGGGCGCATCCAAGCCGGAAAGCCCATCCGCACCCGCTTCACCGGGAGAAGAAGACGTCGAGATCCCCAAGCCCATGGATGGGTAGAGAGCCTCTTTCCGGTTTCCACAACACCGAGCGCCCGCGTGGCGCGACGGACCTCCCGACAGCAGACATTGTCCCCCTCGGCAGACCTTTTTACTTCTCGAAGCGGTACAGGTGCACGTCGAACGCGTTCCAATCGTCGGTCACGCCGTTCTCGGCAATCTCGATGGCACGGTTCTCGTTGATGACCGTACAGGTCTTCCATCCCGAGAACCCGCCCAGGGTTGCGCGGCAGGGATAGCGGTATGCGTTGCAGGTGAACACGTACAGGGCCCCGCCGCTTTCTTTCACGAGCCACTGCACGCCATCATCGACCGAGTGTCCGATCTCATGATATTCGACGGTGGGCTCGAAGCCCGCCGCACGCTGTGACAAGACCGGCGCGAGGTCCGCGACCTCACGCGTCACGCGAGTAATGCCCGTCCACGCGTCGGACGGCTGAGGCATGGTGTAGCTGCCCCAATAGATGATTCCGTTGGCGCCCTTGATCAGCGACTGGAACGCCATGAACCGGCTCTCTTCCCAGGTCGGATACAGCACCTTGCTTTCGTCGCGCTCCTTTTCCTCGCGCAGAGCCTCCCACGCAAACGCCTGTAACACCATAAACAACGGACGGTTCGGACCGGTCACCCGCCGCATTTTGTCAACATAGTCACCCACCTGGCTGATGGTCTGGTTGTTGAGATCCCCCTGGTGCCCATCTTCGAACAACGCATACATGGGCCGCAGCCCCCCAGGATTCACCGGATAGATGTCGCAGGCAACTACGTCCGTACCCGGATTGTACGCCTGCATGGTTTTCACGAGGTTGGTCGGGGCGTGGTTCATGTACATCAGGTGATTGGGGTCAGCTTCCTTAATGAGAGGATACGCTTCAACGAAGGGTTGCGCCGGCACACGGGTCTCCGCCTTCATCCAGGTCCAGGCCGGTTCGTCGACGCTCTCGACGAACGCCAGGGCCGGGTGGTCCTTGATCGCCCTCACCTTCTCAAGCAGTCTGGCGGTGCTGGCTTCGCGGTCAGCCATGTCAATCGTGCCCACGCTGGTCCACGTCATCAGGCCTGCGGCAAGAGCCTGGTCCATCTCTTCGGCACTGCTATCGGTGCGAATGAGGTTGAAACCGGCCTCAGCCATATCGGCATAAGGTTTGTCGGACTTTGCGGCGTAATACGACCCGACGATCAGTGTCCGTTGTCCGTTTACAGTGATCATGCCGTCGTCGTCGTACCGCACGGCCAACGGCGCCGCTCCGGCCATCCCCGCGGCCATTACCACAACCAGACCCGCTGCTGCGACGTGTCCCATGGAATACCTCCTTATTGACTTATCCCTTGAGAAGCGGAAGACATTTCTTGAACTCAGGCGTGCCCGCTTTCTCGAGGATTTCAAACATTGCCATTTCCGCTGTAACCAACTGGCAAGGACCGTTCTTGATACGCTCCACGCCTGCCTGGTGCTGGGCCTCCTCACGCGCCCCTACCGCGTCGGATACCACCCACGCTTCAAACCCGCGTTCAACGGCGCCCAGAGCGGTCTGCATCACGCACACGTGAGTCTCGACGCCCGTAATGAGCAACTGGGTCTTCCCTGTAGCCTCGAGAGCTGACACAAAACCCCCGTCACCCATGCAACCGAACGCCGTTTTTTCGATGGCCTTTGTCCCCTGCAGTTCCCCGGCGAGCTCGGGAATTGTCGGCCCGAGACCTTTCGGATACTGTTCCGTCCACAAAACCGGAAGTTCAAGGAGGTTGGCAAAACGAATCAGACGGACGGCCTCCCGTACAATCTTCTCCGCGACCGGGATTCTCTTCATCAGGGAATCCTGGAAATCAATCACGACCAAGACTACGGAACCGCGTTTCAACATGAATCATCTCCGTCTGTTCAATCGCGCGCGGGGAAATGTACTCATGAGAGCTGATTATAGCCTGACACGGCTCTCACACAAAAACGGCGGCGGGCTCATACAAAGAAAGACGCGGGACAGCGGCTGCCGTCCCGCGGGAAAAGACTGGTCACAAGACGTTCATCTGCGGCTGCGATTGCGCCGTTTTCGTTCACGAAGCGCGTTTGCCTTGTAAAAGAGCGCGGGATCGATGATAGCTTCGTGAAGCCCTTGCGTTTCGATCTCGCCGTAACTCACTCTGCCCCGGTACGTGCGGTTGGACAATATGATCGAGATCGCCTGACGCGACCACCTGTTGCCCTTTCGAGTGGCAATCCCTTTCGACTGTAAATACTCGACGACTTTTCCCGTGCTGCGCGTATTGAGATACTCGCGGAAAATCATGCGTACCACTTCGGCCTCGGCATCGTCCACCTCAAGGGGATTCTCGCCCTCTCTGCCGCGCCGGTACCCGTAAGGCGCCGGACCAGTGCCATAGCGCCCTTGCTGTACAGCACTGAGTTGCCCCCGCTTCACCTTCGCGCCATGCGTCAAGCGTTCAGCCCGCCGTTCATGAATGGCTGCGCTCGGCGCACCGCCCCCCGCGGCTGCACGCGATTGCGCCGTTTCGGATGATTGCATCGCCGCAGCCCGCGTCTCTCTTCCACCAACTTCAGCTCGCGCACCCATATGTTCCCCGTCCTGTTTTTCGTAAGCCGTCGTCATGTGCCTGTTCCATACAGATGGCCGCACGTTCATCGCAGCAGCCATGATGAACGCTTGGCTGCCAAGATGAATTGCCCGGAAGCCTCTCGGACTCTCCTTCCGCACCAGAGAAATCACAGCTTCTATGTATGATTTTACGCGTATCAGGCCTGTATGTCAACTATTTTCTTGGCCGAACGAGATTGGGCGGTGCCGGCGGTCCATACCTCTTAACCTATTGGTGCCAGACAAGATATCATGTATGGTGCCGTTCGAGGCGCAGAAACCGCCTTAGACATTCCTTGACAAGATGCCATTCTTCACAGGTAATTTCTCTTGATATGTGACCGCAGCAAGGCGTTAAAATCATAATTCTGAAATCAGTAACGGGACATCGTGTGAAAACCGATGTCCCGTTTCTATTTCGACACCTCAGCCGTGAGTATTAGTCACGGTTGCGGAGTTTTGCCAAAGCGACCACTTCGGGAGGGGTCTCCGCGTAGGGCTCTGAATCCAGTTCGAAGCTCTTCGTGACGGCCTCCACGAGTTCGTCGCACTCCATGCCCGCGATCTTGGCTTCTGCAACAATGCAATGAAGACCCTCGAGCGTGCGTCGGCGGCATTCTTCGCGGCATTTGACCTCAATGCCTTTGTTCACGAAAACGCCCATGCCCCTGCGCGTGTACAGCAGACCCATCACCTCGAGGTCCCGGTAAGCCTTCGCAACCGTGTTCGGGTTCACGCGCAGGCGCTCGGAAAGCTCCCGAACCGACGGCAACTGGTCTCCTGCTTTCAGCTTGCCCGCAGCAATGGCGAACTGCACCTGGTTCTCGATCTGGACGTAAACGGCCACACTGCTGTTGATGTCGATGCTCAGTAACATTGGTTTCATGACACCTCCTGCTCGTTTTGCGGAAACTGCGCGCCTGCACCCTCCGCTGTTGGCCGTTGCTCTTACACCCCACTCTTTCGCCCACAGCAAACCGGGATGTTACCGTGGGCCAAGATATGTATAATGTACAGAGACGACGGACAACCGCGGCCCCCACTCACATGGAGACAGATCGTGCGTGTTTCTGCATACCGGACAAGTTTACTACTACTAACTTTTTGCCTATTGTACCACATATCCGCCGCGAGTCAAACCGCACAGTCAATCGCATACTTTCCAGTCGTAACTTGTTCAGGACAAGAGAGTTCTGGCGGCCAACTGCACGTCGATTTAAGTGACATTGTCGGCCGCCGTCTTCCTGGTAAAGTGCTTTTGAAGGCCCAAGACGGCACGCAGTCCTACTTGTTGAGAGTTCCTGAGGGCTCCGCTATCGGCGAGTGTCCCCTGGGGAAGTTCACCGCCTATACGTACGTATATGAATTGGGCGTA
>Ga0209201_1004517_pt1 | contig 11139 bp, 15 predicted proteins | sample AD_UKC055_MetaG_FD_184411 | JGI IMG/M metagenome (GOLD analysis project Ga0209201, IMG submission 184411) | Active sludge microbial communities of municipal wastewater-treating anaerobic digesters from USA - AD_UKC055_MetaG (SPAdes) (version 2) | ecosystem: Engineered > Bioreactor > Anaerobic >... | reverse complement strand
CAGCGATCACATCTACCACCAGCGACCCGTCAGCCGTGCGTTCAGCCGTCTCAATCCGTTGCCGGGAAGGGGTGAACGCGTTCGGGTCATCAATCGCCACGCCGTTCAATGTAAAATTTGACATCTTATACCCCCGTCCTGACGGATTCCATATTATTCACGCTCTTTAATTTCCGGTTAAGCTGCCGGAACGCCGCCTCGTCGCCGAAGAAGTTGCCGTGTAAGTGCAGGTCGCGGACAACACCGGACCCTATCGCCCGGGTAACGGCAGCCGCCACCGCTTCACCAATCCGGTCATAATCAACTATACTCTTCGATTGATCTAACGGGACGACAGAGGCACCTTTTGGCATATACTGAAGTTCAGGGCCATGTTCCCCAGTCATCGCCCAACCTTCACCAGAAACGTGTCCGCCGGTAGCCATTGGGGTGATAACGGGTAACAGGTTCTGGACATTGATGCCTGCCCGCTGCATAGCCTTCGCGGTGTTTTCCTCGATCTTGATTGAACTACCGCCGATCTTCAACCGGGCATATATGCCCGAGCTGACCTTATATGCGTCAAGTACCTCAGGGAAGCTATATTTTGTCTCGCTACCAAGGGGGGACCATTTATTTGCCGTGTCGGTTACATCAGAGATCCCCTGATTCGCATATGTATAGAACTCATCGCGGGATATCTCCTGCCTGACAGATCCGCTCTCACCCTGCCCCTGCACAGCGTAGTATTTACCTGTATTGTACTCTTTATAAATAAAGTCAGGAAGGGTAGATGAGCTCCATTCAAGGAACGATCCTACATCTGCGGCGGTGGTGGTCTCGGATAAGGCAACGGTGCCGCCCCCCGTGACGGTGACCGGCGTGCTCCCTGACGGCGTACCTGATGCGATGCTCGTGAGTGCGGACGCCCCGGGTGCAGTCTGTGCCGTGCTGCTGAACATTACGCCGGGAGCCGACCCGACATCGTATACCTGCTGGTATCCACCGGACGCGTTCTTAATGTAATATTTCCCGCCAGAGGTGTATACCTCCTTGGAATAACTATCGACGTTTGCCGTGCCGATTGAGGTATACCCTGCAGGAACAGATACCGGGTTACCCTGTGCATCCGTTACCACACCAGTATAATTCGATGTGCTGGCGTTGCTCTGGCTATGTGACACATACTCCGCCGTCTGATACGCTTCACTCTTGATCTGGGCGAAGGTCTGGTTAACCGTGCTCTCAACATTCTTAGCGGTAGCCGCAATCTCATTGATCTTGCTCTTGGTGCCCTCAACGCCAGGCGAGATGTTCCCCGGCATACTGTTCCCGGCACTACCGATATTCTCAATACCTTTCTTCGCGGTATCAGCCGGGCCCGTTAGCCCGGAGAGGAACCCGGAGATCTTACCGGCAGCCGTCTGGATCAACCCGGCGGAGGTGGTGCCTTCGTTCCCCATAGCCCCGATCTTGCCTTTCGTCTCGTCGATCTTGGGGTTAAGCTCGTTGCCGAAGATACCGGCCAATGTCTTGACCGGCCCACCGATTACCGTTAGGATGGCCTGCACGGCGGGCGAATTAACCAGATCGATGATCTTCTGGATAACCGCCTGGATCGCCGATTTCACCGCATCGAATAGGACGATCACCGGCTGGAATACCTCTTCGAACTTCTTACGGGCGGTCTCAAGCGCCGAAGTTATCGTATTAATAATATCCTGGAACGTCTTGGTAATCGGGGCCAGGATCTCTTTCACTTTATTAACAACATCAGTAAACGCTTTCCCAATCGCAGCGGTAACCTCGTTTACTTTCCCGACAAACTCATCGAATTTTGTTTTTGCTGTCAGGATAGCGTCAGTGATCTTATCGGCGATGGTGGTCCGGAGCCCTTCAAACGCGGTGGCGGCATTGGTGCGGAACGTCTCAAACGCCTGCCCCATCTCGGATACTTTATCCGATACTGTTTTCGTGATACCTTCCCACCCGGCTTTTACCGCTGATACCATGGCGTCGCTATTAGACACCAGCGTATTGATCGCCGTGCAGAACGCCTCAACCTTCTCTATGACTAATTTGATGGCTCCAAATAGAATCTCTCTAAAGAACTGCGCTATTGGATGGTTTGCCACCTTCCCAAACCAGTCAACCAGTGATGTCAACCCTTCAATAAACAGGCTGATAGCATCAATCAGGATCCCGATCAGGCCGCCGAGCGCTTTAAACGCCACGTTCAAGACGGTATCTACTACCTTACCGACAACCTCCAGGATCTTCCCCAAAGCTTCCGATATGGAGATCCCGCCGGTCATCTTCTCAAACAGTTCGTTTATCTTGCCGAACAGGTCACCGAACGCCGCCTTAAGTTTCTCGACGTGTGGCGAGAGGGACGACGTCATATTACCGAACGCCGACTTCACGCCTTCAAACCGGTCAACCGCGTAGTCCTTGAACGTCCCCACTATATCCTGTATCCCAAGAAAATTTGATTCCCAGGCGAGGTAGAGCGCAGCTACCGCCGCCACCACGCCGGCAATTGCCAGGACAAGCGGGCCTAATGCTATTGTAATCCCGCCGACAGCTACCGTGCCCGCCGTTAACGCTGCTGACATTCCTGCCAGCCCGGTAGAGAGCCCGCCAGCTACCGCCGTCACGCCACCAATAAGAGAAGGTAACGCCATCAGGAGCGGGCCTATCGGGATAAGCACCTGTGCGAACTGCAGGAAGCCGCCTACCGCTGTCTGTAACGGGCCTGGGAGATCGGTTAACACGCTGGCGAACGTGCTCATTGCACCGGCAGCCGCCAGGGTTGCCGGGACCATAGCCTCACCAAGCGCGATCTTCGCCTCTTCCATCCGGTTATTAGCGATCTGGAGCTGTGACCCTACTGAATTAACCTTCGTATTAAACTGGTCATACATGAACGACGCATCGCCCATCTCCGCGATCAGACCCGGCAGTTCGTCTTTCTGCCTCATCAATGCGTTGGCCGCGTTGACTGACCGGGCACCGAACAGTTCTGTCAGGATGGTGTTCCGTTCGACCTCAGTATAATGAGCGTTCAGCACGTCATCCAGATCCGACATGATCGGGATCATCCCTCTAAAGTTGCCGTTCGCGTCAGAGACGGCGACACCCATCGCGTCCAGTTTATCGATCACCTGCTGTTCAACCAGGTTCATCAACATCATTTTGAGCGCTGATCCCGCCTCAGATGAATCAACAAAACTGTTTTGCAATGCGACGTTATATGCTGCTAGTTCCTGGAACCCGATCCCCAACTCGGACGCGACGTTAATATTCTTCATCATCTCCGCCAGGAAATCGTTCAGTTCCCATTTACCGACACCAACACCTTTCGCAAATATCTCGGTGGCCTGCGTGGCGGTAAGCCCGGTATCCTTATACGCCTCCATGGCGTTGATCACGGCGTTCGTGGCGTCTTTCAGATCAACTGATCCCGCTACCGCCAGTTTAGATGCCGGTTCAATCGCCGTCATCATCTCTTCAGCGGACCACCCTACCGACACCATGAGATACATAGCGTCCGCGACATCCGACGCAGCTAACGGCATGTCACGGGATAGATCTAACGCTTTCTGGCGCATCTTCTCAAGTTCGTCAGTCGCTACCCCTAACGCCTTGACCTCCGTCATCGCGCCTTCAAACCCTAAAAAAGCCTGATTGATATTATCTGCAGCAAGTTTCGCGCTAATACCGATCCCGGTTAACGCTGCACCCACCTTAATAAACGATTTCTCGAGATCAGCACTCATCCCCGTGCCTTTCTTCCCGATAGTATCAAGGGTGCCGCTGGCCTGATCTATTGCCTGAATTATTAACTGTAACGTATTCGCCACGATTTATTCCCCTCCTCGCAGCCGTTGTTCATGATAAAAAGAAGAGACTAAGAAGTAACGCTGCCCCGGCGTCAGGGTGCCTTGCATCTGTATTGGGTAACCAAGCTGGGACAGGAGAAACACCTCCCGCCCGTCACTGGTTTGAACGAAAGGATTCCAGCTCTTTGATAGCCTCTTCGCTGATACCGCTGATATCGTATACTCGTTTCGCTATCATCTCCAGAACGCCTGCACGGTTGATCCTCTTGACTTCATCCGGGGCCATCCGGGGCTCAACTAACGCCATGGAAACGGCCATCACGTCAGCCTCAAAATCATTTATGACGGTCTTTTCCAGGTCAATAGTGATACTGTTATCCCGTGCGCCGGCGTTGGCCGTGGTGGAGAACCCCCGGAGTTTCCGGGCTTTCACCTGCTGGTATTCAGCCGATGAGAGCGGGCGGATCCGCACCTGCCCGCCGGGGACCTCAACCTCAACCGCCGCCTGTGTCCCGGCGATCAGATCATCTTTCGTAAGGAGTGGAATGGTCATCCTCTCCTTACGCCATGGTTCCGGTACCGTTCACAAGGCTGCACAGGATATCGGTATCCACCGTCGATGCGTCGTTAAGGACAACATCGTTGCCGACCATCGCCCGCACCGAGATCTCCTGGAGGAGATTGTCACGGCCACGCGGCTGCTGACGTGCCTGTTCCATTACTGTATTAGGGAGCAGGATAGTGAGCGCCCGGCTGTTAGTCGGACAGTTCTGCGATATGGTGATCTCGATTGGCAGTTCAGTCGACCCGCAGTTCTGGATGGTGGTAGCGTTACCCCAGAACAGGGTCATCATCTCGGTGTCGGGGAACAGCAGGCTCATGTTACAGGTAACATCTCGCCCGGCAAACTGGTAGCTTGACGGGAACCGGCTGCCTACTGTTCTGCCGGTATCGGCGTTCGTGTTGTTATTAATGTTCAACGTGAACGATTTACAGACGGCGTTATAGTCCTCGTTGTTAACCTCCACACTGACATCGGCAAACGTCATCGGGGCGTCTGCTGGCAGCGTGAGATCACCGATCCCGCTCTTGATCGTGGCCTTGCTATCCTTCTGTGCCATGATCCCTAGCGAGGCGTTCGTCAGGCCGTTATCGACTGACAAAGCCAGACTGTTCATAACACAACCGGCGAAGGTATGTTCAAGCACATCTTTCCCAACCCTCGTAGTGAACGACTGCGGGGTGAGTGTATCCGTGCCGTATAGCTCATGCAGCGTTGATGCCCCGGTGTAGACGTATCCCCCAGGCAACGCCCAGCGGAGGAACCAGCCGATAGTCTCAATATCAAACGCATAATCGACGTTCCCGCTGGGGTAATAGAACCCGGGAACTTTCACCCGTGGTGACCTTCCCATCCCGGACGGCACCATGATCTCCGGGGCGCTCGGGGTATCTAATGTGACCGATGCCTGGTCGATATGGAACGCAGCGTCCACCGCCGTCCCGAAATTGGATTCAACCCCGAACCCGGTATATCTGAAAATGTTAACCATTCTTCTTAACCTCTCATATTATGATTCATGTTCATGATCGTGTAGTCGCAAACGTGACGTTCACTAACGCGAGAGCGCTGAACGTCTGCTTTTTCCGGTCAATGGGAGCCGCCGGGTCGAACCTGTCACTCTTTAAACCAGACACATAGTCCAGCCCAAGGTTACAGGAATCCAGCAGGATCCCCCGGGCGTCGCTCGCTAACTTATTCGCTAGTATTCCTCCCGTCCTGCCCTCATCGGCAGGTTTGGTATTGTGTACTGAGCCGGTATCCGGCTGGTCGCTCCATGTTAAAGAGGCGATAACTATCGGCATCTCCCAGATCTCACGAACGGAGGTAAGGATAGACGGAGCTGATAGCGTGCCAGCACTCCACCATAACCCCGGATACGGCGGGGTCGGCATGTCTGAAGACATCAAACCATACGATTTGATCTCTTCCAGCTTCCCGCCATCCTCCATTTCAGCAACCAGGTAGGTTTCCACCGCTTCCAGGATGCCCTCAATCGAGGCGTATAGCGTGGTGATTGCCATACTTAGCCCACCCCTTCCGACTGGAGACGGCTTAACGTATACCCGTCAAGGTTCTGCCGGTTCATCCATTCGATAGCCCTATCGGCAAACGGGTTTGGTTTCGTGCCGTATCGTGAGATATGACGCCATACAGCGCCAGCTGGCAGGTTATGGCGTTCAGCCCACTGCTTGATCGGTTCGAACGGCGGGGTATACGGGGCGTGACCTGCAGCCGGGCCGGTTCCCTGGTGAACGTAAAGCGAATAGTTCTGGAAACTTGAAATCTTCCGGCTGAAATCGTCAACCTTCTCGGTACCCCAATTTGATTTGTTGTTGAGCAGCCCCTGATCCGTCGGCGCTTCCTCACAGACTTTTGCTAGCAGGGCGTCCGCTACGTCATCTATCGACCCGCTGAATACCCGTTTCACCCGTCGCACCAGCTCGTCCGCGTCGCCTACTGTGCCGTCGGAGAAGGTGATCTCGTCACTCATATGATCGTATCCCTACCCACAAACGGATCAACGCCGGGGTTCTTGTCCAGCTTAAAGTAATCTTCACCGGCGTCTGCTCTCAAGACATACTCGTGTTCATACTCTAACGTCACGCTAGACCGGGCGGCTTTAATGATCGCCTCCACCTGTCGTAAGTAGGTAGTATCGCCGGGTTTCACCCATTTCCATCTGGTAGGGTCCGCCGTGCTCTCGATCTCAATGGTGCCCTGCTTACAGGTGTAGAGGTGCGCTACCAACAGAGCATGACAATGATCATACGTCGTTGAGGTAAGATCATCGCCGCCCATGGTGGACAACATCTCTTCCGCCACGTCGAAGTAATAATCAAACAGCGCCGATGTGAAGTTCCCCGCGTCGCTGACAGTATACGGACTAACCAACGGGATACTATCTTCAGTGATTGCCATTACGCCACCCCGCTTATCAGGATATCCGCCACCTTTCCCAGCACGATTGAGAGGACCATGATGACGATAGAGTAGACGACAGCCTGGCCTTTCGTGAACCCCACCTGTTCAGCCTGCCATCGTTCCATGACGCGAAGACGAGTCTCAACATCCGAGAATACCCGATCTACCCGCTTATTAACCGCCTCGTTATCATTCGCAGTTATCCGGATCTTCGCTTCCAGTATCTCCGCCATCGCCCGGATCCATCTCTCATCGGACTGGTCTAATGTCATTATGCCCCCTTCTGCAACACCCAGACGTCCCGCCCGTTCACCTTGAACTGATGAATATGGATCTCAATCCCTGTATCCAGCAGCTCTACCGCCGTCATCAGATCTTTATAGGTATCATATTCCGTGCAGGTCCAATTCGCCATCTAGACCACCTTAGGATCCAACGGCTGGATGCGGGCTGACAAGCATGAACTTCATCTGACCGTTCTCCCTATATGGGTAAACCTTGAACGTTGTGGTGGTAGCAAGCGCGATGATCGCCGCGTCCAGTGCAGCCTGTGTCCCGTATTCCGTGCAGGTATATTTCGTCATGTTTATTCTACCTCTTGAATATTATCCGCATCACAGTCCCGGCGATGGAGTCACTAACATGAACTTCAGTTTTCCCATGTGTTTGTAGGGAATGACTTCATGTGTTGACGTGGTATCCAGCGCGATGATCGCCGCGTCCAGGAGAGCCTGGGTGGCGTATTCAGTGCAGACATAGTTAGCCATGAGATCACGATCCTATCTTCGGGTGAGGTGTCACCATCATCCATTTGGTCGCGCCGTCGGTGTCCACGTAAGGGTATACCTCAAACGTGGAGGTGGTATCCAGCGCTATGATCGCCGCGTCAAGAAGCGCTCTGGTGGCGTATTCAGTGCAGACATACTTTGCCATTCAGATCACCCTACCCTCGGATGCGGCGACACTAGACAATATTTCGTGGTGTTGTTGTCCCGGTATATCACGATATCAAACGTCGTGGTAGTATCCAGCGCCTCGATAGCGGTTGCCAGCGATGACTCGCTGGTATATTCGGTAGCGGTATAGTTGGTCATCTAAAACCACCCCTTACGCTACCCGGATCGCCATCACGTATGCTTTCCCAGCGACAGCGGTATCCGCGACTGCTGTTACCCTCATGGTGCCGGAAGCGTTGATCGTGCTGTAGGTATCGTCAATCGTGGTCGCCCGGACGACAGCGCTCTCTGTAGCGACACAAGCGATATTATCAGTAATCGCGTTCACGCCGTTGAACAGCTGCACCTTATCATTCACGCTAGGCACGCCTGACGGGATGAACCAGAAGTCCAGCACTTTGCTCTTGTGCGTGATAATAATATCATTATCAGCGCTAGCGTGATCGATAGCGATCTCGTAGATCATCGGGATACCGCCGATAGCGTTATCTGATGCGGTATTCGCTACCTTATCGCCAGTCAGGATCCCGTTACTGATCATCCCGGCTTCCACCGCAGACGACGCGATTGTTACCGCACCGGTCTTGTCGATGGTAACATCACCGGATATTGCGACGTCTGCACCGGCACCGCCGTCACCCACAAGGATATGGGCTTCAGTCAGCGCTACCATTGACGGGGTAACCTTCTTTGCCCCTATGGTAGTAGCGCCCGTCTTGGAGATCGTGACGTCGCCGGACATAGCGACGCCTGCAGCCTTTGACGGTGCACCGCCATCTCCGACAAGGATATACGCCTCTGTCAGCGGGATTGACGTCACACCCGCGTTGGTCATCGCCAGGATACCCGAAGGCGTCTGTGCTGCAGCGGCACCCGTAGCGCCACCGATAAGGATCTTGCCGTCAGCCAGTGCCACCATTGATTCAGTAACCTTCTTAGCGCCGATTGTCACGGCACCCGTCTTATCAACAGTGATATCGCCAGAGAGCGCTACATCCGACGCAGCACCACCATTACCTACCAAGACATGGGCCTCGGTAAGTGCAATCATTGACGGCTCAACGGCTTTCGCCTGGATAGTAGTTGCTCCCGTATTAGCGATCGCCACATCGCCTGACATGGCAACAGCAGCACCGCCGCCTCCAGCGTCACCGACTATAATGTATCCATCCGCCAGCGTGAGCACCGCCGGATCGATAGCACCGGCTGCCAGACTCACGACACCTTCATTGGTCATCGTGATATCGCCGGAGATCGTCTTCTCTGCCGCTACACCTGTAGCACCGCCGATCATGATCTTGCCGTCGGCTAGTGCGGTCATCGCAGCGGTAACCTTCTTCGCACCGATTGTCGTGACACCCGTATTCGATATCGTTACATCACCGGACGGAGTAACCGCCGTCGCAGAACCGCCAGCGTCACCGACATAGATTTCACCTGAAGCGAGTGTCAGGCCGCCTAAGACCAACGTGTCAAGTTCTGAATCGATAAGGGCAAGCTCCGCCGTGATCTTCTCGGCAAGGCTCTTCCTCTCTTTAGCAAACGTTCTTGCATCTGGGGCTGTATAAGCCATTTATTATTATCCTCCTGATATTGTATTCGTACTGGAGCAGTCCTTCTTTTCATGTGGAAAAAAAGGGTGTGATTAGATTCCGTTGTCGTAAAGAATCCCGTATGCGTTGATAACCACGGGTTTCCCCTCGACCCAGAACTGCATGATCGTGTCGTGGGTGTCGTCCTCTTCGAACGATTTGAAATGCACACCCATGTTCGGCACGGTCTTCTGCGTCTTCTTGCCGTCCTGCATGGTGGTATAGGTGATCCGGGCGGTCCCGAACTTGGGATCGACGTAGTAGTGGTATTCACATGCAGGGTTGCCCTTATCGACAGCAAGAGCGTAGCCTTCAGTGATCCCGGAATCCAGCCCCGTTACCGTGCACCCGGCCACAGGCACGTAGATACTGTCCCCGTTGCCGCCAGGCATCCCGTAAATACGTTCCTGCTTGACAGCGGAGATGTCCATGGCGGTCAGGTATGCTTCCAGCTCGGAGAGGTTATCAACATCCACAAGCACATCGGTGAGCCTATACGGATACCCCTCACGCCTCATCTGGTATTTGAGCAGACGGAGATCTTCAACAGGTGTCGCGCTGGTAGAGTCCCAGGTATCCGTCGGTGTCCAGGTCGGGGTAGTAGCGCCGCCGGTCATCGCCGCCAGGATCTTGGTGTTCAGCCATTCAGCCAGCCAGAACCCGGCGTTCTCGTAACACCGCATGATCTCGTTCTTGCCAGCATCCTGCCGGATCACGTTACGCGGAAGCCTGACGGAGAACCCGTTGGATTCCATGAGAGCGGCTGCCGTGCTTGGCCTGGAAAAGTCGAGCTCCGGGAATGCACCGCCTTGTGTATAGCCCACCGGCTGTTTCTTCTTGGTATCGCCTGACTTGCTGGTGTCACTGTAGATATACATGAACTTGCCGTCAGATTCGGGCACAGGGCGCACGAAATCGAGAGCGACAAGGTAAGGCTCCATCTTCTCGTAAGCAACACGGAGCGCCACATCGGATCGCAGGTAGCGATCATTAGTTCCTGATACGGTCATTTATGATCAGCTCCCTGTAGCCGAATACATCAGCCCGGTAATCCCAACGAGAATCGTATGGGTATCTCCGGTAGTCGTTGCCGGTACGTAATGGAACGGGATATATCCTGCACCATTTGATGCCGCCTGGATGAAACACAGTTTGTGGTTGGCGTAGGTGTCGGCAATATTGAGGTTCAGCGTAGTAGTAACCCCGGGGACCGTGGCGTTTGAGCCGTCACACTGGACGATAGCCTCGTCGATCTTGGTGATGCCGCCCATAATCTCAACCAGTGCCGTCCGGTAATATCTCCCGGCCAGCCGCTTGGTAAGCGAGTTTCCGGCGGTAGAGCTCGGAGGCATTACCTGCAGGACAGGTTCAGAGATGATCTTGCCGATAATCAGCGTCTCGTTATTGGTAGCCTGCTCGACAACCGGCAGCCCGTCACAGGCGTCAAAGGTGACAGCGGTATCATTAGCGATTGCCACGTAGTCGCCCGGGTAGAGCTCCGCCGACCAAGTAAGCCCGGTAGTATACAGGCCGTCAGGGCCATACACGCGGGTGCTTACCGTAGGGTCGCCATCGTTCAGGATACAAGTGATCTTGCAGTTTGCTGCACCGGGATAGTTCCCTGCATAAGTTGTGGTATAATCAGTAGCCATGTTTCAGTTACCTCCGCCCGGTAGATTCCATGAACTCGTCGTAAATCTGATCAGATTCCGGTGAGCCATGGGTGAACTCTTCGCCCTCTTCCTTCGTCGGAGGCGTTGTGGTCTTGACTGCAAGCACGCTCT
>Ga0209201_1004511_pt1 | contig 11158 bp, 10 predicted proteins | sample AD_UKC055_MetaG_FD_184411 | JGI IMG/M metagenome (GOLD analysis project Ga0209201, IMG submission 184411) | Active sludge microbial communities of municipal wastewater-treating anaerobic digesters from USA - AD_UKC055_MetaG (SPAdes) (version 2) | ecosystem: Engineered > Bioreactor > Anaerobic >... | reverse complement strand
AAAACAAAATATAGAAATTAAAGATGATGAGATATTTTTAAAAGCAGATAAAGAAAATGATATAATAAATACAGGAGGATTGATATCATCTCATAAATGTATTAATATTAATAAAGGATACATAGAAGTAGAAGCTAAAATGCCACCACGTGGATTTAAATATTTTCCAGCTATATGGATGTATAACATAGACACTTGGTTACCTGAAATAGATATTGTAGAATTAATGGGTAAAGACTCAAGATATTTTACATTTACTTATCATTATTTTAAAAATGAAAAACATTGTAGTAAACGTAGTGGTTTTAAACATAATACAGATTTATCTTTAAATTACCATCGTTTTGGAGTATTAATAACTAAAAAATATATTACATGGTATTTAGATAGATATCCTTATTTTAAAACTAAAAATTTATATCCTGATAAAAAATTATTCTTAATATGCAATATACAAGCTGAGCTTGATGATGATAATTGTTATATTCCGTTTAAGGAAGATGAAATTCCAGAATATATGATAATCAAAAATATAAATATTATATAATTTATTATATACGAATACAAATTTGTGATATATTTTTATAATTTTATTGAAACTTATTATTATATTTGCGTAATGTAAAAAATATTTAATTTATGAATGAAGAATTAGATTTTAGTGGAGTTGAGGATTTTGTGTTAGAAGATCTTAATGAAGATATAAAAACAAAAAATGAAGAACAAAGTAATACACAAGAAACTGAATCTCCAGAAAAAAAGAATGTTTCAAAGAAAGAAACCGATGATGATATATTTGAAATAGATTTTGAACCATCCAGAGAAACTCCTTCTGGTTCTAAGAAAGATTCTTCGGTTTTTGGGGTTATGGCACAAACTTTATTAGAGGAAGGAGTTATCTCTGAAATTGACAAAAATAGAAAAATAGAATCTGCTAAAGATTTAATAGATATTATAGATGAAGAAGTACAAAGAAAAGTAAAAGAAAGTATACCAGAATCTTTTAAGGATTTAATAGATTTAAAACAGAATGTTTCTAATATTGATGAAATAGTTGAACATAGAAAAACTATTGAATATCTTAAATCTATAAACGAAGAAGATTTAACTGAAGATTTATCAGAAACTTTATATAAAGAATTTTTAAAATTAAAAGGATTTGATAATGAAGAAATAAATGATGAGTTAGAAGAATTAAAAACTTTGAAAAAATTAGAAGATAAAACTAAAAAAGCTTTACCAAAACTAATAAAATATTACGAAGATTATGAACAACAACTTATAGAAAAACAAAAACAAGAGAAAGAATTATTAAAAAAACAAGAAGAAGAATATATTAATTCTTTCAGACAAAGTTTAGAAGAATTAAAAGATTTTGATGGTGTACCTATTACTAAAGAGCTAAAAATAAAAGCATTAGATTCTCTTTTTAAACAAAATCATACATTACCTTCTGGTGAAAAAGTAAGTGATATTATAAAAGCTAGAATGGAAGATCCTATAAGATTTGATGTTGGTTTTGCACTTACATTTATAATGACAAAAGGATTTAAAGATTTTAGTGCATTTAAATCTATAGGAAAACAAAAACTTTCTAAAGATATAGAAGATGCAGTAAAAATAAATGATATGAAACGAATGGGTTCTAAGCCAGCTATTGATGAGCTTGGAGCTGAGATACTTAATTATATTAAACTTTAATTTTTAAAAATTACAAATCAATGAAACTATTACTTCAAGAATACCAACCGAAAGAATGGGGAGGTTTAACAACTAAGAATCACTTATCTGCGGCTTTTGGTAATTTAACACAAAAAGCATCTACTTTGACATCTATGGTATTTGCTAGCAACTATAACTTGATAGATTTTGGAGCTTACTTAAAAAGTATTTCTACTCCAATCTATCTTGATTCTGATGATGATTTTATCTGGGATCTGATGAACTCAGAAGAAAAAAATGTTCCTTTAATAGAAGCTCGTATAGATAATACAGCTATCGTACCTACTGATAAAACTGGATTTAATTATAGTAGATTTCAACTAGTATTTCCAGAAGCTTATTTTTTCGATGTAAATATTATAGAAGGTCATAAACATGAATATCAAATAAGAATACTTGATGATGCAAGACCTGAAGGATCTTATTGGGTATATGATTGTGAATTAGTAACAGGTGATGCTTTATTGTTTATTCCTTATGAAGAACTTTTACCTGGTACAAAATTTAGTAAACTTTATTCTGGTGTAGAAAGTACTTTATCTAAAAAGGGTGGTAAAGTAAGATATAGCACTCCATTTAAGATGAAGAATTTATTTACAAGACTACGTATGGAAGATACTGTTCCTGGAAATATGATTAGTCGTCCTATGGGATTTACTATTCAAGTACGTGATCCAAGAACTAATTCTATTATAAAAACTAATTTATGGCAACAGTATAGAGATTGGGAGTTTGACCGTCAATATGTACAAGAAAAGAATTATATGTTATATTATTCTCGTATAAATAGAGCTCCTGATGGTACATTTAAAAATAAAGGAAAATCTGGTTATGAATATTCTCAAGGTGCAGGTTTAAGACAACAGATTGAGACTTCAAGTACAGCATTTTATCCTGTTAGAAATTTTACAATAAAAGGATTTTTAAATGTTGTATTAGACTTAGCTACTAATAGATTACCTTTTGATAAACGTCAGTTTCTTGTACGTACTGGTGAACGTGGTTTAATACAAGCCAGTGAACAAATTGCAAAATATGGTGAACAATTCTTTGAACCTATTAGAAGCGTTAATCAGTTTATATCTATGTCTAGTAGTGGTGATGCTGAGTTTAAAGGTCAGTTTAAGAGTTTTAGAGGTCCTAATGGAGTAGTATTTGATTTTATGCTAGATCCAATAAAAGATGATCCTATTATAAATAAAGTTCCTCATCCTGATGGTGGAACTGCTGAATCTTATACTTATGATATATTAGATATCGGTACTACAAATGGTGAAAGTAATATTAGTATGGTTTATCAAAGAGGTATGGAAGATATTAAAGGTTATGAACCAGGATTACGTAATCCTTTTGTAGCAGATTATTCTATGATACAAAACAATATAATGTCTAATCCTATTGATGGATACGTACATCATAGATTTTTCATGGGTGGAGTTAAGGTAACTGATCCCACTAAATGTTTAGTTTATAAATGTGCAATTTAATAATATAATAATATGAAAACAAAAACCGAAGAAAATATTGTGGAATCCCCTTTAAAAAACAAGAAGATTGTTGTATATCCCGTGTTAAGAGAAGGATCAAGCTTTTTACAAGATATACATCCTAATCACGTAGGAGCTTTCTTATTTGAAGGTTCTAAAATACGACTGCATGGTACACCTTATGATACAAAACTTGGACATATTATAGATCCTCTAACACCAGAAGAAAAAGAATTTTTTTATAATTCTGATCTACGTATAGAAGAAGGTGCATTATCTATATTTGATAAAAACTGTTATTGGAATACATTTATAGTAGATTTAACACGTGAACCTGTAATATTGGATTTATCTAATCCTTTAGATTATTTAAAATATAAATTTATATTATGTTATTCTGATTTAATAGCCCCTAGTTGGGAAGAAAGATTTAATAAGGGAACTTATAAATTCGCTATACGAGATAAAGAATATGAAGAACAATCTAAGATAGATAAAATAACAAAACAGTTATTAGTAATGAAGAAGTTTATAGATATAAAAGATTCTCCTTCAAAACTAAAAGGACTTTTATCTATGTATTATCTAAAAGCTGGTAAAACTAAAAACATGAATACTATAAATGATGTAGATGCATTATTAGAACTTACAGAAGCTATTGATAAAGAAACAGATACATTTTATGATATATTCACTGATCCACGTTTTGAAGAAAAAGTTTTTGTATATCAATGTTTAATAAAAGGAAAGATAAAACGTAAAGGTGCGTCATATCTTATAGATGGTGTTGAAGAAACTATGAGTATGAATTTATTACTTGATTTCCTTAAAAATCCTAAAAATCAAGATATAAAATTAAAACTTTTAAGTTCTGATGAAAGCAAGTGAAGCTATAGAAAAGTTCTTGGTATATTATGATAGGATATATTCATTATCTGCTAAAGGATATGAAGATGAAGAAATATTAACATTTATTTCAGATGCTTCAAGATCAATAGTAGATACTGCATTTAGAAATAAAGCTTATAATTTATGTCCAGTAATAGATCTTAATACAGAAACTATCGATGTATTAGATAATACTAATGTAGTTGAGGTTAATTTAAGTACTCCAATTAGACATATTATTAGTGTATATACTGATGTATCTAGAACGAATTATCCTAAAGTAGAACTTACTAAAGTAGAAGCTTATCCTGTTAATTTGGAGGTTTTATTTAAAATTGGTGATAAATCTGAAATATCTATTTTTAATAATATATTATATTCTTATATAGGTAACAAGTTATATTTTGTAGGGGATTCATTTACAAGTATTCTTAATGTTTATATAAAAGCTGTAAGAGCTATTCCAGATTTAGTTTATATACCTGAGATACAAGATGATACATTAATAATAAGTGATGTATTAATTGATTCTGTAATAAGTTATGCAGCAAATTTAGCTAAAGCTGCATCAGATAATATACGAATACAACCAGTAACAACAGATGATACAAAGTCTTGATTTATATCATATTCTAATATCTAAGTTAAACTTAGAAACTTCAAGAATACCAATTTCATCTCAGATAGAAACTTGGTTAAATGAAGCTGTTCATTTATTATGGTTAAGGATGTATCCAAAACTTGATAGAGATGAGGAAGGTAGAAAATTCTTTTCTTATTATATTAGAAGTTATGAAACAAACATATTTGCAAGTCCTATAGTACCTTTAGGAGATAACTCAGTATATATAAATATACCAGTAGGTTGTATAAAAGTATTACAAGAATCTTGCATATTAACTAAACAATCTCCTAATAAGGAAATACATGATATACATGCTCCTGAAGCTCCAGGATACGAAGATGGATTTTTACCACCTGAACCGAGTGAAGATCCAAATTATAAGAATATTGTAGTAATAGATAATGAACAACCTCCAGAAGTAGAACAAGTTGTAGCTAAAGTAAAACCAATAACTTATGATGAATATAACATAAATAAAAATAATCCATTTAAAAAACCTTATTTATGGAATGATGATGGATTAGCTTGGAGAATAGATAATGGTAGTAGACATGAAATAATATTTCCTAAAGATACATTTATATTAAAGTATAAATGTATTTATTTAAATGAGATAGAAAAAATTGATTTATTAAATAATTCTGTGATAAATATACCAGCGGAATATTCTGGTATAATTATAAACTTGGCTTTAGAATTTGCTTTTGGTAGAAGAAATGCTGAAGAACAATCAGAAGAACAACCAAAAGAAAAACAAGTTCAGCAAGAAGAACAAGTGAAAAATGAAAAACAAACTGAAGAATAAAAAACATAAAAATTTGATACCGCAAAGGTTAAATATTTATTTATTTTAAAATACATTTAAAAATGAGATTACAAAATAATGTTGAACAATTATTAATCGCAAGTTCTGTATCGAATACTGCTAACAGAACAGGTAAATATCTTACAGATCTTGCAATTGGTGAAATAGCTGCTATATCTACCAGTGGTAAAGTATTAAGTGCTTATACTGGATCAGCTCTAAAATTTGGATATCGTGATAGTACTAGTACTGTAAAATTATCAGATACTTTGTATACTAATGCTATATCTTCATTGTCCAAGAAAGCTTATAAAGCTCATTCTAATAAAGTTAGTAGCTTAGCATTTACTTTAGAACCTACTTTAGAACCTACTGATGCACCTTTTATAAGATTACATTTTATAGACAGGGTAAGTCAAGATAAAGTTATATTTGCTACTATGCAATCGTATTTTAGAACCTTCGTAATGTATGATTTCTTAAAAGATGCTGTACATAACTTACAAATTAATTCTTTATTTAAAGATAGAGGAGATCAATGGTATAAAATGCGTTATGGTATACAAGGAACTTGTTGTGGTATAGATGGAAATGAAACTCCAACAGTAGTTACTGTTAATAGTCCAATAACATTTGTAGCTAATAGTAAATATGCAGCTATAACTGGGGAAGTAGCTAATTTACAGGATTATATTGCTGTAACTTGTCAAGGCGTAGATGTAATATTTAAAGTTGTGAGTTCTACCGCATCATATATAGAAGTAGATAGAGTATTTGATGTAAATAATAACGTTACATTTACATCTTTTAAACATGATAAGGATGTAAATAATTTGAAATTATACATTGAATCTTTGGATAAACCTTTTGAAGCTGGTTTTTATAATTATGCTGTTACTAATTATGAAGTTACAAGTAACGTACCTTTTGTTGAAACTGTTATAAAAACAGCAAGTGAAGGTTCTGGAGAACCCAATCAATTATTAGAATGGGAATGGTTCTTACGTGGTAATGAGGGAGATTTAATTAGAGTAAATCCTGAATATCCTACACGTTCATACAAATCAGATGTTGTTTCCACAGCTACTTATGATATATATATTGCTACATTCAGTGATGACATGAAGACTGATTTAGGAAAATATGCCATATCTAAAAAAAGATTAGTTATTGCAGCTCCAGTAGGTTCTAATGCAAGTACTCATATTCATACTGTATTTACTGCTTTAAATACTAATTTCAAGATTCCGTATACTACTTCATAAAATTATTTGATAAAGAGGGAGTTATAATTACTCCCTCTTATTAATAATTATTGTTATGTATTTTATTGGTTTTGTTTTGTAGATTTAGATATATTTAAGTATATATTTGCAAATAAATATTATAGTTATGTCATTTATTCCAAAGTTAAAAATTACAAATATTCAGAATAGAAATTTAGTGGAATATAGAGATATAACTGGATATTATGGATATAGCAATCCAACAGGATATGGCGTATTAAATCCAGATTATATAAATATAACGAATGCTAAATTAGATATTAATGATACTACAATAAACTTATTATATAATACTCCTATACATTCTATTTCAGATTTAGTTTATTCTACAATAGGTAGTTACGAAGATAACATATATTCTGCCGTATATACAGTGGTTGCTGGAGCTACGTATGCTCATTCATATAATATATATATATATGATAGATTACTTGAAGAATATTATAAAATATCTAATCTAATTGGAGAAGTTTATCGTACAGAATATCCATTAACTACGAAAGTAAAAAATTTAATAGAATCTTATTATGATTTAGAATTATTGATAAATAGACTTATTTCATTTGCATCTGAAGATAATAAAGTAGATTATATAGAATTATATGACAAATGCAAACGTATTATATTAGCTATAGATAGAACTTTAAAATAATATAAATATGACAAATACAATAATTGGAAAAATGGGAAGTAATTTAATTTGTACATTGAGCAATATAAAAGTATTAACTGTTTTTGAAAAAGTTTTATCTTTAGTTATTGCGTTTTTATATCCTGTTAAAGAATTGTTTTATCTAATGTTTATATTTTTATTAATTAATTCAGTTAGTGGAATATATAAAAATGTTATAAGAAATAAAGAGAAATTTTCTACTAAAAAATTTAGATGTACATTTGAGAAATTAATAAGTTATTTAATAATGATTTTATTAGTTTATATATTTGAAGATATTTTATTACATAGTTCAGGTTATTATATTACAAGAATAGTTACAGGATTAGTTGTATTAGTAGAGTTTAAAGGTATAACCGAAAACTTTGATTTTATAACTGGACAAAAAGTATTTACCAAAATATTTAAAGAAGTAAATAAACTTTTTACTAACGGAACAAAATGAAACCCACAAAATATACATATAATGATTATAAAAACATGTTAGATATTTACAAAAATATACTAAATATGAATATATTATATGGTCTTAAAATGGAAGATAATGGTATATTTAAAAGGAATTATAATTTATATCTTGCAAGTAAATTTATAGATATTTTAAAAAATTATAAACCTCCCATATATATAAAATGTGATATAAAAAAAGATACTAATGCTTTGATAGTCAATGGTTTAAGTAAGTTAGAATATTATGAATATGATTGTTCGATAGTAAAAAGTGATGGTATATTTCCTGAAGATACCTTATGTTATATACGTAATAATGGAGTATATTTTAATAATTCGTCTTTATGTGATGCAATAGCAGAGATAGTTATTTATGATAACACATTAAGCATAGAAGAAAGTTTTCATTTAAAGAATATTATAAATGATTTATTAAGAACTAATTTACAACATTCGATGTATATATATTTTGAAGGTCATTCTCCAATTGGTATATATCCATTTCAAGTTGGTGTTACTCAGATAGGAAGTTCTTATATTAATAATTAAATACAAATGAAATGGCTAAATTAAATAGAGCAGATTTAAAAAGTAAATTTGAACATAATGATATACCTTCTCAAACAGATTTTGAGAATCTTATTGATAGTTGTATTAATGAAATTGATGATGAAGTTTCTAAAGAAACTGTAGTAACAGTAGATAAACAACAAACATTAACACACAAAGAATTAATTGATCCTATAATAAATAGTGTTCCTATTGCAGGTGTAGTACCAACTGTAGATGCAGCACCAGATAATAATTTAGTATTAAGTCAAGGAATAAAACCTATAAAAACTAAAGCTGATGCAGCTGATATTAAAGCTGATGCAGCTGTAAGTACTGCTAATGAATCTAATACTAAAGCAGATTCAGCTGTAAACACTGCTAATGAAGCTAACACTAAAGCAGATTCAGTTGTAAGTATAGCTAATGAAGCTAACACTAAAGCAGATAATGCTGTAAGTGTAGCTAATGAAGCTAATACTAAAGTAGATGATGCCTTAGATATAGCTGATGAAGCTAATACTAAAGCAGATAATGCTGTAAGTACTGCTAATAGTGCCAGTGATAAAGCTGATGATGCATATAGTTTAGCTGAAACAAATCTTACAGTAGCAAAAAATTATACAGATGTTGAAGTATCTGCAGCTTTGACTTCGGCAAATGGATATACGGATACTAAAGCATCTGAAACTCTAACTTCAGCAAATAATTATACGGATACTAAGTCGTCTGAAACTTTAACTTCAGCAAATAGTTATACTGATACCGAAGTATCTGAAGTCTTAACTTCTGCTTGGAGTGATGCTGTTACATATGCTAATACTAAAGCAGCTGAAACTCTAACTTCTGCAAATGGTTATACGGATACTGAAGTATCTGAAACTCTGACTTCGGCAAATAGTTACACTGATACTAAAGCATCTGAAACTCTGACTTCAGCAAATAGTTATACTGATACTAAAGCATCTGAAACTTTGACTTCTGCAAATAGTTATACGGATACTGAGATTTTAGCAGAAGATACTTCATTAAAAAGTTATGTAGATGATGCAGTAGAAGATGCAATAGAAAATCAATTAATTAATATAACTTATGCTGATCTAACATCTGCAATAACTGCAAAAACATTAATTCCAGGAGCAAGATATTTAATAACAGATTTTAGAACTATACATTATTTTTCTGATGGAAATACTACATTATTAGATGCAATTAATACAGCTACTACTGAACCTTTAATTGTTACTGCTACAAAAATAGATGATTTAAATAAACTGGCTATATCTACTGTATATCCACAAGATATTATATATTATGACTGGAATCCAGATAATTGGAAAAATGATTGTAGTTTTTCTGATTGTTTATCGGCAGAACCTGGTGAAGAAACTATTATTACTGGATTTAAAGGAGTAATATATTATAGAAAAGATACTATAAATAATAATACTGCATCTTTTGATTTTAGAGGAGTAAAATTTAGACGTTGGTCTATATTAAATGCTCCAGCTTGGAGTGATGCTGTTACATATGCTAAAAATGATTTTGTAAATTATAATAATATCTTATATATATCTTCTGTTGATAGTAACTTAAATAATATCCCAACAGCAAATTCTTATGCATGGATAGGTTTAGTAGATTATGTTAATGAGGATAGTAAATATTTAGCATGGTATACTGATGTCGCTAATACAGATGGAGTTTTTATATATAATCATGTAAAGACAGATACTTATGCAGATTTTAATGTATTTGATCCTTTAACAAGTAAAGATAATTATATATATGTAAATAAAACTACATCTAATTCTACTATATTATTTAATCTTGTATTTTTGTGTGGAGGTATTTTTAATAATACGATAAAAACTAATACTATATCTAATAAAATATCTTCAGGTACATTTGTAACTGAAATTCTTAATAATTATATTGAAACTGTAGAATTTGATTGTAATATTATTAAATGTTTAGATAATTCTAATATTAAAGTATATGAATTATCTGGTAATATGATATACGGTATGCATATAACACAAGCTAATGATAATATATTCAGCAATAATTTTATTTATAGTTGTGCACAAAGTGTATTTAGTAGTTTATCTAAAGAAATAAGTAATAATTATGTACATTCGTTTTTTCAATGTACTATTAATAATGAATTTACAGGCAATATATTATATATCCTTAGAAATACTACTATAAATTGTGCTTTGTTAAATATTGGAGTTTTTCCAGATATTGCTGTATTAGGAGATTCTGTTTCATGTATGATAGAAACCTCATATGCAACTGGACAAGATAGATTACCTTTTATTACTTACATAGATTCAACTGAACCGTCTTTAGCTATAATTGCTTTTAGTCAAACATAAAATATATTAAAATAAAATAAAATGAGTGAAGCTAAAATATTAATCCTGTCATATAATAATTCTCCAGTTTCATTATGTTTTAATTTTTCTGATAGTTATGTATTATTTAATTTATGACAAAGAAACAAAAGAAATAAACAGTATTAACGAAGTTACTGAATATAAACCTTTTTATAATACGGAAGTTTATGAATATAAAGAATTTGATACTATGGACTTATTAAATGAGTTTATACAAGAAAATAACTTAATTTATTTAGACCATAATAATTTTATTTATCCTATATTAAAA
>Ga0209201_1004510_pt1 | contig 11158 bp, 6 predicted proteins | sample AD_UKC055_MetaG_FD_184411 | JGI IMG/M metagenome (GOLD analysis project Ga0209201, IMG submission 184411) | Active sludge microbial communities of municipal wastewater-treating anaerobic digesters from USA - AD_UKC055_MetaG (SPAdes) (version 2) | ecosystem: Engineered > Bioreactor > Anaerobic >... | reverse complement strand
CGGGAATATCAAAAACTGAATTACCAAAATATTTACTGATACTCTCAGCCTTATAACCCACTGACAAAATGATTCTATCAATCGGGTATTCTCTTATCCAGTCAAAAATATAATACAGGAACGGTTTCCCTGCAACAGGAGCCATCGGTTTGGGAATACTGGGGATCACATCTTTCAGACGAGTTCCCATCCCTCCGGCCAGTATGATTGCCTCCATTATTTCAATAAGTTAACTTAGATTATCGCTCATCTTAAAGTTGGCAATTGGCAGTTGGCAGTTGGCAGTCGGCTAGCACTTTCCCGCCCAGAGCTCTGCGCAAAAAAGAAAGTTAGCAGTCTTTTCTTCACCCCCTCTCCCCTTCTCCCCATCTCCCACTCATTCTTCGTCAATCCGCCAGCCCTGGCAGCCATTCTCACTAAAATGAAAATTCACCACTCTGCCATTAAACCGGCCAAGAGCGTTTATCAGGTCCAGTCGTTTTGCAGGATCTGTCATGAAAAACATAAAGCCTCCCCCACCGGCACCAGAAACTTTCCCTCCGTACGCTCCTGCTTCCATTGCAGCATTATAGATTTTCTCAATATGTTCATTTGATATTGAGAGAGCCATCTTTTTCTTGTTCTCCCATTCTTTTCCCAGGGCTTTTGCAAATTGGATTATCTCACCTTTAAGCAAAAGGTCTTTCATCAGATAAGAATTCTCCTTTATGCGATGAGTAGCCTCAACAGGAAGTTTTTTCCCTTTCCGGGTATTCTCCTGCTGCTCCCTGATAATCTTATCCGACGATCTTGATTCCCCGGTATAAAAAAGTACCATTGAGGCTTCCAATTCATCTATGATCCATCTCTTCATCCTGAGAGGATTCACAATAACCCTCTCATCCTTTGAGAATTCTATAAAATTAAATCCCCCGAATGTCGCTGCATACTGATCTTGTTTACCACCGCTCAGGCCAAGGTCAATTCGTTCAATCCGGTAGGCAAGGTAAGCTGTATCATAATCACCAAGCGGGAGGTTGAGCCATTCGGTAAATGCTTTAATGATTGCCACAACCATTGTTGATGATGTACCCAGACCGCTTCCAGGGGGCACATCGCACCATGTTGTGATCCTGCAGGACACGGGTTCTGTAATCCTGAAATCCTTTATTATCCTGTTATACACTCCCTTATGAAGATCCAGACTCCCGTCTGAAGGCAGAGTCAAGGCTGACTTGTAATTTCTGGACATATCAAGATCAGCAGCTTTAAGAATAACTGTATTATCATCAGTCTCCTCAATTGTACAATATGCATACTGATCAATTGTTGCATTTAAAACAGCCCCTCCGAACATCTCTGAATATGGAGATACATCACTTCCGCCTCCAGCGAGGCCGAGACGTAAGGGGGCTTTGCTTCTGTAGATCATAGTTGCAAGTTTGGAGTTTGGAGTTTGGAGTTTGGAGTTTGGAGTTTGGAGTTTGGAGTTTAGAGTTTAGAATTAGGAGTTTTGTATACTTCAGTAATTGAATTGACCAGATTGTTCCAGGTGAATTTCGATTTCTCCTGTTTTACATACTCTGTAAACTGAGATTTCCTGTTGTTGCTAAAATAGTCAAAAATTGCCGTTGCAACATTTTCCGGATCAGGTCTGACTACATATCCGCATTTACCGTTTACAACTATTTCACTCAATCCGCCTACATCAGTGACCAGCATCGGTTTACCGAAATGATATGCTATCTGGGTAACTCCGCTCTGGGTGGCGCTCCTGTAAGGCTGGACGACCAGATCGGCCGCACTGAAAAACATTGCGACTTCATCCTCTTTTATAAAACGGTCGAAAAGAACAACATGGTTTTCAAGATCGAGATCTTTGATAAGCTTGCGGTAAGGAATATCATTTTCATAAAACTCCCCGGCAATTATCAGCTTAAGCCTGAATTTTCTAAGTCTTGCATCTCCAAAAGCCCGTAAAAGAATATCCAGACCTTTATATGACCTTATAAATCCGAAAAAGAGAAGGAATGAATATCCTTCAGGGAGACCGAGTTTTCTTATGGCATCTTCCCTGGGAAGAATATCTCCGTAATTATCATACAGCGGATGAGGATTGTACTTTACCGGGATATCTGTGCGGAATAACTTAAGATCTTCGCCGACACTTTGCGACATAACAATAGCACCATCAATACTCCGGGTAAAATATGTTGTAAGAAGCCTGTCGAATGGTTTCTTCTCATGAGGAATAACATTATCGAATATACATATAACCCTGGTTTTTGCTTTCCGCTTGCTTTTTGAGAGACGTGCTACTGTCCCAAAGCATGGAGCCATAAGAGGCTGCCAATACTTGATCAACAGAATATCCGGGGATTCATTCCTTATCCTTTTTCCCGTTTTGAACCAGCTCACCGGATTTATTGAATTAAGCACCCTGGTGATTTTGATTCCTTCCGGTGCCGGATTATCTGTAAACTGGGTTTTTCCGGGAAAGAAAATCTTCGGATACTGGAGAGTGAAAGTAAAGATCTGAACATCATGTCCTTCAGATATGAGTTGTCTGGCAAGGCGTTCATTGTATGATGCCAGTCCACCCCTGTAAGGATGCGCAGTTCCCAGCAGAATGATCTTCATCCGGTTATTAAATAAGAAGCAAAATTAACAAAATTAAGGTGAAGATTAATAAGTGGAATTTAAACCACTTATACTCCAATTTCCTAACGTCCCTGCTGCATTTCGGTTTACCCCCCATTCCTGCTGCTTCTCTGTTTCACCCCCCATCCCCCCTGAAGGGGGGCTAAAATCAAACTGAATTACAACCCCCCTTTAGGGGGGCAGGGGGGTAAAACCATCAGTGAAATTCCGTATTTATTTTGTTACTATTCTGCTTTCTTTTGGCTGTACTTCTCCTTAAATCGCCTGTAAAGTTGTTTATGTTTATTGTCGAGACTTATATTCCTGCCATTAATGAATGCATATTCAACATTATTCGTCATCATGTCGAGAATATCGCCTGTTGAAACGACGATATTGGCATCCTTTCCGACTTCCAGCGAACCAGTAACATTTTCAATACCAAGAATTTTTGCATTATTAAGCGTGACGGTCTGCAATGCTTCCTCCTTTGTGAGCCCGTAAGCAACGGTTTGTCCGGCAACGAAAGGCAGGTTATACCCGTAAGCCTGGTTTGAGTAGGTCAGCCCGACAAGTATACCCTCCTTTTTGAACATTGCTGCAAGCTTGAAAGGAAGCCTCGTGTCGCTGTGCTCATATTCGGGGAGGGAATGAACATGTCCCAGTATGACCGGGATATTATTTTCTTTCAGGAAATCCTTTACGGTCCAGGCTGTTTCGTCGGCTCCTGTGAGAACAATTTTCTTTACGCCATATTTCTTTGCAAATGAAATGGCTGCAATGATACCTTTCGGTTCAGGGGCATTAATGAAAAGTGTCTTCGTTCCTTCAAACAGTCCCTTCAGAGCTTCAAGTCTCAGATTTTTATCTTCAGGCTTACTAACAGCATTATAAGCTACAGCATCTGAAAAGATCTTTTCAAGCTGCTCCACATTCCGGTCATAACTGCTTTCTCCTTCCCTGCCTGGCATCTGCGGTATGGCATATGCTCCTCTCCTGCCTGTCATCGGTGCTTTGAGCGGCCATCCCAGCATGATGCCATCATCTTCCCTGTAAATCGCATCTTTCCAGTTCCAGGCATCCAGCTGAACAATACTGGATGTTCCAGGCAACAGTGTTCCTGTCGGAACAATCTGGGCTATCAGTATCCCGTTCGACCTTACAACCGGCGTGACATGAGAATCGGTGTTATATGCTACTATTGACCTTACATTCGGATTAAGATCCCCGGTCTCCCTGTTATCGACAGTAACATCGACGCCGCTGATCTCCACCAGACCCAGACTTGTTGTCGGATAAATGAGTCCGGGATAAACATGTTTACCCGATACATCGATCACATCAGCTCCGGTCCGGTCTCCTTTAAATTCCGAAGCTTTACCGACCCAGGTAATTTTTCCTTTGGAAAATGAAATAAGTCCATCGTCAATAACATCCCCGGTACCTGTATGAATGATACCTCCCGAAAGAATAATTGTTGTTTTCTGTGAAGGAGCAACAACGGGGCTCTGTGCAATGGCATTCAGCATATATAATGCTGATATAATGATTGAAATGAATATTATCTTCTTCATAATCCCGGAATGTTAGGTATAGTTGGACGTCCTGATACATTTGGAGCACCTGCAGCAGGTTGCTGGGGAGTTTCCCTTAGGATATTTGCAATTATCCTGTTGCGTTCACTGTCTATCTCCTGCTTCAGCTTTGAATCAAGTTCCTCATCGAAATATATAACTCCGTCTACCATTGTTTTTGAGGCTCTTGCATAAACTGAAAGAGGATTATCGGTCCAGAGAACAAGGTCTGCATCTTTTCCTGCTTTGATACTACCCATTCTGTCATCAAGATGAAGTAATTTTGCCGGATTAAGTGTTACCAGCTTCAGTGCATCCGTTTCGCTGACACCTCCATATTTGACTGTCTTGGCTGCTTCCTGATTTAGTCTCCGCCCCATCTCGGCATCATCGGAATGAAGGCAGGTAAGTACTCCCTGACTCATTATAAGGGCTGCATTGTAATTTATCCCCTCATACACTTCATATTTATAATCCCACCAGTCGGCAAAGACTGACGCGCCGGCACCATATTCTGATATCTGATCGGCTACTTTGTATCCTTCATTGAAATGAATAAGTGAGTTCACCTTCAGTCCGAAATCTTTTGCAAGCTGCATGATCATGGTTCCCTCAGACTGGACATATGTATGACATTCGATAAAACTTCTTTTTTCAAGGACATCAACAATGGCATCCAGTTCCAGATCGCGGCGCGGAGGGATTTTTCCGATCCTGTCGGCAGGTTTCATGGCATTCCAGCTCTTCCATTTATTATTATAATCCACTGCTCTCTGATAAGCATCGCGGATTATCTGATCAACTCCCATCCTCGTATTAGGATAACGGCTTGCCATTCTTTTTACATTTTCACCGAGAGCATGTTTCAGGAACCCGGGCTGGTTCTCAATTTTAAGTTCTTCAGCATTATGGCCCCAGCGATGCTTGATAAGCACTGACTGCCCCCCTATCGGATTTGCCGATCCGTGAAGGATATGTGCTGCAGTTACTCCTCCGGAAAGCTGACGGTAAATATTCTGGTTCTCAGGGTCAACTACATCACCCACCCTGACTTCAGAGGTTATTGCCTGACCACTTTCGTTGGTCCCGTCCATAGCAATATGTGAATGTTCATCTATCAGGCCGGCAGTAAGATGCATACCGGTGGCATCAATTATCCTGGCTCCTGATGCAGACAGATTTTTCCCGATCTTCGAGATCTTGCCATCCTTCACAAGGACATCTGTTTTCAGGAGCTTTCCCTCTTTCTCGTTAGTCCATACTGTTGCATTCCTGAAAAGTACATCTTCCCTCCCGGGGATCTTTGTATAACCATAGGCTGTAAATGGATAAATTACCTGGCCGATGTCGGTTTTAGGTTGTGGCTTTGTCTGCCTGGGTGCATCCGGAGGAGTACCTGTATATTCAGCTATCCATTTTATCCACTTTCCGTTATCAGGTTGCCCTTCACCTTCCATGTTCTTGTCTGCAACATAACCTGACAGCCTGAATTTTACCTTCATTCTTTCGAAGCTTATGAGGACCAGGTCTTTATCCCTTGTCAATGTTGCACCCCTTATTTCCGTGGAATCAAGAACAAGTTTGATCGTTGGTTTATCAAAAGTTCCCGAAACAGTAAGCTTATATTTAACCGTATCGACCTTTAAATCATAAACACCACGTATATCTTTGACTCTCAGATCTACCAGCCTGTAAGGCTTTCCCTGTATCCAGTTCTCATAGATAATACAATTATCCTCAAAGATATTTCCTGAGGTGACAAGCAGGTTTGCGATCATATTATTCTTAACGGCTCCCAGAAGTCCGGTTGCACCGATCATCGCGGCCGGGGTTGCTGTGAGCGCTTTTAATGCTTCGTCAACGGGCAATCCGTTCTTTACCGCTTTCCTGAGATTTGTAAGGAAATCCGTACGGCGGCGCAGATCCGATGAAGTAATTGCAAAAGGTATACCTGCTTTTGATACGAACGAAAGGTTGTATGGAGCCATCTCGTAATGCTTGAGTCTTGACAAAGGAACCGTGACTGCATCATAAGGATCTTTAACATCGGGAGCTTCAGGATAATTTACCGGGATGATAAGGCTGTTGCCTGCTTTTTTTATATCCTCAACAGCCTGGTATTCATCACCTGCTCCTTTAATTATATAATTTATATTGAACTCTTTGCCGATCTTATCCGCTCTCATTATCTCAATTTTCTTCGAAACTTCAAATATCTGGGGAAGCGGGGAGTTTGAGATATATGCTTCCAGACCGTCATCATGAAAATATCCCTCAGGAAGCTGTTTGTACCACTGTGCATCATAATTAAGCTGACGGAGCAGGGCTATTATTCCAAACTGTGCCATTGGGTACATATCAGCCGATCTTCCCCTTGTGAAGGAGTAATTTGCTGAAGCCTTATTCTTAATTATCAGGCTGTTTGTTTTTCCTTCTCCTGTTGAAACAAGGGCAGATGTTCCTCTGGCTATTCCGTCGGCTTTAAATGTAACGACTGCACCGAAACCTATCTGGCGGTATTCGCCGGCTGTTCTGGAATCAGGTATAAATTCTTCCGAAACATTGTACGAAGCATTTATGCCATCATTCCAGTAGTCGGCGATCCTTGGTTCGGGAGTTGCAGTCTGCGCCTGCCTTCCTCCCATCTGCTGCATCATCAGGGCAGCATACGGATTGGACTCACTTCCTGAAGTTTGGGTCTTGATCCCGTAATTTCCTGCATATACATCAATAAATGAAGGATAAACGGTTTTCCCGGTAAGGTCATAAACAATAGTGCCGGGAGGGAAAGTCAGACCTTTGCCAACGGATTTAATACGTCCGTCAGAGATAAGAATATCGGTATTTTCAAGGGTAGTCTGGTAATCGACCTCCACACGGGCATTCTTCAGTCCGTAGAGCTCAACCCTTTTATCGCTTACACCCACAACCGGGGCATTGTCCACCTGAGCGAAGACATAAAAAGGAAGAAAAGCAAGAAGAAAAATGATGTTTTTTCGCATAGATTTTATTTGGTTTAGAGTTTCAGGTTTCAGGTTCCAAATTCAATGTTCAAGGATCAAGGTTCAAGATTCAAGATTCAAGATTCTTTGCCAGCCAAATCCGCCAACTGGCCGGGAAGGCTGGGTTTCAGGGTTCGTTACCGGAAACCAGACGCCGGACGCCGGTAGCCGGTAGCCGGTAGCCGGTAGCCGGAATCTCATTATTTAAAAAGCATTGGTGCAAATTCCGATAAATATATTCTCCAGTTAGCCCATGTATGACCTCCGGTACTTTCGCGGTAAATATATTTGAAATTTATTTTATCCAGAGTTTCACGGAGTGTAACGACGCCTTTATAAACAAAATCATCCTTGCCGCAGGCGATCCAGTAGAGTTTATAACCACTATCTTTGAGAACCAGGAGTTTGGCATTCCTTTCTGCTTCAACCTTTGCAGCATCCTGATTTTGCGGGCCCATATTCATTATTCCCATACTGAATACCCCGATATAACTGAAAACACCAGGATTATTGCTGGTGATCGTCTGCGTATGAGCGCCTCCCATTGACAGTCCTGCAATTGCCCGGTTATTCATTCCGGTAAGTGTCCTGAAATTCTTTTCAATAAACGGGACCAAATCCTTCACCAGATGTTCTTCGAATTTTCCCGCATATCTCTGGTAGGCAGCCATACCCTGTCCTCCCTGTGGAGTTGTCGGAGGTACTTCATTCTGTGCACCGGCCTGATTGGCATTTCCGTTAGTCATGACCACGATCATCGGTAAGGCTTTACCCTGGGCGATCAGGTTATCCATGATCTGAGCAGTCCTTCCCATATTTGTCCATGCATCCTCATCGCCTCCCGCACCGTGAAGAAGATAAAAGACAGGATATTTTTTTGTTCCGCTCTCATATCCTGCGGGTGTATAAACATAACAGCGTCTGTCAAAACCCAATACATCAGATTTATACCAGATTTTGGTAACAGTTCCGTGAGGCACATCATTCTTATGGAAATAAAGATCCGATTCCGGTCCCGGGATTATAAAAAAGTTCTGATAGCGGGCTCCATCCCTTCTTACCTGTACATTATTCGGATCGATTGTATTTACACCATCAACGGAAAAAGTGTATCCGTACAGTTCCGGTTTCAGGGGACCTACCGTAAGCGAAAAGAGCCCGGTGTCATTCTTTACCAGTGTTTCGATGGCATTATTCCCGGATTGCCACTCTCCTGACACTGTAACTTTCTGTGCATCTTTTGAATAAATCCTGAAAGTCACCCTGTTATCAGGCATGATTTCAGGAGATATTATCCTTGCGGGCATCCTGAATGCCGGTCTGGCAGATGGTACTGCCGGCCTTCCCGGATCCTGTCCGGTACCGGAAACTGAATAAATTAAAATTGTAACAAAGGTTACAAGCATTGTTTTTACTCTGAATTTCATTTTTTTTGATTTTAATTGTGTTCTGGCTGGAATCAATTGTATTTATAATTATCTGCTTTTCCGTGACTCAAAGGGGCGGATTTTACCCCCCCTTCCCCATAGCCGTCAACTTATGGGAGTATTTGGAAAACAATTTTCCCCTCCTTTTTTTAAGGAGGGGTGGCCGGGATTGCTGATTTTGAAATGTTTACACTTCTTATTTCCCGGCCGGGGTGGTTAATACTCTGTTGTCTTCTGAACTTTCTTGCATCAAGATTATTTGACTTTGGTAAATCCCATAAAACGGACTCAGCTGAATTGGAATTATTTCCCAGAAATGATCTGAGAGGCTTGAGACTTTTTTGGTTGAATAGGTGATTGTTATCCATTAGAATAAAAGTAATAAATAAAAAATGACTTAACCACCCCGGCCAGACAATTTTATTTCTGCAGGTTAGATGATTTCGTTGTCTGGCCACCCCTCCTTAAAAAAAGGAGGGGAAACTTATATATTTACAAACCAACTAATTAGAGTAGTTTTCATTACTAAAATTGACGACTATGCCCCACCTCCTGGGAGAATTGTCGGATCCGATTTTCCCTTTATATTACCGGCAAAGCCTTCCTTGCTTCTCTGTCCGGATCGTTTTTCAATTCAGATATATCATCCAAAACCATTACCTCTCCGCGTTCTGAAGAATATTTCGACCATGCAGGCAGGCTTCCACCGTTGGGATCTCCGGTTCGCATAAATTGAAGTAATGCATCGGACATTTTTTCTGACAGTTTTCTTGGTCTTGCTCCACCTCCGGTATGTGTGAGCATAAGGTCAGTATTATAAAACCAGAAGCAGATATCCACGCAATGAGCGGCTCTGGCCCTGTTGTCGAACAATGGCGGCTGCCAGCAGAACCAGGCAACATATACAGGTGCAGGCTGTTTAGACTTGGCATCTGCCAGAGAGACAACACCCTGTCGGCTGCTGCTGACCATTGACCATATCTCAACAGGCTTTTTATCAGGAAATACTTTAGCATAGGCATTTACAACCTCTGCCGCCTTATCTCCGAATCCACCGCTGAAACCTGATCTTGTCTTTACATTCTCAATTACCTTGTCAAGTGTGATATTCTCAAGCTCCGGACTGGTCCTGCTCGGAGATGATTCATTCATGGTCGAACATATAATCATAGGTATATCTGAGGCAACCGGAGTGGCTTCAGGATAATAAGGATGCTGGGGCAGAAATACTCCATCCACGACCGGATTAAATCCTCTTCTCATTCCTGATGGTCCGGGACCCGATTCCTGAGCCAGCTTTGATGCCGCCCGATTAGCTATCATAATATAATCCAGCCAGGGTATTTCCTGAAGCTTACTAATCTGGCCTGCAGAAAATCCTGCCTCCTTAAGAATATATGCTCCCAGTTTTTCGGAATATTCCTTCTCCCCTGACCTGGTACCCGCACCGCTCAGCACCACAGCTTTATGGATAAGTCCTTTCGCCGAAGGCATGGCAGTCAGAGTTGTAACCTTAGCTCCTCCTCCGGACTGGCCGATTATGGTGACATTTCCCGGATCTCCTCCGAAATTCGGAATATTATCTCTTACCCATTCAAGCGAAGCGACAAGATCAAGCATTCCCACATTGCCGGAAGCTGAAAATTTCTCTCCACCCACACCGGCAAGGTTAGTGAATCCGAGCGGACCAAGCCGGTGATTCACCGAGACAAAAACAATATCGCCTTTCTTTGCAAGATTCTCCCCGTGATAACCATCCTGCTCGATAGCGTTACCGTTGGTAAAACCGCCCCCGTGGAGCCAGACAATGACCGGCCTCTTTTTGCCGTCATTTATTGCCGGAGTCAATACATTCAGACGAAGACAGTCTTCGCTTACATCATCATAATTCCAGTGATCGATGAATGATGAATACACATTGGCATATCTCTTCTCCATTATCTGAGGAGCAGAATTGCCCCACCATACAGCGGGAAAGATATCTGTCCAGGGTTTGGGCTTTTGTGGCGGCATAAACCTGTTTTGGCCCGAGGTATCTGCCCCGTAAGGAATCCCAAGGAAATAATAGATCCCTCTCAGCTGGTAACCTCTTACTTTTCCGTATTGAGTATCGGCGAGGGCGATATTCTCACCGATGAAGAGTACCGGACCATCACTTTCTTCAGGCTTAGGTCCGGGTGAAGCACAACCAGATGCAGATATTGCAGCTGTTCCGAGGGCAAGGCCGGTAGCGCCTGTGCCCATTGTTTTAAGGAAATTTCGTCTGTTGGAGTTCATGGGAGATTTTTCTGATTTATTAATACTATTCGTTTATAATAATTTTCTGCAAGTATGATAATTACCCTTTTTCTTATTTCCCTCCCGGTGATTTTTACGTCCCCCTTCTGTCATAGCCGTCGATTTAATGCGTTTGGGGGACTATCGTTTCCCCTCCTTTTAAAGGAGGGGTGGCCGGGATTACTGATTTTGAATTGATTACAATTCTGCTTTTCCGGCCGGGGTGGTTAATCTATTATTCAAAACTTAATCATTTTCG
>Ga0209201_1004509_pt1 | contig 11158 bp, 4 predicted proteins | sample AD_UKC055_MetaG_FD_184411 | JGI IMG/M metagenome (GOLD analysis project Ga0209201, IMG submission 184411) | Active sludge microbial communities of municipal wastewater-treating anaerobic digesters from USA - AD_UKC055_MetaG (SPAdes) (version 2) | ecosystem: Engineered > Bioreactor > Anaerobic >... | reverse complement strand
TTGTCTGGATCCTTGTCTATAGCCGCGTTTGTTTTACGGCTGGTCTGCACCAACGGGATGATTTCCAAGACGGAGGTAAGCGCTTCTTACCGTCACATATCGGGTAAAATCCTGAGTGAACTCCCCAAAGTCTTGACTGACGTATCCAGCGAACTGGGCAAAAAGAAGGATCAGTTCAGATTGTCCATTGAGAGCAAAGTCGAACATCCGGAGATGACCATCAGCAATTTCAATAATCAATTTCAGTTGAACAAGGAAGAGAAAGAGGCTGTGGAATGGGCAATGCCGCTTGAATTTGGCCAGACCATGTTTCATGTTATCAATGTCTATACCAAGGCGGCACAGTATCCGGAATTGCCGGCGGATAGCGGGTATAAGCTCCAGAAGGTGGGTGGAACGATATTGGAGATGGTGAAGTAAGAAAGTCATTTCAGGACCTCTCTGGAATTTTGATGAAGCGACAACTAAAAAGACTTTATCGTCAATGGAATAGGAAAATTATACAGAGGTTCAGCTTGCACTATGCTGGAAGGATACTTGAAGGGGTTATCTTCCTCTGGTGTGTGCTGGATCTCTGTCTTTGAGTTATCAGACGAGGTTCAGCAAATAAAGGCTAAATAGTAGAAATTCTAAATGGTCATTAGACGAGCAGCTTTGGTCTGTTGCCATTTTTTCGGTGAGTTTTTTTGCGGCCAGGACCTGAATGAGATCTGGTTTGTTCATGGTGATAATCACCGTGAGAATTTATTATGATATTCTGGTATATAGACGAAACAGATAGCTTTTCCAGCGAGAAGTTGATTGTGTCACTACTTCTAGATTTTTTAAGTATTTTGGCGTATATATTCACACAATTAGTTTCAGAAATCTTTGTAAATCAAAAATTAATTTATTGGTAATCATGACTTTTAAGGATTCAAAAGCATATACAGCAAAGATTATCCGTGCCCCAGCCTTACTTCATGACACAAGGGTATTTCTTTCGCATTGGGATGAGGGGCTGTCCGTTGATGAAAACATCCAGAAGGCGATTTCAGATAATATCTTTGCCAGACCTGCCCGTTTTTATGTGAAGCAGTTTTTAACAGCCTTTAGAGAAAGGTATATCTTTAGTGATGAGCGGGATGCAGCGCTGAGAAAGCTTGTCAGAAAAGGGAAAGACGATGCGGTTATAGACAGAGTCCTTTACTATCATACAGCGCATGCCGACAACTTACTGTATGACTTTGTTGTAAACTATATCTTCACAGCGCAATCAAGAGGCATTGAATACATCTCTACAAAAAATGCTCAGGAGTATATAAAAAATCTCTCTGATGAAGGTAAAACAACATCCAAATGGGGCGATACAGTCTGCAACCGTGTAGCCCGCAATACACTTACATCTTTGCGGGATTTTCATATTCTTGAAGGAAATGTAAAAAAGCGTATAGCCCCGGTGTATTTGCCCATTGAAGCATTTCTTTATATTGCTTTTTCTATTGGTATGAAAATAGAAGCGGGTGATAAAGTTGTTAATCATCAGGACTGGAGACTATTTCTTATTGATGCGGCTACGGTTGAACGACTTTTCCTGGAAGCCCACCAGAATGGATTCTTAAGCTATCAGACAGCGGGAAATCTTGTGCGGATACAGCATCGGTTCAAGTCTATTGGGGAGGTTGTAGATGCCATCGTTTCATGAACGTCTTTCAATGCTCGAAGATGATTTAAAGGCAACACCCGTCAGAATTAGTGCTTATCATGACCTTCCATTTTGCGTATTCCATTACGACCCAAAATCAGAATTTCAGACAAGACGTGAAATGAAGCTTCTGGCAACACGTCTTGGCAATGTGGGTAAAAGCGTTCTCACCATTTCCATTGCTGAACTTTTGTGGGAAGCTATTGACTCCAATGATAATATTGATTCCCTTGCTGACGAAGAAAAGCAGTTCGGGTTTGAGCGTGCTCAGGAAACCGTAAACAAGTATCTCACTGATGAAGCATTCTCGCCATTACCTGAGCTGCTTTCAGACAAGCTTTCAAAGCTTAACCCGAAGAAGAATGTTGTTTTTTTAAACAGGGCTGCTTCTCTTGCCCCAAGCATTTATCAGGTTTCACAGCTTCTTGGTCAGATGCAGGGGAAGACCCTTGTACCCACAGTTATTTTTTATCCTGGGAGTGTTGAAGGCACTATGGGTTTGCGGTTTATGGATATGTCAGACAGAATCCCAATGGGAAGTTATCGGGTAAAAATTTACTGAATAGGTAGGGGATATGAATAAAGAGACCCGTAACAGTATAAAAAAGATGGTGCAGACAGTAAGGGGTATCCTCATGCAGGAAGCCCGTGAACAGCTTGAAGGTGTCTATGGACTTCATGCCAACGGCACATTTGAAAATACAAAGTCCCTTCCTGAACTCAAGGACACACGCAAAGCGGAAACGAGACAACATCTTGAATACTTTCTGAGCGAAGAGTCGAAAACAGACCTTAAGGATAAAAATGCCGTTGATAAACTGGTTAAAGAAATAGCCTTTACTCATCTCAACCGCTTTGTTGCCTTCAAGATGATGGAGGCAAGAAAGATTATTCGGGAAACAGTTTCCCGTGGCGCTGATTCTAATGCTTTTAAATTCTATCTTGTTGACCACCATATTGATGAAAAGCTTTTCAACTCGGGACATATTGATGAAGCCTATGAACGTTTTATTCTCTGGCTGTCTGGGCAAATAGAGATAAAAGTTCTTTTTAACCCTGACAACCTACCCAGTAGGATATTTCCTCGCCCCAGAATTTTAAAAGAAATTTTAGATATTATTAATGGTACAGAAGTAGCCTCTGTCTGGCAGGAAGATGAAAGCATCGGTTGGGTCTATCAGTATTTTATTGATGAAGATAAAGCTGCGGTCTTTGACAAAATATACACGCAGAAAAAGAAGATGGAACTGCGTGACATTCCTGCTGCCACTCAAATTTTTACACCAAAATGGATTGTGCAGTATCTTGTTGAAAATACCCTTGGACGCCTGTGGCTTCGTATGCACCCCGATTCACAGCTTAGGGAGCACATGCAATATTATGTACCTAATGAGCAGGATAGAGACCGCAAAGCGATTAAAAGAGTAATAGACATAACCCTTCTTGACCCTGCCTGTGGCACGATGCACTTTGGCATGACCGCTTTTGATATTTTCTACCAGATGTATCTTGAAGAAATAGCAAACGCTGGCAAGGACGGATGGGGACAGGAACCTTCCGTAAAGGAGGAAGCAGACATCCCCAAAAGTATTATTGAAAACAATCTTTACGGTATTGACCTTGACCTTCGGGCTATTCAGCTTTCAGCCTTATCGCTCTATATCAAGGCAAAAGGAAAGAACAAAGATACCTTGCTTGAGAAATTTAATCTGACTTATACAGACATTCCCCCGTTCAGCGATGAAGCCATAAAAAACTTTGTGGATAATCTGCAAACAGTTCAAGTCATAACAAAAAAGCTGCTTCGGGAAATTCTGCCTGTCTTAAATAAGGCATATTATCTTGGCTCGCTTCTGAAGATTGAAACCATAATCACTGAGTTCATTGAAAAAGAGAAAATAGTTCCCAAAGGACTTGTGAGTAATCAGCCAAGTTTATTCAAAGATATTAATCCAAAAGAACAATTGGAATTTGACCTTTATATCAGCAAGAAGATTGCGTGGGATGAAGTAAAGGAAGAAATTATTTCAGCGTTCCAGCAGTTCACGGAAACCCATAAAGAAGCATCAGGCTCATTTGTTGCCAGTGAATCAATAAAAGGTTTGGGGTTGATTGATGCCTTGATACGGAAACATGATGTAGTTGTCTGCAATCCGCCATATTCTGGCAGACGAAATATGAATGAAGCCATTAGGAATGATTTAAAAAGCTTGTACCCGAATAAAGACGGGGACTTATATACAGTATTTATTGACCGTTGTCTTGATTTGACTTCTGCTAGCCATGGTTTCTGCGGCATGGTGACGATTCACTCCTTCATGTTTACATCATCTCATGAAGAAATTAGAAAAAATATTATTAGTAAAACCGAAATTGAAGGAATGGTTCATCTTGGAACACGGGCTGAGTTTGATGTAGCCAACAAAACAGCTCAAGGGTTCACAATGTATACTCTTGGCAGAATTTCAAATACTGTAAAACACTCTGTGTCTGGAGTCTATTTCAGATTGGTTAAAGAAAATGAAGAAGAAAAGCATACCGCCTTTCGTAGAGCTCTCCAAGATTATTTAAATAGTTCCATTTCTTTTGCAGACCCACATGTTTTTGTATTACAGCAGGAGAAATTAAAAGCAATTCCTGGCTACCCTTTTGTATATTGGGTGAGTAATAAAATTAGAAATATGTTTTCTGTGAACTCAGCAGCATGTGATGTTTTAAAAGCAAGAGTCGGATTATCAACTGGTGATAATAATAGATTTTTAAAAAAATGGTGGGAGGTTGGGGTCAATCAAATTAATTTTGATTGCGAGAATAATTCAGAAACAAAACACCATTTTGTCAAATGGTATCCCTTTAATAAAGGCGGAGAGTTAAATAAATGGTTTGGAAATCTTGAAGATATAATTAACTGGTGGAATGACGGATTAGAGGTTAAAAACTATTTCAAAAATAACAAGCAAGCCTCTCGACCGCAGAACACACTTCATTCTTTTCAAAAAGGGATAACTTGGACTTTATTATCTTCAAAAGGTTTTAGTGCACGTTATCTCCCAAAAGGTTTTATGTTTTGTCATGAAGGCCCCGTTGCTTTCCCTAATCATGAAAAAGACCTAAACTATTTATTGGGTTTATTAAATTCAAAAATAGTTAATTATCTATTGTCAATTTTAAATCCAACAATATCATTTACAAATGATGATATCGAAAAATTGCCGATACCCAAGTTTGAAAATGCTAAATTAAAAGAGGATTTAGATAAGATAGTCGGACTATGCGTTATTTTAAAAAGTCAGAACGATAAAAACATCGAAACAACATGGAAATATATTGCTCCAAATAATTGGGAAACGGGTGTTTATGCCCTTTTAACCAATGAAAAACAATTGGCAATTAGCGAAACTGACATTTCCAAGGCTGTTTATCAACTTTATGGCATTGATAAGGATGATATTGTCACAATAGAATCAGAATTAGGCACGTTGTTGGGCGAACTTCCCAAAATTAAAGACATAAATGATTCCTGTCTAAAAATAATTGCAAATCTTTATCTCGAAAAATATGTGCCAGATGAAGTAATTAAGCAAGTGGCTGAAAAGATTGGTGATTATGAAGATGCTTCAGGTGAGGCAGATGCTGAAGAAGAACCATCAAGAGGTAGGGGGCGTCAAAAACGCTTTCTTACCTTTGAAGAACTCTGCCTTGCCTCTGGTTTCCACCCTGAAACTGTCTACAACTATATCGTTGCAAACAAACTTGAGCGTGAAGAAGAACGCTTTAAACTTGCGGTAAGCTGGATTTCTTATGCCATTGGTGTTGTTTTAGGCAGGTTTAAGCCAGGTCAGAAAGGTGAGCTTGGCTGCGGTATTGATGAAGACGGCACAGTGCTTTTAAAATGTGACTTTGCAAAGCTGAATAAACTTGTTGATGATGACGGGATAATGGTTCTTGATAAAGGGCATCCTGATGATTTACCTGCCCGTGTTGAAGAAGCACTTGCCATAATGCTTGGAGAGGCTGACGGTAGAAGTGTAATAAATACCATTGGTGGAGATTTGCGTTCATTCCTTGAGCGTGATTTTTTCATTAAGTGGCATATTCCGCAGTATAGAAAAAGACCCGTATACTGGCTGCTGCAATCTGCAAAGAAGTCTTACGGCATATATCTCTTCCATGAACGCTTAAAAGCTGACTCGATTTATTCCATTCAAGAGAGATATATAAACTCAAAGATTGTGTTTGAAAGAAGTCATTTGGCAGAACAGAAGTCCCGCCTTGTTGCACTGCCTGAAGGCAAAGAGAAACGTAATCTTGAAAAAGAGATAGACAAGCTAGAGAGCCTTATTGATGAGCTCATTGATTTTCAGACAAAAATAAAAACCATAGCCGACAGAGGATATGCCCCAGATATTAATGATGGTGTTATTCTCAACATGGCACCATTGCATCAACTAATTCCGTGGACAGAACCGAAAAAATTCTGGAAAGAGCTTCAGGACGGCAAGTATGACTGGGCTCATGTTGCCATGAAATACTGGGCAGACAGGGTAAAAGGCAAATGCAAAAACGACAAATCCCTTGCCATTGCTCACGGACTTGATAATTAATGGTTAAATATTATCCTGATAAAATCAACAGTGAGGGGAAACAATGCAACAGATAAAAGACCTTTTTCAGAAAAACATTACCCGAACAATAGAAGAGGTCATCAAGGTTGACCAGGCAGACCAAGAGACCGTAAAAAGCGAACTTGAAGAATACATAGCGACCGACTCCATTAAGACACACTACCATGAGGTGCTTGCTGCCTATCATTCGGCAAAAAACAATCCCACTGAGGGCATAGGCGTCTGGATTTCCGGTTTCTTTGGCTCTGGTAAATCATCTTTTGCAAAGAACCTTGGATATATCCTTGCAAACCGTGAAGTGCTGGGACAAAAAGCATCAGATATTTTTTCTAATCAAGTTGTTGATTCAAAAATAAAGGACTTCCTCACGCTTATTAATATTGACATCCCCACCCATGCCGTTATCTTTGACGTATCAATGGATAGAGGAGTGCGAACGGCTAATGAGCGCATAACGGAGGTCATGTATAAGGTTCTGCTGCGGGAGCTTGGCTATGCGGAGGACTTTGACCTTGCAGACCTTGAGATGGGTCTGGAAGCCGATGGACTACTGCCAGACTTTGAAAAGAGGTTTGAAAAGAAATATAAACAGCCGTGGACAAAAAGAAGGAAAATTGGACGGGTACTGAATGAAGCAAGCTCAATACTGAGCGAGATAGACCCCAAGACCTATCCGCAGGCAGACTCATGGGTAAGAGGGCTTGGCGTAAAGGATGATGACGGCAATATAAAAGGCAGAGCGGATATATCCGCAAACAAGCTTGCTGAAATTTCTTTTGAGCTGATGACAAGGCGGCAAGCTGGCAAAGCACTTGTCTTTGTAGTTGATGAAGTGGGGCAGTTTGTATCCCGCAGCGTTGACAGAATGCTCGACCTTCAGGCGGTTGTGCAGGCATTTGGCAAAGAAGGTAAAAACAGGGTAAAGGCAAAGAAGGCGGTTGCCCCTTCATGGGTAGTGGTAACGTCACAGGAAAAGCTTAATGAAATTGTTGATGCCCTTGACTCTAAAAAAATAGAGCTAGCCCGTTTGCAAGAACGCTTCCCTGTTCGGATAGACCTTGCGCCTGCTGATATTGCTGAGATTACAAGTAAGAGAGTGCTTCAGAAAAACTCAAAAGCTGAAAAAATACTTGCGGAACTTTTTGAAAATAATGAAAGCCGTCTAAGCTCATACACAAAGCTTGAGCGAACCAGCCGTAAGGTAAGTCTGAATAAAAAAGAGTTTATAGACCTGTATCCGTACCTCCCTTATCATATAGACCTTTGCATTGATATTATGTCCGGCATCCGCTTACAGCCTGGAGCACAACGGCATATAGGGGGGTCAAACCGAACTATTATCAAACAAGCTCAACAGATGCTCATTTCAGACAAGGTGAATCTTGGCTCTGAAAAGATTGGAGCATTAGTAACGCTTGATAAGGTCTATGAACTTGTAGACGGCAACCTGTCTACCGAAAAACGCAAGGACATATCAGATATTATAAAGACATTTGCCGCAAAACCTTTTTATGCAAAGGTTGCAAAGGCTCTCTGTCTGCTCGAGTTCGTGCGTGATTTACCCCGCACCGTGGAAAACATTGCGGCAGTGCTTTTTGAAACGGTTGACGGCAGTTCACGGATAGAGGAAGTCAAGGAAGCATTAAGGGAGCTGGAAAATGCGCAGTTTATTCGTCAATCAGAGGAAGGCTACAAGCTGCAAACCGCTCAGGAGAAAAACTGGGATACTACAAGACGGGAAATTGATGCAAAGCCTGCAGAAAGAAACCAGATTAAAAAGGACATGCTGGTTGAAATTCTCTCTGACCACAGAATAAAAACGTACCGCTACAAGAATTTAAGAAACTTCAAGGTTGGCTTTACGGTCGATGGAGATAAGATTGGTGAAGAGGGCAATATTGTCATTGCACTGAGTGTCGCAGATGACAATGACGATTTTAAAACCCAGACCAAAGAAGCACGGAAGCAGAGCAGAAGCGATACAGGAAAGAATCTTCTTTTCTGGGTTTTTACGCTAACTGATGAAATCCATCAGGGCATTGAAGAACGGCACCGTTCACAGGTTATGATTGCGACACATGAGAGGATTGCGGCACAAGGCAAACTTACGGTTGAAGAATCAACCTGCCTTAATGAAGAGAAGACAAGAAAAGAACGAATTAACCGTGACCTGAAGATAAAAATGGCTGAAGCCTTAAAAAGCGGAATGGCTTATTTTCAGGGTGTTGAAAAAGATATATCCGCCCTTGGCAGTGAGCTTCCCGAAATGACAAAAGGGCTGCTTGACTTTGCCGTTCCAGACCTATACCCGAAGCTTGAGATGGGAGCACGGAACCTGACGGGCAAGGAAGCTGAGCAGATACTTACCGCAGCAAACCTTTCAGGACTACCCCCCGTATTTTACTCGCCACCTGGTGGCTTGAACCTTGTGATTAAGGAAGGAACTAAATTTGTTCCGAATGCTTCTGCCGATATTGCAGTTGAAATTTTTAATTACCTTAAAAACATGCACTCCTATGGAGAAAAGGTAACGGGCAAGAGCCTTGAAGACTATTTTGGCGGAACAGGTTATGGCTGGGAAAGGGATATGCTGCGCCTTGTTCTTGCAACACTTCTTCGTGCGGGAGTTATAGAAGTAACCGCTCAGGGACAAAAGTACAGCGACCATAATAATCCGAATAGCAGGCAAGCTTTCACAAAAGACAACACCTTTAAATCTGCATCGTTTTCTCCGTACATAAGCGATGTAACCCTCAAAGTGTTGACCGATGCAGCTAAAAACTATGAGGCTATTACTGGCAAAGAAGTCAACGTAGATAAAACAACCATCGCAAATTCGTTCAAGCAAATTGTTTCTGAGGACTGGGAAACTCTACTGCCCATTAAGGCGACACTTGACGCCCTTAACCTGCCCTGCCGTGATTTTATGGCAGAGCATAAGCAATGGCTTGATGGGATACAGAAAAGCGGTGTGGATGATTGCGTAAAGACGCTTGCAAGCGAGGGCAAATCATATCTTGAAGCAAGAAATAAAATCCAGAAGATAGCAAAGGCTATAACAGAATCAAACATTAACACCATTAAAAAGGCAATGACTGCACTTCATCAGAAGTACGATAGCATAAGAAATGTGCCATCTATCCCCGATGAGGTAGTGCAGGCGGCAGAAAAACTTTCGGGAGATTTAACCTCGGAGATATTTTTTGACAGCTTGGATGATATTGCCAAAGTTGAAAAAATACTATCTAAATTTTATGACACTCAATATTGTGATTTGCATGACAAGCGTTACACGGTGGTAAATCAAGCCATTGAGTCTATTAAAGGGCATCCAGAATGGGGACGCATACCTGATGAAAACAAGAGGTCCCTTCTTGCATCGCTCTCAGCAAGGCTTTGCGAAGCGTGTACCGTAGAGCCTGACGGAACTTGCTGTACAAACTGCCATGCACAGTTATCAAAGCTGGAATCCGATATATCTGCTGCGGAAACCCTGCGGAATGAAGCACTACAAAAGATTGAAGAGCTTCTTACTCCAGAGGTTAAAATAGAGCGAATAAAAATAGCAAATTATATCAGCGGTTCCATTGATTCTGAAAAAGAGTTGGATGCAGGGCTTGAAAAGATACGGGATATAGCCATGAAACATCTCACCGAAGGTAAAAAAATTATTCTTGATTAATGGGAACAGGCAATGGGTAAAGTAACCGATTATCTTGTCAGTGTCATAAAAAAACAGGTCAAGAACAAGGGCATAGTTGTCTGGTATGACCCAGAGTTGAACTATGCAAAGGCATTGCCGTCACTTAATTTTGGCAAAACACCGGTGCATATATATGAAAAGAGCTTTTTTAAGTTAAGAAAAGTCATTGATGGATATTTATCTGGTGATGAATCTGCCAAGTGTATTATTTATATCCCGCTTGAACGGAAAAAAGACTCCTCACCGATGATTGAAGCTGAATCTGCCGGCATTGTAGTGGAATCAGGCGGGGTGATAGATGCAAACACCCGGCTTGAAGTTATTGCCCGTGGCGCTTTGAAGGACGTGCTCTCATCTTCCAATATTGATGAAATCTGTAAAAGTGTTGCAAAAGGTTCCCTTAATCTTGAAGATCTTGACAAGTTAGCTGAATCAGGTGCGGACACAGGTAAGGGAACGGTTCTATTAATATTTGGCGCTGGTTCTGCTGAAGATATTGTCCTGAAGTTTCTTTTCTCTGATAACTTTGATGAACAGATAGAAGAAAAAAACAGTCTTCCAGAACTGCTTACTATTTTTACCGCTGCATACGGCTTTACGACTAAGGTGCAGAACATAGGACAGATACGAAAAGAGCTTTCACGCTATGCCTTCCTGTCCGAAATGCTTTGCTTCGCTAAAGACAAGGCGATTCATAAAATATTTACTGATACACCACATGCCGTAAAAGAAGCCCAGATTGAAGCATGCAGGCAGCTTGTAAATGCATGGCGCAACAGGATAGATTTAAAAGACGCCTATGAAAAAACCTCACTTGGAATTGAAAAAATCCTTTTAGTGGGTACCCTCCCAGTCGAGCCAGATGAAATTATTGACTGTGATACCTTCAGAGCATTTGAGCAGATACTTTACCAGCATGTCTGCAAGCTGATACTTGCCGATAACATTCAAAAAGCATTTGCCATTATTGAGAAGCGGAGAGTGTCATTCTGGGCAATTGCAGACCCAATTGGGATTCTGCGATGGACATTGCTTGATACCGCATCAAAGCTGATTAACGTTGCCATTGTGATTAAAAAGGAACTGCAAGGCTCTACACTGACACATGCTGAGATTATTGAAAGATATGTTCAGGGTAAAGAGGGG
>Ga0209201_1004506_pt1 | contig 11164 bp, 7 predicted proteins | sample AD_UKC055_MetaG_FD_184411 | JGI IMG/M metagenome (GOLD analysis project Ga0209201, IMG submission 184411) | Active sludge microbial communities of municipal wastewater-treating anaerobic digesters from USA - AD_UKC055_MetaG (SPAdes) (version 2) | ecosystem: Engineered > Bioreactor > Anaerobic >... | reverse complement strand
GGGGGGCACTCCCGCACGGACAGACGGGGCTTGCGAGGCGGGCGGCGGGGCGGAACGGGCAAGGCCACAGGCGGGCGGCGCGCAACGGGCGGAATTCGATTCGCCGTTGATGGGCACGGGCTTGGGGGTACGGCAGGGAACGGCGGCGGCGGTCGGATCGGTCCCGTCGGCGCGTGGGGCGAAGCCGCCGCGCCGAGCACTCTCCCGCCCCTCGGGCGGCTCGCCTTCCGAACCGTTCGGACACGCGCGGGCTGTTCGCTTTTCATCCTCGCTCGGGGGTTCCAATCGCAGGTTCGAGCCAGCGATTTTGAGAAAATCGCGGATTCCGGCAAGGTCATCCGAAAAACTCAATTTTTCGGCCATATTTGCGCGGTTTACGAAGGCGCGGGCAGGTTCGAGCCAAACAGCACCCTTCGCCTGGATGTGGGCGATTTTCTCCTTGGCGTCGGCCTTGTCGCGCAACAATCCCTCCTTGCGGGCGGCATATTCCTCCCGCGCCAAGGAGCCTTCCAGATAAATATCCAGCAGCCGATTCAATCGCGCTTCGGTGTCGGCCAGCCGTGCTTGCTCGCGGGCCAACCCCTCCGCCGATGCGGTGCGCTCGTCCTTCTCCCATGCGTCGATGATGCTGTTGACCATAGCCGCGCCCTCGTCGGACAGCGACACCGAACGGGTGATTGGACGAAGCTCATCCGCGAACATTTCCTCGCGGATGAACTTCAAATCGCAAGGTCCCATCTTTCTTGTGCAGCGATAATAGGCGTGGCCCTTCTGGCGCTCCGCCGTGATCGCCCCGCCGCACACCCCGCAAACGAAAAGACCGAGAAGCGGGAAACCGTCGCTCCGCTTCTCGCGCTCGGGTCCGCCGCGCCGCTTGTGGATGCGCTGCACCTGCTCGAAAAGACTGTTGGGAACGATGGGCGGGTGCGCGCCGTCGTAGATTTCCCCCTGATATTTGAACATCCCTACATAAAACGGATCGGCCAGCAGCGTAGACATGCGATTGGGGCGGATATCCTTGCCGTTCAAGCTGGTCAAACCCCATTCCTTCGCCAGCCCGCAAAGGTCGCTCGCGCTGTAACGGTCGGTCGCGTAGGACTCGAAAAGACGGCGCACCAACGGCGCTTTCGACTCGTCCACGATCACGGTATGCGCCTTCGTGTCGTTCAGATAGCCGACGGGCGCGCGGCTCGGATACTCGCCCCGCCGCAACTTCTGGCGGATGCCGCGCCACACATTTTCCGTGAGGTTTTCCACATAATATTGCGACTGGCCGAACGCGATATTGAGCATGAATTTGCCCTGCGGCGTGTTTTCAAACCAGAATGTCGGGAATTTCAGCGCTTTCAGGTAGCCCGTGGAAAGCAGATGCACGATCCGCCCGCCATCCACCGCATTTCGCGCCAAGCGGTCGGGATGCCATGAAATGACGCCCTCCGCGTGGCCTCGCTCGATCTCCTTGACCATCTTGTCGAAGACAGGCCGCCCCGGAGCCTTCGCGGACATCGACTCGACGAATTCGCGGACGATCTGAATGCCGTCTTTCTTTGCCAGTTCGCGCAGTTCGTCCAGTTGGCTTTCGATGGAAAGCATTTGGCGGTCGTCCTCGTCGGTGGACTTCCGCGCATACAGGAAAAAGTTCATGGCCTGCCCCCTTTCTTGGTCTTGGCTTCGAGTTTGCGGAGTTCGCCAATCACGCGCTGAAAGGAATTGGCCTGCGGCACGGTGATGGGCTTCAAAAGCAGGTTTTCGCCATCTGAGACGATCACCATTTTGGAGCCCGTCGAAAGCCCGAGAAGATCGCGGAAGCGTTGGGGGATGGTGAATTGGCCCTTTGAAGTCAGCGCGGCAATGTCAGCGTGCATGCGTTCTCCTTATGCGAAAAGGAATCCTTACGCGATTACCTTACGCCTGGGGGAAGGGGTGGGCAAATCATTTTTAGGAGATTTATCAGAGATTTTTGGGCGGGGATCGGGGGTCGGCGCGGCGGACAGCGGGCCGCCCCGCGCGCCGTGCGAGGAACGAGCGCCAAGCGCGGGTTGTGGACCGCGTCCGCCGCCGGGGATTTCGGCTGTTCGCGCGTGTCCGTCAGGCTCGGAAGCAGAGCCGCCCGAGGGGCGGGAGAGTGCTCGGCGCGGCGGCTTCGCCCCACGCGCCGACGGGACCGATCCGACCGCCGCCGCCGTTCCCTGCCGTACCTCCAAGCCCCTGTCCATCAACGGCGAATCGAATCCCGCCCGTTTCGCGCCGCCCGCCTGTGGCCTTGCCCGTTCCGAACCGCCGCCCGCCTCGCAAGCCCCGTCTGTCCGCGCGGAGGTGCGCCCGTTGAAGTTTCTTGGAAAAGCCGTCCCGCGCGTCGTGGTGGAATTCGCCGAACCGTGGAAATCCGTGGCCGAATTTGGGCCGCGTAAAGAATGGAGCCGGGTAGCGGTCGCTGTCCGAACTCACTTTGACCCCGAGTATGCCACGCGTGCGCAGAAGTAAAAGCCCATAATCTTTTCCCCCCTTGCGCGGCCTTGCCTTTCCCCCCTTGGCCGCGCTTCCCCCCATGCCGCCGCCTTCCCCTTTTGCGCGGCCCTGCTTCCCCCCTGCGCCGCTTCCCCCCTTGCGCCCGACCTTCCTTTCCCCCTTCCGCCGCGCCTTCCTCAAGCCCCCCTTTGCGCGGCTTTCCCCCTTACGCGCGGCGCTGCCGCGCCGCTATGGATGCCCCTCGCTTCGCTCGGGGGGATGGCCGCCCCCGCTTCGGCCACAGCCCAGCCGCTCGCGCGGCTGGGCGCGGCCTGCGCCGGGGGCTGGCCTTCCTCGCCCCGCCGTCACGCCTGCGGCGTCCACGGCTGGGCTCCGGGTGGAACTCGCTCGCTGGCGCTCGCTCGCCTCCGCCTCGGGCGTTGCCCTCGGCGTGAAGATCGGCGGGGTTCTTCGCGGCGTTCTGCCGCGCTCTTCCGCCCTGCGGGCTTCGGGTGGGGGCGCGCGCGGCTTTAATCTTGTTCTATCTCTTGCTCGGCGTTAAAGTTCAGGCTATCGCTTTGAGTAACCAATGGAATAAATCGCGCGAATGAACAAAAAAGCCCTAACAGAAGCGGATATCCGTACTAAGTTCATAACGCCTGCGATCATCGGTCCGAATGGCGATAAATGGGATAGGATGACCCAGATTGCCGAGGAAAGATATTTTACAAAGGGCCGGGTCATAGTTCGGGGAAAGACCGTTAAACGCGGTGAAGCTAAAAAAGCCGACTATCTGCTTTACTATAAGCCAAATCTTCCAATCGCGGTTATTGAGGCCAAGGACAACAACCATACCCTCGGCGACGGCATGCAGCAGGCGCTTGAGTATGCCGAAATCCTCGACATTCCGTTTGCCTACAGTTCCAACGGTGATGCCTTTCTGGAACATGACAGAACCGTCACTTCTGGTGCCGTGACACGGGAAATCCCGCTAGACCAATTTCCCTCGCCGCAGGAGCTATGGGAGCGCTACTGCAAGGCCAAGAACTGGAACGCGGATCAGCAGCAGGTCAACACTCAGGACTATTTCGACGACGGTTCAGGCAAGACCCCGCGCTATTATCAGAACATCGCCATCAACCGGTCGGTGGAGTCAATTGCCAAGGGTGAAAACCGGGTATTGCTGGTAATGGCTACCGGAACGGGGAAGACCTACACGGCCTTCCAAATAATCTGGCGCCTGTGGAAGGCTGGCGTCAAAAAACGCATTCTTTTCCTTGTGGACCGGAACATTCTCGCCGACCAGACGAAGACCAATGATTTCAAGCCGTTCGGCCAGGCTATGACGAAGATCACGAACCGCACGGTGGATAAATCGTTTGAAATTTATCTAAGCCTATACCAGGCCGTCACCGGCACCGAGGAGGACCAGAACATCTACAAGCAGTTCTCTCCTGATTTTTTCGACCTAGTCATCGTGGATGAGTGTCACCGCGGCAGCGCCGCAGATGATGCCCGCTGGCGGCAGGTGCTGGAATACTTCAATTCGGCGACGCAGATCGGTCTTACTGCGACGCCCAAAGAGACCCGGGACGTTTCCAACATCGAATACTTTGGCGAGCCCATATACATGTATTCGCTCCGCCAGGGCATCGCCGACGGATTCCTGGCCCCCTACAAGGTCGTGCGGATCGGCCTCGACAAAGACCTCGACGGCTGGCGACCAGAGGATGGCCAAACCGACAAGTACGGCCAATTGATAGAGGACCGTGAATACAATGCTAGCGATTTCGACAGGGACCTCATCCTCGAAAAGCGCACGGCGGTCGTTGCCGCCAAGGTGACCGAGTTTCTGCGTGCCACCAACCGATTTGCCAAGACGATCGTCTTCTGCGAGAACATTGACCACGCCGAACGGATGCGCCAGGCCATGGTCAACGCCAACCCCGACCTTGCCGCCGCCAACGCCAAGTACGTCATGCGGATCACCGGCGATAACGACGAGGGCAAGGCCCAGCTCGACAACTTCATTGATCCTGAGTCCACCTATCCGGTTATTGCCTGTACCTCGCGGCTCATGAGCACGGGCGTGGATGCCCAGACGTGCCATCTGATCGTTCTGGACCGGATTATCAACTCAATGACCGAGTTCAAGCAGATCATCGGGCGCGGCACCCGCATCAATGAGGATTACAACAAGTTCTTCTTCACCATTATGGATTTCCGCCGGGCCACAGCGCAGTTTGCCGATCCCGATTTCGACGGTCCCCCGGTTCAGATTTATGAGCCCGGCCCCGACGAGCCGCCAATCCCCCCGGATGAACCGCCGACAGAACCTCCGACCGGCGGGGAAACGCCCGAGCCCCCGCCACCACCCGATACCGTGCCCGGCGGCGATGGACCCCACCCGCGCACACGATATTACGTGGACAATGTGCCCGTCAGCGTGGTGATGGAGCGCGTCCAGTTCTTGGATGAATACGGAAAGCTCATCACTGAATCCCTTACCGATTACACCCGTAAAGCCGTCCTGAAGAACTACGCCACTCTCGATGCCTTCTTGACCACTTGGAACGCTGCCGAGAAAAAGCAAGCCATCATCGAAGAACTCGCCACACAAGGCATCTTTCTCGACGAACTCGCTGAACAGGTTGGCCGCGACTACGACCCCTTCGATCTCGTCTGCCATGTTGCCTTCGATCAACCTCCGCTCACACGACGGGAACGGGCCGAGAGAGTGAGAAAACGCAATGTTTTTGGAAAATACGGCGACAAGGTCCGCGCCGTTCTGGAAGCGTTGCTCCAGAAGTACGCCGATAGCGGCATTTCCAGCGTAGAATCGTTGGAAATTCTGAAAGTGGATCCTCTGCGTGGATTCGGCACGCCGATGGAAATCGTCAATCTCTTCGGCAGTCGGGAGAACTACATCGCCGCCATTCGCGAACTCGAAACCGCTCTTTACCAGAAAGTAGCCTAGCCCATGCCCAACGTCTCCAACGTCATCAAATCCATTCAAGACATCATGCGCAAGGATGCCGGAACCTACGGCGACGCCCAGCGCCTCGAACAACTCGGCTGGATGTTCTTTCTCAAAATCTTTGATGACCGCGAGAGGGAAATGGAACTCCTGCGCGAAGAGTATAAGTCCCCGCTTCCTGAGCACCTCCGCTGGACCGCTTGGGCCAAGGACGAGGAAGGCATCACCGGTGACGCCCTTCTCAACTTCGTCAACAACCTACTGAAAGAGCTTCAAAAATTGACCGGTGGCGACCGGATGCACTCCCTCATCCGCACCACCTTTACGGATGCCCACAACTTCATGAAAAACGGCACCCTCATGCGGCAAGTCATCAACAAGATCAACGGCATCGATTTCAACGCCTCGGATGACCGCCACATGTTTGGCGACATTTACGAAAAGCTCCTCAAAGACCTTCAATCTGCAGGCAACGCCGGAGAGTTCTACACCCCCCGCGCCGTCACCCAGTTCATAGTCGAGCAGGTCAACCCACGCCTCGGCGAAAGTGTCCTAGACCCCGCATGCGGCACTGGCGGCTTTCTAGTCTGCGCCATCGAGCATCTGCGAAAACAGGCAAAGACCGAGGCCGACGAACTCACAATTCAGGAATGCTTCTCCGGCATCGAAAAGAAGCACCTGCCACACATCTTGTGCATGACCAATCTGCTACTGCACGGAATTGATGTGCCCTCCAACGTCCGCCACGACAACACACTCGCCCGCCCTTTGCGTGACTGGGGGCCGCGGGAGCGCGTGGATGTCATTGTCACAAACCCGCCCTTCGGCGGCATGGAGGAGGACGGCATCGAGTCCAATTTCCCCTCCGAGTTCCGCACCCGCGAAACCGCCGACCTCTTCCTCGTACTCCTGATGAAGATTCTCAAACCCGGCGGCCGCGCCGGACTTGTGCTGCCCGACGGCACCCTCTTCGGGGAAGGCGTAAAGACCCGCATCAAGGAAGCCCTCCTCGCCGAGTGCAACCTACACACAATAATTCGCCTGCCCAACGGCGTCTTCAATCCCTACACCGGCATTCGCACCAACCTTCTCTTCTTCACCAAGGGACCGAAGACGGAGCATGTCTGGTACTACGAGCACCCGTACCCGCCCGGCGCCAAGAGCTACAATAAGGGCAAACCTATTCGTATAGAGGAGTTTGAGGCAGAGCGAGCATGGTGGGGCGACGAAGCAGACAGCTTCAAGACCCGCGAAGAGAACGAATTCGCATGGCGCGTCTCGCTCGATCAGATCAAGGCCGGCAATTATAACCTCGACCTCAAAAACCCCCACAATCCCGACGACGGCCCGGGCGATGTGGACCACCTCCTGCCCGAATACGAAAAGCTCCTCGCCCAAATCGCCGAGACGCGCGGCAGGCTGAAACAGGAACTCCACCACGCCCTCACTGCCACCACGGGGGCCGCCGAATGAAGCTCGAAACCTTTTTCAACAAATTCGACGAACTCGCGGACACGCCAAACGGGGTGAAGCAACTACGCGAACTGGTGATGCAACTGGCGGTGGAAGGTGGCTTGGTGCCGCACTCGGCAGCCGAACCAGCTGTACCGTATGCCTCAGTAGAGGACGCCACCCCAATCAATGTTTCATACGTTCCGGAGAATTGGCGTGTGGTGCTCCTTGCTGACGCCATAAAGAACCGAAGCGGAAACAGCAAACTCATCAAAGGAAAGCTCCACGAAGAGCCCGCCACCGGCCGCTTCCAAGGATTCAGTGCCTCAGGCGCAGACGTGTGGTGCGATGAATACGAACACGAAGGCCAGGCAATCATCATCTCGGCGGTAGGTGCTCGTTGTGGTAAAGCGTTCAAGGCGTCAGGAAAATGGTGTGCGATTGCCAACACCAACATCGCGCGTCCGGAACCGAGCCTGTTCGACTTCGATTTCGCATACTTGGTTCTGAACAACGAACACTTTTGGGTTCGCGGCGGTTCAGCACAGCCGTTCGTTAAGTTTCCGCCTTCGCTCGACCGTCATTTTGCGCTCCCACCGCTAGCCGAGCAGAAGCGGATCGTGGCAAAGGTGGATGAGTTGATGGCATTGTGTGATCGGCTGGAGACGCAGCAGCGGGAGCGGGAGGAAAAGAGGGCAGTGCTCGCCCGCGCGTCGCTGGCCCGCTTTGCCGCCGCGCCCGCCCCGGCCAATCTCAACTTCCTCTTTCATCCGTCCTATGCTATCCCCCCCGCCGATCTCCGCAAAACCATCCTCGATCTCGCAGTTTACGGGAAGCTTGCGAAACCAGCACCAGCCGACGATAAAATCCGTTCGATTGAGGAATTCCGCGAAGCTACCGCCGCGCTTGCAAACTCCCTCAGACTCCGATCGCCAAAAGAGTCGCTCGACGAAGCTGACCCACCGTTTGACATTCCAGCTCATTGGCGCTGGATGGCGCTTGCCGACCTCGGTGCAGCCCAGACTGGAACAACGCCGAGCAAGAACGACCATGATGCATTCAACGGAGACATCCCGTTTATCAAACCAGCGGACATTCTTCCCGACGGCATCAACTACTCCAATGAAAGCCTGACTCGGTATGGAGCTGAAAGCGGAAGTCGACTGGCCCCCGCTGGCAGTTTGTTGATGGCCTGCATCGGCACCATCGGGAAGTGCAACCTAATCGAGCGTGAATGCGCTTTTAACCAACAGATCAACTCTCTGTCGCCGGTCCAGTGGATAGATTCCCAATACCTCCTTCACACTGTGAGGGCGCAGTATTTCCAAGAAATTGCCTGGAAGAAATCAAGTAGAACTACCCTTGCAATTCTGAACAAAGGCAAGTGGCTATCGATACCAGTTCCTGTCCCCCCCCTCGCCGAACAACGCCGGATCGTGGCCAAAGTGGAGCAACTGATGGCCTTGGTGGACGCGTTGGAATCGCAGATCGTATCCTCCCGCGCCGCCGGGGAGAAGCTCCTCGCCGCTCTTGTCGCGGAGTTGACGAACGGAAAGGAGTCCCATGCCACCGCTTAGATTTGATCCCGAAGCCACCGTCGAGGAGATCGCCGGTATTGGCCGCCATCCCCGGTTCGATGCGGTGATTAATGACAAGGAAGACGAAACCATCCAGGTCATCTGTAAACGCGGCGTTGACGAAATCCCCCTGGCCAATCCCGCCCGCGCCTTTTACTTCGGCGACCGCATGCTCTATGACCAGGAAGCCAAGCGTTTTGATCTAGCCGAGAAACAGCAGACCCTCAACACCGAACCCTTCCCCCGCAATGAACGCCGCTTCGACGAACTCAAGCGCGCCTGCCAGCGCGGATTCGTCTTGCCATTTATTGGAGCGGGAATGTCTAAAAGCGCTGGATGTCCAGAATGGAAGGAATACCTGCTGAAACTCTGCCCCGAGGCGGAACTTGACCGGGACGCCATGCGCCAGCGGCTCGAAGAGCAGGGCGATTACGAAGGCGTAATGAACGAGCTGGTAACCCGGCTTGGGGAGCCCCGCTTCAACCTCGATTTCGAGCGTGATTTCAGCCCGCCCGGCGAACTCGCAGGAGCCGTCATGCGCCTGCCTGAACTCTTTGACAGTTGCGCCATCACCACCAACTTCGACCGCATACTCGAAGACGCATATCAGAAATCCGCCAAGCCCTTTGCGGAGAAGACGACAGGGAGAGCTCCTGCGGGAATGGTCAATGCCTTCTATCGAGCAATCCCCGCTGGTGATCGCCACCTACTAAAGCTTCACGGCAACCTCACCAACGTCGCCGAGCGGGTGCTCAACAAAGCCGAATACGACGACGCCTATGGCAACGACGGCAACATCCACTTCGACCGCCCCGTGCCCAAGCTTCTTCGCCGTCTTTACACCAGTTTCAGCTTCCTGTTTCTTGGGTGCAGCCTAAACTACGACCGCACTATCCAGACCTTCGCCAAGATAGCCCAAGACGTCGGCGCCGACTCCCTCCCTCACCACTACGCCATTCTCGCATGCCCCGCCGATCTGGCCAGAAAAGCTAAACTCGAACAACGCCTCGCCGACGCCCACATCAGCGCCATCTGGTATCCCGAAGGCGAGCACAACTACGTCGAGCAGCTACTTGAACTTCTGACCTACTGAATGAAAGCCGAGATTTTTCCACATTCACTTCCCCTCCGCTAGATCTCCCGCCAAGTGGAAAGAGTTATCCCCCAAACTCCGGGGTGTACTTGGCGAAATTCTTTTTGGTTTTCCCTCCTAACAATAGTTTTTTGATCTCTTTAACCAAATCCGGTTTTGATTTTCTTGGGTCGTCCCAGCCATTTTCATCATATGCCTGCAATCCGCCGATGCTAAGATAGGGCTCCCCTTTCTCCATGCCGCCACAGTCGATCGGGTCCCCATAATATGTGGAAAGGACCTCTATGCGGTGAGTGTCCGTAAACTTACGAGATTCCAAAAATGCAGCAATGAGGAAATGCATCCAATATTCATACCCGTATGCCACTTCATAACCCTGGATTTCTGCCTTTCTTTTATGTCCTTCGTAAAGACGTATAAGTGCGGTTTTTAGACACGCGATTTTCATGCTAAAGCCATCGTCACAGGAACTGATGACGGAAAGTTTTTTCTGAGACCTTAGCGCCATCACAAGAGAATACAAAACAGCGCCAAAACGAATGCGTATGAATGCGTTTTTAACGGCAGACCCATTTATGATGAATTCCACTATAGTGCCCGGATAAATTATTGTTTCATCGCTCGCCCCCTCTTTTAAATTAATGGGCAAATGAAATTCTTCCTTAAAATATGTGGGGTCACTTATTCCCGCAGCACTGGCAATGACTCCAGTGAAAGCACATGTTGGCCCAGTGAAGGAAACGCCCCGGGCTTCTAGAAAGCCATCTGCCGCTATTTGTTTTGTAGAGGCATGCTTCGAATGCTTGAAGATTCCAGGCAAATTGGTTTTGCACAAGCGAGCGAACTTCTTGTCCAGCATAACGAAAACGCCATCTTTTTGAAGCTGGAAGGAAATGCCTCGGGGTAATGCTTCAATAATGTCGGGCACTGGTATGGCCAACACAGCGTAGTTAGTGGTTTCGTAGCTCATTGCGCCCCCTTTTGCTTTGCATCTGCGCGTTTCATGGTGAACAACTTAACACAGATGGTAATCTTACAGCACAAAAATATGAAAATGAGTAGGGCGACATCCCAACAATCTTTTGGGGCGGTATGGCCCCAAAAGTTTTCCACACAATGGAAAAACTTTGGCCGTTTTTTCCACACAATGGAAAAAGTTTTCGGGATTTTTCCACACAATGGAAAAAATGTTTCCACGGTGTGGAAAACTCGGTATTAAGGCTGTTTTCGGGGGTTTTCGGGCTGTTCTCCGGGGCTGTTGAGCGGAGCACGCGGCGCCCCATGTGAGCCGTAGAGCGCGCCCGACCGAGTGGCCTAGAAAACGGCGCCCGCCGAAGGCGGGCAGCGCCCTCAGCCGCAGCCGCCTCGGGTGCGGCGTAGGGCGCGGCCGTTTTCTGGCCGCGAGGTCGGGGGTTCTACGCGCTCTCAGGCGAAACGGGGGCGCTGCGTGCGCAGCGAGGATCTACTCCGGGGGCTGTTAATAATTCCTAGAGGATTGAGAGACCATGCCGCGGAGCGCCCAACGGGCGCGACCCCAGTCCCGAACGCGTCCGCGCGGTCGGGACGGTGCCGGGCGCGGTCCAGAGCCCGCGCCTGGCAGGTAGGCCGCCGTTAAGC
>Ga0209201_1004503_pt1 | contig 11167 bp, 10 predicted proteins | sample AD_UKC055_MetaG_FD_184411 | JGI IMG/M metagenome (GOLD analysis project Ga0209201, IMG submission 184411) | Active sludge microbial communities of municipal wastewater-treating anaerobic digesters from USA - AD_UKC055_MetaG (SPAdes) (version 2) | ecosystem: Engineered > Bioreactor > Anaerobic >... | reverse complement strand
CGGCCGCCAGGACCTCGTAGACATTGAAACGAAACAGCTTGCCGTTGTCGAGGAGTTCCTCCCGAAGCAGATGACCGAGGAAGAGATCGACGCCCATATTACGAACAAGCTGGCCGCCCTGGGGACCATAACCCAGAAGGAGATCGGCCGCGTCATGGGCGAAATCATGAAGGAGCTGAAGGGAAAGGCGGACGGCAGTGCGGTCAAAGCCATATTATCCAAAAAAATCGGCGGCAACTAGCATCCTCCTGCTCCTGGCCCTGCTGGCGGCACCCGCCATGGCCTATGGACAGGCGGATGCCGGGCGGCAGGTCGGGGAGAATACCGGCAAGAAGACCGGCCGGCTGGACCTGGAAAACGGGTTCCAGCGTTATTTCTTCTATACCCGTTACCAGATCGGCGGAATGACCTATTCGAGGAACGGCGCGCTCCCCTACCACCTCCCGATCAGCGAGCTCAGGTTCCCCATCGAGGTGTTCATGTTCTACGCGAACCTGAACCTCACCTTCATCGACCGGATCACGATCCATTTCAACGTGCGCAAGAACATCCATAACAGGGCCGGCATTATGAAGGACACCGACTGGGTCCCCTTTCCCGGCGTGAAAACCATTTACTCTGAAAGCACGGCCCGGCTCAATGCGATCTTCACCGAGGCGGACCTGTCGGTGAGACTGTTCACGGTCTCCTTTTTTTCGTTCGTTCTGGGCGCCGGGTTCTCGCACCAGTATTTCTATTACTGGTGCAGCGACACGACGCAGACAAGCATCTACAGCAGCGCGCCCCCTTACATCGGCCCCCCGTCGTATATAAGGATACCATGCAAGGTAATCACCTACGATCTCCGCTACTACATGGCCACGATCCAGGTCACGCCGGTGTTCACCTTCAAGGAAGGGTTCGAGATCGCGCTGGCTATACGCTTTTCCCCTTACCTCAGGACGCGCGACATTGACGACCACATTTTACGGGGCAAAAAGTCCGCAGGTAACAGCACGGGTTCCGCGTTCATGCCCTTCCTCCGGATACGCTACCTGTTCCCCTGCAGGGTCTTCCTTGCTGCACAGCTTGACTATCTCATGCTCAACACAAAGGGGACCCAGACGCAGTCCTACTACCTGCCGGTCCCGGAAGCGAACGGTATCCCCGGATGGTACGCGCGAACGGAAACAAGACTGAAAAGCGAACAGCTCTCAGTGGGCCTCGGCGCGGGCTGTTCCTTCGAATTTTAGGGGGCGGGATTTGCGGATCCGTCAGGCGAGGCTGAGCTCCTTGACTTTTGCCATGACGAGCTTAAGCGTGCTCCAGGCCGGCCGCTTCAGGTCCGGGTTTCTAATGAGAGTGATGGGGTGCTCGATGTTGTACCAGAAGATGTCGCCGCTCCCCTTGACTATCCTCTGGAGCGGAATAATGTCCCCGAAAACGATCACGATACGCGGCCGGATGAACTCGACCTCCCTATCAATGATCCGTTCGCAGTTTTTCACTACCTGGCTCGGCTTGACGAGCGGGTCCTTGATATCGCATTTTACCAGGTTGGTCACATAGCAGTCCTGGAAGGATATCCCCGCCGCCTGGAGCATCTTCTTCAGCATGTCGACCGATTCCTTCTTCAACACCTTTCTTTCCAGCATGTTCACAAGCTGGGGCGCGTTGAGTATCACCATGATGCGGTTGGTCCCGGTCCCGATACCGAACTTCTTTTCCTCTATGCCGGCGCACTGGCTGCATGAATCGATAATGCTCCTGATGTCATCTTCCCGCGCCCGGGTCCCCGCCTGCTCCTCGCGGCAGAGCCACCCGGCGATGCGGTCCCGCTCCTCATCCCCCCTGAACATGAGCAGCCGGGAACGGAGCCATCCGTTCTTTAAAAGGGCCGAGATGTCGCGATAGAGGGCTTCCCTGTCCACGCCGGGCCTACAGCCTGTCGATGTTGATGTTGTATTGCTTGATCTTCCGGTGGAGGTTCGTCCGCTCGATGCCGAGCTCCTTGGCAGCGAGGGTTACGTTCCGGTCGTTCTTTTTCAGAACCTTGACGATCAGGTCCTTCTCGAACTCCTCGCGGGCCTTCTTGAGGGACGATATGTCCTTGGTGATCATGTCGTCGTAATCGTACGCTTCCATGTGTTTGAGAATATCATCCTTGCCGATCTCCTCGCCCGGCACCATGATGGAGAGACGCTCGATCACGTTTTTCAGCTCGCGCACGTTTCCCGGCCAGGAATGCTTCATCAGCTCCTTCATACCGGTATCGTCTATCTGCTTGAGGCCGATCCCGTGTTCCTCCGAGAATCGCTCGAGGAAGTAGTTCACCAGCACGGGAAAGTCCTCCATGCGCTCGGTGAGGGTCGGCATGTGTATGGGAATTACGTTCAGGCGGTAATAGAGGTCCTCCCGGAACGTGCTCTCTTCCACGGCCTTCTTCACGTCCACGTTGGTAGCCGCGATGACGCGCACGTCGACGGTGATCGTCTCGTTGCCGCCGACCCGTTCGAACTGGTTCTCCTGGAGCACGCGGAGCACCTTCGCCTGCGCCGACGCGCTCATGTCGCACACCTCGTCAAGGAACATGGTTCCCTTGTTGGCCATCTCGAACTTGCCCATGCGGCGGTTGATGGCGCCCGTGAACGCGCCCTTTTCATGGCCGAACAGCTCGCTCTCGATCAGCTCGTTGGGGATAGCGGCGCAATTCACCTTGACGAACGGCTTGTCGCTCCGCTTCGAGCGGTAATAGATGGCACGGGCCACCAGCTCCTTGCCGGTCCCGCTGTCACCCGTGATGAAGACGCGCGCGTTGGTCTTCGCCGCGGTCTCGATGATTTCGCGTATCTCTATGATCTTCGGACTGTTGCCGATCATCTCGTCATCGACATGGAACTCCTTCTTGAGCTTGATGTTTTCCCGGAGCAACCGCATGTGCTCCAGGGCGTTGTTCACCGAGGTAATGATCCGCTCCATGGCCAGCGGCTTCTGGATGAAATCGTACGCCCCCAGCTTGGTCGACTTCACCGCGATATCGATCGAGCCGTGGCCCGATATCATGACGATCGCCACGCCGGGGTACATGCCCTTGATCCGCTCCAGGAGATCGATACCGTCCACGTCCGGTAGCCACACGTCAAGGATGGCCAGGTCCACGTCGTTCATCCTTAAAAATTCCAGGGCCTCCTCGCCCGTGCGGCATGAATAGACAATGTGGTCCTCGTCCTGGAGTATCGAGCTCAGGGTCTTGATGATGTTGATTTCGTCGTCTACGATCAGTAACTTGGCCATAGGTCACATTCCTTCCGGGGCGTCGACCGGCAGATCGATGATGAACTCGGTCCCCTTGCCGTACTCCGACATGCATGATATATCCCCCCGGTGCTCCATGATGATCTTTTCAACGATGGCAAGACCGAGGCCGGTTCCCGATGACTTGGTCGAAAAACCGGGATTGAATATTTTGTCCTTATCGAACTCCCTGATCCCCGTGCCGTCGTCCCGGATCGTTATCCTGACGCTGCTTACGCCGCTCGCCGTCAACAGGCGGGAGCTGACGTAAATGTTGCCGGATTCCCCGATCGCATCGATGGCGTTCTGGATCAGATTGTTCAGTGTCTGTTTCATCAGCATCTTGTCAATATAGATTTCTGGAATTTTTCTGTCAATTTCCGTATGGAACGTGACGTTTTCATGGCCGGAAAAGAAATTTACGCAGTTTTCGAGGACGGTATTGATATCGGTCCTGACCGGCTTCATCTCGGGAAGGCGCGCGAACTCGGTGAACTCGCTCAATATGTTCTTCAAGACGTTGACTTCCTCGACTATGGTCTCCGTTCCCGACAGGATAATGTTCCGAATGTCGGGATGGTTCTCGAGGTAGCGCTTGTGAATGCGCTCGGCCGAAAGCTGGATCGGGGTCAGGGGATTTTTGATCTCGTGCACCACCTGCCGCGCCATCTCCCGCCATGCCTCCAGACGCTGCTTCTGGTATACGACCTTGCGGTTCCGGTTCAGCTCGTACACCATCCGGTTGAACGACTTGAAGAGCACGGTCAGCTCGTCCTCTGATTCGCGGTAGAGAGAGACGTTGAAGTTGCCCTTCGCGAGCTCCTTGGTGGCGTCAGAGAGCTCGATGACCGGCCTGGTGATGCTCTTGGACAGGTAGAGGCTGAGCAGCACCGATACCAGTATGATAAAAAGCATGAGTACGAAAAGATAAAGGCCCCCGTCGCTTTTCAATCCGCTGATCGTGGTTGCGAGCCTCTTGTGGTCCGCCAGGGCCAGGGTGAAATTTTCCGAGCTCTTGGCGATGGCTTCCGGGATGAGCCGGGCAATCACCACCAGGTTGTTGTTGTAGATGAGGGAGCCGGCGATGAAATCCCTCCCCTTAATGGAAAGCCTGTCTATCCTGGAATTGTCCTTGTAGCGGGCAATGCTGTAAAACTCGGTGATCTCAGTGCGGATGTCATCGGGCGCATTGTCGACGAGCCAGAGGGCATTGGCGCCGTCGCCCGAATAGAAGGTGTAGACCATCGCGGTCATTCCCTTGATTGCGTAGATGTTTCTGAGATAGTCCCGCCCCTCGGGCGAGGCGGCGGTAAGAGTGCCGTTGTCCATCTGGTATTTCATCGCCTGGAGCTCGCCGCGCATATTATACTCCATGTTCGCGACCGGCTCATTTGAAATGGTGATGGCGTCGTTCAGGGCCTTCGAGGTATTGTCGAGGATAAGGCCGGAGAGAGTCTGGTTCAGGATAAAGTTCGACATGAGGACAACCGGCAGCGAAGGCAGGACCGCCACAAATACGAACGCGATGGCCATCTTGTACTGGATGCTCGACCCGATTCTCGCCGCATTGGTGTAAAGGTTCCGTCTGAGGGACATGATGATAAAGTAGAGGGCGGCAACGACCGGCACCGTCATCACTGCATATATGAAAAACTGCTGGCTTTGCACGATCAGGACGTTCTTGCCCGGGAACAGGCCGATAATCAGCAGCGACACGAACACGAAAATGCCCACCAGGAACAGGACGTCCTGCACTCTCGTTTCATCGGGGAAGAGATTAATTTTTTTGAGCAGAGCTTTCATTCGGCCTGAAATTATTTTCTATCATCGTAACAATAGATGCAACGGCCGCGGCCTCGTCGTTACCGCTCGCACGAACGATGAGTCGCGATCCGGAAATTATCGCCAGGCCCAGTACGGACATAATCGATTTGCAGTCCGCTTCAACGTCATCTTTTATGAGTTTCACTTCGCAGGAATATTTCATCGCCTCTTTCACGATCATCATCGCCGGGCGGGCATGCACCCCGGCGTCACTCGTCACCACGACCTCACGTTCCGTCATTCTCCGATCCCCTCCCGTTTGAGGCTCTCCTGCAGGTTCCGATCCAGTTCACGCGCGGTGAATATGCCGAGTTTTTTCAACCGCTGGTTCAGCGCCGCTGTTTCCACGATGATCGGTATGTTCCGCCCCGGCCTGACCGGCACCATGATGCTGGGGACCTGGATATCGAGGATTCCATGGGTGGTCTCTTCAAGCCCGAGCCGGTCATACTGCTTGTTATTGTCCCACTCTTCCATCATGACCACCAGCTCGACGCGCTTGCGGTCCCTGACCGACCTGATTCCGAAAATGTCCTTCACGTTGATGATACCGAGCCCCCTGATCTCCATGTGGTGCTTGAGCAGCGGAGAACCGCTTCCCATCAGGATCTGCTCGTCCACACGCTTGATCTGCACGACATCGTCAGATATGAACCGGTGGCCCCGCTCTACCAGCTCCAGGGCGCACTCGCTCTTCCCTACCCCGCTTTTTCCTATCAGGAGGACGCCGATGCCGTACACGTCAACGAACGTTCCGTGGAGCGTTACCGTCGGGGCGAATGCCTCGTTCAGCAGGTACACGAGCGAACTGGTGAACTTGGTGGTGTCCTTTTTGGTCACGAACACGGGAACGCCGTGCATATCGGCGAATTCGAGGAAGATCCGGTCCGGCTCCTCGTCATGAGTGAAGATGCAACAGAGGACCTCGTAGGAAAAAAACTTTTCAAGCACGCTTCTCTTCTGGGTCTCCGAGAGCTGACGGAGAAATGCGCTTTCACCAAGCCCGAATATCTGGATCCGGTCATAGGCGAAAAAATCATAAAAACCGGCCAGCGTCAGGCCCGGCCTGTTGATATCGCCGACCCGGATCTCCCTGTCTATCCCGGAGCTGCCGGCGACCAGCCGTATCTGCAGGTCGATTATACCGGTATCGTCCAGAAAGTTTTTTACCCGTATTCTCTTTTCCATCGTCGCAGTATTCTGTATGGTATGACAGGACCTAGAAAGCCGGAACCATTACTTCGTAATCGTTCCCGTTTCTGGTTATCACGTTTATATACTGCGATTCTGTATTATAGAAGGGGAGAAACTTGAGACTGGATTTTTCAATCTCGAGAATCGCCTCGTGAAGCGTGAGCCTCATCAAATCGCAGGAATCTATCTTGTTGAATTTAACGTCGGCTTTTGCCGGCGTATCATTGAAAATGTCAATTGTGTATCCAATAAAATGATCGCCCCGGTGGATGTCGTCGCTTCTATCTATCGGCAATTCGACCATGCGCAGGCCGTTCTGGTGACGGTATATTACCGCATAATTTTTGTGTGCATACCCGCCGTCCGCCTCGATCTTGGCGTCACCCTTCTTGAAAAGGATGAATTCCTTTTTCTGGAGTCGCATCTGAAGAAAGGCCTCGACATTGTCCACCGGTTTATTGCTGACCTGCCTGAGGAGAACCTGCTTCCCGCCGCTGCTGGTATAATCGAAAGAGACGTTTTCGGCCTTAACCGGGCCCTTATGCATCTGGTGTTTTTCCTTGAAACGCCGGATCTGTTTTTCCATTTTCTCGATCAGGAGATCTATCGCCGAATACAGATCGGCCGCCTTCTCCCTGCCATGAAACTGTACACCGTCGCCGTTCATAACGACTTCGGAAATATGATCAAGCTTTTCAACCGTCAGGATGACGTGGGCATCGATAAGCTGATTGAAGTATTTCTCAAGCTTTGTAATCTTTTTTTCCGCGTAATCACGCAGATTGTCGGATACATTCAAATGCCTGCCGGTTACTGTGATGTTCATGTATGCTCCTCTGGTTTCATTTTGTTAATTTTTTTTCTCATATTTGACGGCGGGATCATGAGTATCCCGCGATATTTTGCAATTGTCCTGCGCGCGACCGTAACACCCGCCTTCCCCAGGATCCTGACGATCGCTTCATCGCTGAGCGGCTCGGAGGCGTCCTCCCGCTCGACTATGTCCTTGATAAGGTTCATCACCTCGTCCGAAGAAGAGTCTTCAGAACCATCGGCTGATTTCAGCCGGGACACAAAAAAATATTTCAGGTCAAATACCCCCCAGCTCGTTTGAACGTACTTATTGCTCGTTACGCGGCTCACCGTGGACTCGTGGATGCCAAGATCCTTCGCCACGTCGCCGTGAGTAAGGGGTTTCAGATGACCCGGGCCCCGCTCCAGGAATTCTTTCTGGTGCGCCATGATAGAGCCGGCCACCCTCAAGATCGTATTTCGCCTCGTGGCGATATTTTTCATCAGGTAGCGGGCCGACTGCATTTTATCCTGAATATATTCCTGCAGTTTTTTTTCAATGTTTTTTTTCTTCATTAGAGAAATATAGTAGGAATTGATCCGTAACCCGGGCACCCAGTCGTCATTGAGCCCTACAATTATCTCGCCATCCACCAGCTTCACGTCAATATCGGGAATAATATAGCGGATAGTCCTGTTTGAGTACTGCATCCCGGGATAGGGATCGAGCTTCTGTATGATTTTGCTTTTCTCCACAATGACCGGCAGTGGGACGGCGAGCACCCTGGATATCTTCTGATAATCGAGCTTTTCCAGCATCTCGAAGCAATCACCTACGATTTTCAGCAGCACCTCATCGTAAGGATAAAAATGCGAGCATTGGACACACAGGCTCTCGCGTACATTTCTGACCGCGCATCCCACGGGATCGAACAGCCGTATCACCGCAAGCGCATTCTCCACATCACCGGCCTCCAGCGCACTCTCCGTGAAAAGCCCTGATGTGTCTTCCGGAAGGAATCCGTTTTCATCGAGCGCCGTAATAATGGATTCATAAATGTCAAATTCCTTTTCATGTCGCACAGTCAATCGCGCCTGCCATAACAGGTGCTCGGTGAGCGACTCCTCGTGGGCATAGTAATTTTCTAGAGAATACCTCTTTTTTTCATCATCATCGCCTGTTGCATAGCCCTGATCGCTGCCGTCATCATACTGGATGCTCCGTTCATCCGCCCTGGCCAGCCTGGTTTCATCTGCGGCAAGATCACGCACTGCGCCGTCGGTCTGCCCGGAGTCACCTGGCAGGGGTGACAAATCAGCTCCCGATTCCTCTTCGAGTACGGGATTGTCAACCAGTTCTGTCGTTATCTTCTCATACAGTTCAATCGTGGATAGCTGCAGCAGTTCTATGGCCTGCTTGAGGGACTGGGTCATCCCCAGTTTCTGTGTTTGCTTTAAGCCTGTCTGAAGAGATATGGCCATACCATCTATTACCGAAAAGCATCCCGCACGCTGGTGCTTATTATAATAATACTAAATTTTCAGGATTATGACAAAAACTTTTCCGTAAAATGTCATGCAGATGTTTGAATAGCTGATTTATTTAACAACGCATACACTGCAATGCGCGTGATGAACCACCCTGTCAGATATGGAACCCAGCAAAAATCTGCTGAAAGCGGAGCGGCCCTTGCTCCCCAGAACGATGAGGTCAAAATTACCTTTTTCAGCAGTTTCGCATATCTTATCGGCCGGGTACCCTTCAATGACGAGCCGATCCCAATCTATGTTTTCCTCTTCAAGGAGGGGATGCACTTCTTCGAAGCGTTGTTCCGATATCCATTTGACACGATCCACCCCGGGAGGTGCTGCATCATAAAATCCCGGCAGGGGACCAAATTCTTCTATCACCTCAAGGATAGTCAGTTTCGCATGCGCTTCCTTTGCTATCGCAATAGCCATGTCCAGTGATTTTTTCGAGCATTCAGATCCATCAACCGGGGCAAGCACTTTTTTTATATATCTTCTCATTATATTACTCCAGGAATTATTATGGTTAATGATGTTGCTCTTTTTATTAATCAGTATTCTTTTCAGGGGTCAGAGTCAAGAATAATTTATATGGGTCTCATGTAATGCCTATAGACCTAAAGTCTCCTTTTTTTTACTCTGACACCATATTTTTTTTATTTTCGCAATCGTTAATCGTATATATCAGTAAAATTACAAAAAATAAGAGGAACAAATGTCAAGAAATTGCCGCACCTGCTTGCCTGGCATTACCTATCATACAATGTCAAGATGTATAGAAACGAAACCTCTCATGAGACAAAAAACTATGAAATATTTAATGATTAATATAATACAACAAGCAATGGAAAAATATACCTTTCAACTTATTGCTTATACGATTATGGATAATCATTTTCACTTTTTTATAAGAACCGTACAGGGTGGCGAGACGATATCCCGGATAATGCAATTTATAAAATCGCAGTTCGCACGCCGTTTTAATCAAATCACAGGTCGCACAGGTCCTTTCTGGAACGAACGATTCAAAGATACCATGATTGAATTCAGCAGTGATCCGGTAAAATTATTTTTTTTCATCTTGTTTTACATCTTATATAATCCCGTTCGCAGTAAAGTGGTCAAAGACCCGCGGTTGTATGCTTTTGGCAGCATTAATGCTTATCTTGATGAAAACTACAAATCTCCGGTTAAAATAACTCTACATCCCTATTTTATCTCTTTGGGAAAAACATTCAAAGAACGGGTGGGTAAATTTCTTGAGATGGAAGAGATGTACAGAAAACGGTTGTTTCCTGATGTATTATTTTCTTGATGTTCATGATAAACAAGCTCGATTAATTCTCTTATAATCTGCCAGCATCAATTACCGACATGATTATTTGTAATCATCATGTTCGATGCCGCATGTACAATCATTATTATTCTTTAAATCCGTCGGCTTTGTTTTTCATTATTCCTCGATGATCAATATCTGAATTTAACCACCACGCATACATTTCAAATTTCTAGTCTGGCAGGGTTATCTATAAACCAATGTTATTAAGAAATCTATTAATTTATATTATTTTGCTCTGACCCCCCATTTACTTGTTACTAGCACCTAATGAATTGATTGAAAAATTTAATAAAAGATGGCGGCACCATATGCCGCCATCTTTTTTAACAATTTTACTCTGACACCGTGTTATTGCATATAATGGCCTTACGGCCAGTTACAACCTGTCAGCCAGCGACTCACAAATATCCGCCAGTTCCTTGATCGTTGCGTGGTTCGGATACCCGCCCGCAGTGTAATATGCCGGGTCCCACATCGCGTCACGGTTCATCAACTCATACGTGCTCTCGATGATCTCCTGCGGCGTGTCACCTTGTATCAGCAGGCTGGTCAGGTAATCCAGGTTGCTGGTATCGGTACCCTCGATTTCTTCAGGTTCCAGAGTACCGTCTCGGTCAACATCCATAAAAGCGATGAGTACCGGCAACAGGTAATGGAACTCGTTCGTAGGAGGCCGGTTGTACGCGTTCAGGATATCCGGCAGGTACTGGCGAACGATCTGGTACAGCTCGGAGTTAGTGGGAGTGGCCGTTGTGGGTCCCCATGTACCGCCGCTATACCGGGTCATCAGTGTGCCCAGGGTATGCCGCAACGACTTCAGGTCGTCCGAGCTGGCCGTGGTGCCGGTCAGGAACTTGTTCATTATCCCGATCACACCCTTGCTGCCGTCATTAACTGTACCGCCGGCCACGCCGTCATTATCCAGTATATAGTAGCCGCTTGAAGTATTCCCCATCATGGCTGCCATCGCGTCGAACATCCGGTCGTAGTTCGCCCAGAGGGCATTGTTATAAGTACCTCCGCGGTCATCGACGAACTCTGAAATACCCCTGGTGTCATCGCCGATCAGCTCATTAAGACCTGCTGTTAAGTCAACACTGACAGGCGTTCCGGAGCGGCGATCAACCGCGCCCGTTCCGGTGTGGAACATCCACCCGTAGCGCGAGGTAGCAAGGATCGGGTCCTGCCTTCCGGCATCCGAGTAGGTATACCCGG
>Ga0209201_1004494_pt1 | contig 11192 bp, 13 predicted proteins | sample AD_UKC055_MetaG_FD_184411 | JGI IMG/M metagenome (GOLD analysis project Ga0209201, IMG submission 184411) | Active sludge microbial communities of municipal wastewater-treating anaerobic digesters from USA - AD_UKC055_MetaG (SPAdes) (version 2) | ecosystem: Engineered > Bioreactor > Anaerobic >... | reverse complement strand
TGCATAGAAAACCGTCGGTTGTGCTGGAGGTGATGCCAAATTGCGGCTCGCCATTTTCCCATTCGTGCCGAATACCAATCCTGATGTCCAGCGTCAGGGGGGTGCTGCCGCCTGCAATCCCGCTCAACACGGTATGGCTGCCGGAGACACCAACGCCAAGCACTGCGGCGGCGGTTGTGTCAAACGGTCCGGTGATGTCAATCGTGCAGCTCGGGTGGTTCAATAGGACGCCATGAATGGCGTCAGAAAAGGCGGTCATGTCCACTTCGTCATAGTCCAGACCAACCCCATTGATGGACGAGACGGGGATTTCGCGCAGGGTTCCTGAGCTGTCATCCACGCAAAACTTCGTCCATTTCGATACAGTTCTTCCAGTTTGTGCTGCCATTTGTTCTCCTTATCCTCTTACAAAAGCGATCAAAAACGTTGCGGTGGTTGCACCGTCTGCTAACGCAAGCTGCCAGCGTAGATACTGCCGGACCGTTGCGGTTGTGCCTAGTTGGACAATCCCACACCCGGCGGCGGTCAATGCGCCGGACGTTGCGCCCGTGAGTGCGGTATAGGTGGAATTGTCTGCGCTGTCCTCAATGGATAGGGTCACGTTGCCCCCATCCAGCGAAGTCAGGCAGTAGAACATGAACCCGCCCGCTGCGGATGCTGCCCCGCCATCATAGATGTCAGCGGTGGAGGCATTGGCTGCGGATGCGGCTGCCAGTCCATGCAGGATTGTTCCCCATGCTTTGCCATATTTCATCCCGGCGGTGTTATCTGCTCCACTGCCCAAAGTGGCGTTCATCGTCACCATGCCCCCGGCACTTTCCAGCCCGGTGTAACTTTTCAGGTCGGTGGAGAGTACAAAAATGGGGTCGCCCAGGGTTGGCACCTGATTGATGCCGATGGCAATTCCCATAGATATGGGTCTGCCCTGTAATGCGGTCATGGTGGTATGCAGATCACCCGCCACGCCTGCTGATAGGATGGCGTTGATGGGTCCGGCGGTGATGGTGGCGTTGCTCAATAGCGTTCCCTTGACGCCCCAGCAGTAGGCGGCAATCGGGTCGCCGTCAAAGTCGATGGACAGGTCGCCCACGTCCAGGACATGACAGGACAAATCCACGCCGTGCGTGCTGTCCCCTAAATAAACTCGGTTGTATTTGCTGACTGTTCTCCCTGCCATGTCACCTCCTAATTGACAAACTCAACAATGTCGATACTGATATGGCAGCCGATGAAAGTGCTGCCGTCCGGTGCCTGGATTGCGCCAAATCCGCCCGATACTGCCGGGACCATGTCGATTGCCCCGGTTAGATTGTCATTGGCAATCAGGGCGTCCAGGACTTCATAAGCCTTATCGGCTGCCCCGGCGTATTGTTCCGCCAGGTTGCGCCCGGCTCCGGCTGGGGCATAAGCGAATGAATAAAGCAGCGTGTACCGGACTGTTTTCCGGGCGGTGGTCGGGCTGCCGAAACTATCCCGCTCCACTGATAAGGTCTGGACAAATCCATTCGGCTCCGGGTAAAAATGGGGGCTGCGCTCCAGGTCTGCGGTGGTGGGGATGCCGTCAATGTCGCACATCACCACCCCGGTCACGGAGATGGCTTTGATACTGCTGGTGATGGTCGTCAATGCCAGGCTCATAACAGCCTCCGGTATGAGTTCAAAATGATTGCCGCCTCGCGTGGAATGTCCGCCGGGGATATGACCATCCCGGCTCCTGTCACCTGGGCGATGCCTTCCACCGATTGACCATCCCGCTTAAACATGTATGACCGGGCAATCATCAAGCAGGCTTGCTTGATGTCATCCGGCGTGGTGGAGGAATAGCCCCACGTGCCTGCGATGGTGATTGCGCCCTGGCTGTCTCCAGCGGTGTCGCTTGTCCAGGTGATGCCGGATGAGGGGCGCAGTTCGACCGCCCATTTTGCGGCGGCGTTGCGGGGCAGCAGCCAATACTGTGCTGATGTCAATGTTCCATAACTGCCATTGGTGAGGGTCGTCACCGTCAGCAGGTCGTCATCCAGGTATAGGATTTTGTTATTTGCCTGTCCGCTGGGGACGTTATAATATTTCGTCTCTGTCCGGGCGTAGAATGTCCGCCGGGTTACGTCATCAATCACCCGGCTGGCGGCTTCGACCAAGTCCTCCAGCGCGCCGTCATCGGTTGCATCCGTTGTGGATATGGTTGCGTATGCTTTTAGTTCTGTCAGACTGCAATACCCGTTTGTAATTGCCATTAGTTGCCCTCCAGTGCCTTGACGGTGCGATCACCACCGGCGGCGGTGATAAGTTCATCCACTTTTTTCAGATATTCGATGTTTTCCAGGTACACGCCCATCCGCACCCCCGCCTCATCCAGCAGGTTGAGTGCTTTGGTAACAAACTCGATAAACTGCTTGCGAGCGGCGTCACTGCCGGATTGGTTCCAGGCGTTCCAGACATATTGCGCCTCGCCATGCGCCACCCAGCCATCCTTGCGCTTTTGTTCGGTATCCCGTTGGGCGGTTGCGGCAGTACGTTCAAACTCCTGGCGGGGAATGGGGTCATCCCGTCCGGCATATTCTTCCGATGAGACAAGCGCGCCGGATATTTGCGCCGCTGCCATGACCAGTTCCTCCAGTTGGGATAATAGCTGGCTGGCTTTTGCCGGGCTTCCCGCTATTCCTGTCGCTTCCTTGAAGCGGTCCTGCATCTTGCTGACTTCCCACCGGGCGGATTTCAATGCCGGGCGGTGGAGTTCGGCGCGCTCGCTGAAAAACTGCCGGGGTATCTGGATTTCCCCTTCGTAGGCGTACAATGCCCCGGTGAAATATTGTTCGTTGGATAGTTCCAGGATGGTTGCCCCCATGCCTAATGCCACACCCACCCAATACTGGAAATTTGGCAGTTGGTAACCGTATTCCGTACCGCTGGACATATCCAGCCCATATAATGCAATTTCCCGGTAGCCCTGGTGGAGTGCCAGGGCGATGGCATACGCCGGGCTGGATTTCCACCAGCGCAGGTGCGCACCGGGCAGGCTGGCGATAATCTCATCCAGCGGGTATTTCACGCAGTCGGGGACGCGCTCATCCATCTGCTGCATGTAGATCGGTTTGCCCCGTCTCTCTTGCAGCCAGTCCCAATGATCTGCCCGGACAAAATTATTCCGACTTGTGTAGACCTCCGGCTTGTGCAGCTGGAAGTCTACGTCCCATCGTTTCACCCACTCGTTTTGTGGGGATTCGTTGAATACCCAGATGTCATAATCCGGGTCATACCAGGGCGCATTTTCCCGCGTCCGGGGGTGCGTTCCTACAATTGCTAATTTCTTCATGGCTTTTGCCCGATGAAGAAAAATTGTGTGTTTAGATACAGTCCGAAACTGAACCTAAATTCCAGGTGCCGGTGACGTTTCTCTAATGACTCCCGCTCCGCCTGGTATTCGGGGCGGTTGAAGTTGTCTAGGACGAACACGCCACCCGGCTTGACCAGCTTTTCGGCTGCCCGGATATAGTAAGCGCGTTCCTCCACCGGCTCACCGTCCACCAGTACCAGATCATAAGGTGGATGCAGTTTCGGCAGTTTCGGCTTGTCCCATAAAATCACCTGGGCATTGGAAGGCGCAACGGACTTGACCGCCCGGTGCCAGTCAGGGTCATGTTCCACTGCCGTCACCAGTTCCACCCGCTTTGCCAGCCAGATGGTGCTGCCGCCGCTGCCGTGTTCCAGAACGTGCATATCCGGGCGCAGCAGGCTCTCTAAATAGCGAGTGGCGTCCGGTGACAGCCAGGGGGTGTCGTGTACCTCGCCCGGCGGGGATGGCTTATACCATAACTGTGCCAAATGCGTCTCCTATTCGTTCCCGTAGTTCGTCATCAATGACGTTGCCCATGTGCAACGCCAGCCGGGTGGAGGTCGTCAGGCGCAAGTAACCGTCTGCGTCCACCCGCTCGTCCAGTTCCTTTTGCGCCAGCATCGCCTGGTCGCTCCAATGGAAATATTTGCCAATCACCCCGGCACGAGTAATAAACTGGCAGTGCTGCGCCGATGCGTAGCAGGTCATCCCCTTATAGGTGATCTTGTAATCATCCATCCATAAGATGCGGGTTATATGTGGATCGACTTGCATACCTACCGACCGGGCATAATCAATCTCATGCTCAATCGGGGTGAAGTTGCCGCGCTCTACCTGGGCTTCACCCCCCGCCCATTCCAGAGTGCTGTTGATTTCCCATTTGGTCGCAGTTCGGGCGTACCAGGCAGACACCATACCCACATTGGGAAAACCCTTCAGCAGCCGGACGCTCTCACTCCACCAGCCGCGCCAAAATAGCATGTCGTCATCTGAAAAGCCGATAATGGTTTCCGGCGGGAACAGGTTGGCGATGGACTTCTGCGCATTGTGCTTTCCTACGTTGTCAGACAACACCAGGAAGTCCGGGCGGTAGTCGTCCAGCAGCCAGTCTCGCAGTTCCTGGCACGATCCGTTATCCCATACCATCACCGGGACGTTTGCGCCGTTGCGCATACTTTTCAGGCAGGTCTGGACAACTTCAAGCCGCTGGGCGTGGTAGCCTTCCTGGTTGGGCAGGTGTGTCGTCACCGTTGCCACTTCACCCGGCATGGTGTGCTGGAGGGGCTTGCCTCGCATGGGATTGTTGCCAATTCGCATAATTGCCCTTTTGCTGTCCGGGGGGCGGCGCAAAACTTCCGCCCCCCTTTCAGCATGGAGGAGTTAGGTCGCAGACACGAAGGTGGTCTGCTTGTAACGCGTGTCAATTGCCGCCATGACGCTGACCAGGCAGGTTGCCCCGCCGGTGCCAGGGGTCACCACTACACGAACATAGCGGAAGTCTGCGCCGAGTGCGGCAACACCTGCAGGATCAACCTTGATTGCCAGGATTTTGTCATCCCCGGTCACGGTCAAGTCCACGCCAGCAGTTGCAGATGCCGGGGCTGTCCAGGTGTTGCTCTGGACTGCGCCCGAAAGCCGGTACAGGAATTCATAATTGGTTTCGGTGGCGTTGGATGCCGCAGCGGTAGACGCCTGGATGGTGATAACCGGTCCAGCGGTCTGGTCTGCGCTTGCGGTGGTGATACCGCCCACCATGACGTAAATCATGCAGTCATTCGCAGTCTTGAGGTCAAGATAGGTGGATGCGGTTGCGGTTCCGGCAATGTCCTGCGGTGCCATCAGCATCACAACGTTGTCATACGATACGAGATTGTTACCCATTGTCAGCCTCCTTTATGCCGTTGCGGTAGCAAGCGCAACAAATGGGGATTGGGTGTTCGATCCCTTGAACGGGGTGAGGGCTGCGCCCCAGGTCGGTGCGCCATCCACCCGGTACACGAACCGAAACACGGTTTCGTCCGTCAGGAATTGGACGTGAATCGAGCTGGCTGCTTCAATGCCACCCTTCTGGATCGCCTGATAATTGCTCAAGCTCGCCAGAACGATGTCACCAACGGTTCCCATTGTGGCTGCATATTCGACCTCGATGACTGGACGACCAAACAGGGTGCCATAAGGTGCACCGGATAATCCGCCCGGAGGCAGGAAGACCGGTGTGCTGGAGATGGTCAGCTGCAAAAGCTGGGGCATCACGTCCTGGTTGATCAGCCAAACATAATCGTTGTAGCCCGAATAGCGGCGGGCATACATGTTCACGATGTCCTGGATCGCCACGCCGGAAGTTGCATAGCGCAGCACATCCACGCGGCAGGGGGCGTTCATGATACCCAGGGGCTTGCCAACACCGTCACCGTTGTAGATTGCATCTTCAACCTTGAAGCGCAACTCGTTGGGAACAGTGCGGTACAGCCAGGCTTCCAGGGCGGTTGCATCGGAAAGCAGTTCATCTGTGGCGTAAGCCAGTGCCGCGACCTTTTTCAATTTAAGGTCAACCTGGCGAAACTTCGGCTTGCTGCTGGTTTTGCTTCCGGCTTCCGCCAGCCAATAGCCTTGCAGACCACCATAGCGGCTGCCGTCCACGCGGCTGGATTCGTCAATGGCGTTGTAGGTCATGCCGTTGCTGTTGGGTCCGATATTATCCATCGCCACGCGGGACAGGATGCTACCGGTGGAGTACATTTTCTCCACGATGCCGCCAGCGATGGTGGGGGATACCAGGTATCCGCCATCGGCGGGGACGCCTTCGCTCATGCCGGACGCGGCTTTGAGGGATTTCAGTCGTTCATCGGCGGATGACGGGTACAGGGCAGCGTTCTTGACTGCCTGAAAAAACTCGCCCGCGCTTTTGAAGGGTTGATCTCCGGCGTCTTTGGTCACTTGCACATCAAATCCAGCCGCAGGCGTAACAGCGGGCATGGACTTGACCGCTTCTTCAGCGGCTTTGGTTGCGGCTGCTGAAATAAGTTCAGTCAGTCGATCTTCGGTGATTTCCATTGTTGTTTCCTCCTCTTGAGGGATTGGGTGAATTGATTTCAGCGGGCTGACGCTGTTGCGCGGCTCCGCTGGGGTATGTGTCAGGGAGGCTTCGGCAATAATCCAGGTGTCAATCCGGTTTGCCTTGCCTGTTGATTTCCGCTCTACCAGGTGGGATGCCGCGCCGGATGACCAGCCCAGCTTGCCCGCTTCCGCCATCTGTGCGAGAAACTTTTCATACTCGTCACGATCCCGCAGGATTGTTTCAGCCCAAATGCCAAACTCATCCTCGGTCAATGTGGCGGAGGATAGGCGCCGCTTCCCCATCTTGGCGTCCATACCGTGATGGAAATACACGGGCATGCGCGCCGGGAAGTCGTGTCCAAAGTCGGTATCGTGGGTGAAATAGTCCCCGGTCACGTCCGGGTCGTTCTCGGTGGAATAGCGGATGAGGTAGCCGCCTAATTTCAGAGTGCCATCCTCCAGGCGGGTTGCCTTGACACAATCGCCAAACTGCACCAGGTCGTCAGACTTGATCGGGATTTCCCCTTCGGGCAAGTCCTGGTCATCTGGAACCAGTTCGCGTGTGATATCCACAATATTTGTGGCAAGCTCCCGCGCCTTGCGAATGCGCGCCTTATCATCGCGGCTGTTGCGTGCGCCGGTCTTGACGCTCTCTGTCGTTTCCCCCGCTTCTGGTATGGGCGTGATGGTGGTGGAATCTTGTTCCATTACACCTCCTTAAACGAAAAGCACAAGTAAAGTCACGTTTGACCTTACTTGTGCTTCAGCACCTATACCGTAAGCCTATGACGTCCGCTTTTTACATTCCCGCTTTCCTGGGCGGTGGATGATATTCCTCGCCCGTCATAGTGTGTACACCTATGATAGCAAATGTCTGTACAACTGTCAAGTACTTATTACAAATTCAACCGCCGAATTAGCCTGGCGATCCACAGGTTAAATATCTCGGTGATCTCCGCCTGCTTTTCCTTCGCAACGTCAAAGACCTTGCGCCAGCCAATCCGTGCCATGTGGCGCGCCTGCTGTTCGCCGCCCAAATATTTACCATAGGAAACTTTATTCAGGATTGTCACCCCCATGCCCTTCTTTTCCACCTTAAAGTTTCGTCCATAATGTTCCGATTCTTTTCGGATAACGACTTCACCATGATACATCACCCACATGCCTTTATTTCGTTCATACCAGGGGACTGGCGGGGCGTTTGCCTCCGTTGCAGGGGGATAGTTCGATACCCCTTCCTGGGCGATGACAAGTTTGGCGGCTTCCGCAGTCGCCTGCCCGATGTCCTGTTCAATCTCATCCGGGAACCGCTTGAATGCGGCTTCCACCTTGTCAAGCCCGACCACCTGGATGTATAAATCGTTGGACATTAGCGGGTTCCCCGAATGTCCGTGCTTGTCTCAATCCAGCACCGGCAATTCACGTGCGCCGGGGGGTTGCCGTCCTGGTATAGATCATCCTCGATGTCATAAAATGGCTCGTCTACGTCAATTGTCATGCCGTGCAGCGGTCCGCAGACCGGGCATACCTTATCATCATTATCCGTGAACCAGGTTTTGATGATCCGCACGTCCGGGTATTGTTCTTTTAATTCCTGGGCGGCAATCATCTGTCCTTTGGCGTAGATGCGGGTTGTTTCAGTGACGGCAATCCTCAAGGCGCGTTCCTCGTTGAATGGCAGCATCTTCACCAGGTCGCCGATGGTCATGCCGGGCGTTTCAACGAACAATGCCAGGGCGTTGCGCACAATCTCCCTTGATGTTCTGTCCAGGTCCGCCAGCCACTTTGTGAGATAAGTTCGGGCAAACTTCGCCGCCCTGACATTGATGCCGGACGTGTCGAAGGTCATGCCGATGGATGATGAAAACCGCTCCGCCCCCTTGCCCATCTCCCATAGGATAATGTGCATCATGGCGGCTTCGTCCTCAATGTCCCATTCTTCGTCCTCGAATAGATCATCCGGCGGGATGGGGGCTTTGGTATAAACTGCCTGCCGTTGCACCCAGTCCAGGATGGCCGCCTTCTGGCGTTTGAACCGGCGGCGCACAATCGACTGGATCCGCTTTTGGGCGATTTCCTTCCAGTCCCTGTCCGGCTCCCGCTTGTCGCGCCGTTGTAATTTAATGCCTTCTGTTTCGGTATAAACGATGGACACAAACCGCTTGACTTTATCCTCTGCCACGTTTCACGACCTCCGCGCTTGCTAATAGTATAACAAGTTCGTCCTCTGATTCCAAATATTCCCGCAGTTCCATCTCTTTCCAGCGGTTGTACGCCCAGGCTGAATGCCCGCCTGTGTCCGGCGCCGGTGCGCTGACGGCGATGGACTTGCCCGCTGCCAGAATGGATGCTTTGTCGAGGGATATGCTGACTGCGCCGGGTGTGACCGTGAGGGACTTGCCGGATGCTGTGACCGCCGCTTTGCCCAGGCTGATGGTGATGGGCGTTGTCCCTGATACCGTGATACTTTTCCCGCTTGCAACCAGGGCGGCTTTGTCGAGGGTGACACTCACCGCGCCAGGCATCACTGTCAGGCTTTTGCCCGCAGCCGTCAATCCTGCTTTGTCAAGTGTGACTGATACAGCCCCCGGCGTGACCATCAATGACTTGCCACTGGCAACGAGGGCGGCTTTGTCGAGGGTGACACTCACTGCGCCCGGTGTCACCGTCAGGGCTTTGCCGGATGCTGTAATAGATGCCTTGTCCAGCGTGATGGTGGTCGCGCCAATTGCTATTGTTGCAGCCTTGCCCGATGCAATCAGGGCAGCCTTATCCAGTGTTACCGATACCGCTCCGGGGGTGACGGTAAGGGCTTTCCCGGATGCAGTCAGGGCGGCTTTTGCCAGCGTGATGGACGTGGGGGGTATTGGTGCGGTGACTGACAGGGCTTTGCCTGCGGCGGTGAGTGCGGCTTTTGCCAGCGTGATGCTGACCGCGCCCTTCGTGATGGATAATGCCTTGCCGGACGCTGTGACGGCTGCCTTATCCAGGGTGATGGAAACTGGACTTGCCCCCGATGCGGCGGCAATTTCCAGGGCAATCCCGGTGATGGTCTGTCCATAATTGGATAACGACCAGTCGCAGGTCGTGTCCGCGCTGCCGTTGTCATACTGTACGGCGCAGGACGTGACGCCGACTGTCGCCACCCGCGTGTCCGCCAGTTCGGTGAATCCAGTGCCGGACGTTGCCCCGGAAGAAGTCGTGCCAACACCGCCGCCAATTGCACCCAGCACCAGCGATCCGCTCGCCGGGCTGCTGTCTAGTGTGATTTCCGGGCTGGTTGGCGTGGCGTCCGATGAGTAGGTCTTATACTGCGTCACCGGGCTGGTGGTGTTATGCCCGGTCACTTCCAGTACGAACATGATCTGCCTGGTCCCGCCGGACGGATCAACCGATACTGTCCCGCTGCCCGGCGTTGCCCCGCACTGGGCATAGTGAAGCCACATGTGGACGGTTGCCGCGCCGTCAATTTCCACCCCTATGCTGGTCCAGTCGCCCAGGTTCGCGCCGAAACTGTCACTGACGGCATCTGTCCACCCGCTGCCACTGGACGCCAGGACAGTATGAACGATGACTAGCAGCGCATTGGCGGACGGCGAGATGGACGCGCTGTTTAGCTGGTCCGCCGTCTGCAGCGTTTGGGTATCCAGCAGGGTGGGGTTGCTGATTGCCATTTGTGTTGTGTTATGCCAGCGTCATGATACCGTCTGCGCTAAATGACAGCGTATAGTTGCCTCCGTTGCTGTTCGTGGAGATCGCCCACAATATCAGCACCCATTTGGTCGCAGTGGTGTCATCGTACAAGCGCGCCTCTGTAATCGTGGCGGATGCGAGGCTGGTCCAGGTCACATCGTCCCCGTCCCACTTGGCAAGGTTGCCAGAATCGTCCTGGGTAACAGTAGGATTGGCAACGGCAGCCCCGCCTGCTGTGTACCCGGACGCCACAATTTCGTTGGTGTCAGTGTAGGCGGTGTCTGCTCCATCCGGGCTATTCAATGCCGTTGAGTACAGGGCAATTTTGAACGTGTCGCTGTTGCAGTCGATGGTTTTCAAAAGCAGTTGTTCTTTAAAATTGTTCATTACGGTTGCATCACCTTCAGCCATTGTATTACTCCTTTTTTGTTTTAGCCGATATTCTTGCGGCTTGTAATCCAATCACAATATCCGGCGGGGTATTTTTCAACTCCGCCAGTTCACGCTCCAATTTGGCAGCCTGTTCCATGTAGTGCGCTATGGCATCATCCTTGCGGGGGTCGTCTGTATCCTCCAGCATTTCGATGATATTATGTGCCACCAGGATGCGCCATAGCAGTTCCGATTTACCTCGTTTTGTCATACTTCCTTCACTCCTGTTATTCTTCCGTTCACATCCCGCTCAACCCGCAGCTGTACCGGGGCATCCGGCTGGGCGGGGGATTGCACATTGATGACCGGCTCCACCTTCACCACCGGGGCTTTTTGCTCCGGGATGGTGACATTGACCACCGGGGCTTGCTGTTCGGGTACGGCGACATTGACCACCGGCGCAGGCACGTTCACCACCGGGGCGGGCTGGGGCGGTACGTTCACCTGGATGCTTTCGGGCGGCACCTGGAGGGTGACATTCACCGTTGGAATGTCGATGCTCGCCACCGATGCGGCTTTGCGCTCCGGGGCTTCCATGATAGCTTTCAATGCCGCCAGCAGCATGTCCAGTTTTTCGGTTTCCATGTCTTTCACCTCCTGGTCAATCGCCACCATGTCAGTCTGCGGGGCGTAGTAGGCAAACACGGCAGTGATGTCCTCGATGGACTTGCACCGT
>Ga0209201_1004490_pt1 | contig 11202 bp, 7 predicted proteins | sample AD_UKC055_MetaG_FD_184411 | JGI IMG/M metagenome (GOLD analysis project Ga0209201, IMG submission 184411) | Active sludge microbial communities of municipal wastewater-treating anaerobic digesters from USA - AD_UKC055_MetaG (SPAdes) (version 2) | ecosystem: Engineered > Bioreactor > Anaerobic >... | reverse complement strand
TCTGCCTTCATGCAGATTTTCGACATGCTGCTGGTGGCGGGACGCCTGGTTTGGACTGAACTGCTTGAGGAACTCAAGCAGATGGCCCCGACTTGCTCGCCTCGCCGGTTGGCCCGACACCTCTGTGAGCAGATGGATTGGCGCAGCCCCGGTGGCGGGCGGCCTTTGATGACGGCCCGACTGGCACTCCAGGAGTTGGCCGATCGCGGGCAGTTGCCCTTGCCGCCCGCGGGACCCGGTCCGCAACGGATCCCCCGGGCGGAGGTTCTGTCTGGAGGGGCGGCGCCCGCGCCGGTGGCGTGTTCGCTGGCGGAGTTGGGTGACTTGGAAATCGTGTTGGTGGGCCAGGGCGGCTCTGCCCTCTCGCGGCAATGGAATGAGTTGATGCGCGAGCATTACCTGGGGCCCGGCCCCTTGTGCGGAGCCCAGTTGCGCTACGTGATCCGCAGCGCGCGGGGGCTGGTGGCCGCCCTGTCCTTCAGCCCCGCGGCTCGTCGCCTGCGCGGGCGCGACCGGTGGCTGGGCTGGAGTGAGGCCGCCCGGCGGGAGAACTTGCATCTGGCGGTCAACAACAGCCGGTTCTTGATCCGGCCGCATATCCAAGTCCCCAACCTGGCCAGTCACCTGTTGAGCCGGGTGCTGGCCCGATTGGCCGACGATTGGCAGGAGCGCTACGGCTATCGGCCCGTATTGGCCGAGACCTTTGTGGAGCGCGCGCGTTGGCTGCGCCGCTTGCAGGCGCTGGAAGCGCTGCAGCCGGCTTGTCCGCAGACGCGGCTGATTGGGGTGGGCGATCGGGAAGCGGACATTTACGAGTGGTTCGTTTGGGCGACAGAGAAGCCCGGGCGACCGGGCTTGCTGGTGCGGGCCGAGCGGCAACGGTTGTTGACCCAGGAGCAAGGTCCCTTGCGGGCGCACGTCGAGAGCCAACCCGTGGCCGGCCAGTTGGAGGTGAAAGTGCCCCGCCGGGGTAATCGGCCGGCGCGGGTGGCCGTCTTGGAGGTGCGCTGGGCGGCGGTGCAGGTGCGTCCCCCCAAGCGCAAAGGGCAGTTGCCGCCGGTGGCGTTGTGGGCCGTGCTGGCGCGGGAAGTGGGCGCGCCCGCGGGAACGGATCCTTTGGAGTGGATGCTGCTGAGCACCGAGCCGGTCCAGGACTTTGCCGGTGCTCTGGAGCAGCTCCGGCGTTATACGTTGCGTTGGGGCATTGAAGTGTTCCATCGGGTGCTCAAGAGCGGCTGTCAGATCGAGACCCGGCGTTTGGGCAACGCCGACCGGTTGGAAGCCTGTCTGGGGATAGACTTGGTCGTGGCGTGGCGGATCTGTCATTTGACCAAGTTGGGGAGGGAGACGCCCTCGGTACCCTGCACGGTGTATTTTGAAGAGCATGAATGGCAGGCGTTGGTAGCCTTTGTGAGCCGCCAGCCCGAACCGCCCCAAGAGCCGCCGACGCTGCGTGAGGCGATACGCATGGTGGCAGGGCTGGGCGGATTTTTGGGTCGCAAAGGCGATGGCGAACCGGGAACTGAGACCCTTTGGCGTGGCTTACAGCGGCTGGACGACATTGCCGAAGCGTATCGAGTGCTCCGCGCAGCGCCAAAGCAAGACCCGGTGTCCAGCGATAGAAGATACGGGTAAGAGTCAGCCCCACGGGAGGGCTGGGGTGAGAATTCCCCCAAACCAGATTTCGCGCATTGACCCCTTGAACCAGGTGTGCCAGTGGCCAAAAACAGCCATTCTTCGCAACCTGCGGTGGTACAATGAGTTGCGACGTCCAACCCGGGGGAGGTTCAAGGGGGAAACCGGCATCGCGCGTTGACGCCCCGGCCGGTTGCGGGCGATTATCGCGCGCCCAGAATGAACCTTCAAATCAGACTCCTGCTGCTGGCCGCCGCCCTGTTCCCGGGCCTGTCGCTCTATGGCAGCGACACCCAACCCGCCGCTTCCCATCCCGACGACGAGCGCCTGCAATGGTGGAGGGACGCCCGCTTCGGCCTCTTCATCCATTGGGGGCCCATCAGCCTCAAAGGCACCGAGATCGGCTGGTCTCGCGGTGGCGAGCGGCGCGGCTACAAGTCGCGCGGCACGCAAATCCCGGTCGAGGTCTACGACAACCTCTACCGGCAGTTCAACCCGACGAGGTTCAACGCGGACGACTGGGTCGCCACCGCCAAAGCTGCGGGCATGAATTACCTCGTCTTCACCAGCCGGCACCACGACGGCTTCAGCATGTTTGACACGCAGGCCGACGACTACAAGATCACCTCCCCCGACAGCCCCTTCCGCCGCGACGTGGTCCGCGAGTTGGCCGAGGCCTGCCGCCGCGCCGGACTGCGCTTCGGCGTCTATTACTCCCAGCCCAACTGGCATCACCCGGACGCCTTCACCGAACGCCACACCAACTACCTGGCTTACCTCAAGACGCAGGTCCGCGAGCTGCTGACCCGTTACGGCACGCTCGACATCTTCTGGTTCGATGGCCTGGGAAAGAAAGCCGCCGACTACGACGCCGCGGCGCTCAACCAGATGATCCGCGAGCTGCAGCCGCGCATCCTCATCAACAACCGCAACGGCCTGCCCGAGGACTTCGACACCCCCGAGCAGGTCATCGGGAAATTCCAATACAACCGCCCCTGGGAAAGCTGCATCACCATCTGCAAACAGTGGGCCTGGAAACCCAATGACAAGATGAAGTCGCTCCGGGAATGCCTCGAAACGCTGGTCCGTTGCGCGGGCGGCGACGGCAACCTGCTGTTCAACGTCGGCCCCATGCCCGATGGCCGGATCGAGCCGCGCCAGGTCAAGCGCCTCGAGGAAATGGGTGCGTGGCTCAAGCACCACGGCGAAAGCATCTACGGCACCCGCGGCGGCCCCTGGAAGCCCGGCAACTCCTTCGCCAGCACGCGCCGGGGCAACACCATCTTCCTGCACCTGCTCAACTACGACGGCAAGACCATCACCCTCCCGAACATCCCCAGGAAGATCATCGCCAACTCGATGCTAACCGGTGGCACGGCGCGGATAACCCAGTCGGACCGCCGGCTCTCCATTCGCGTTGACGCCCTGCCCGCGCTCCCGCCCTCTATGGGGGCCGAACTGCTCCTGCCGCCGGGCCCGGCCCGCTCCACCACGCCACGAATTGACTCCATCCTCAAGCTCGAACTCGACGGCTCGGCGATGGACCTGGAGCCGCCGGACTAAAGCGCCCTTATAGGCCGGACTTGTCTTCGGCGAGGGAGGGCGTTAGCGTCTTCGGCCGCTGGCGTTGAAGACGCCACGGATCAGAAGAACTCTGGTATGCATCTACAGCTCATTGACTGGCTTATTGTCCTGGCCACCCTGCTTATTTGTTTTGTGCCGGCGCTGTTCTTCGGCAAACGCGCGGGCCAGAACACCACGGAATTCTTCGTGTCGGGCCGGGCGGTGCCGTGGTGGCTGGCGGGGTTGTCCATGGTGGCGACCACGTTCAGCAGCGACACGCCCAACCTAGTGACCGACATCGTCCGGCAGAAAGGCGTTGCGGGGAACTGGGTGTGGTGGGCGTTCGTGCTCACGGGCGTCGCGACGGTCTTCTTCTATGCCCGGATGTGGCGGCGCTCCGAGGTGATGACGGACCTGGAGTTCTACGAGATCCGTTACTCCGGCAAGGCCGCCAGTGTCGTGCGCGGCTTCCGCTCGGTTTATCTCGGCCTGTTCTTCAACTGTGTCATCCTTGCCTCGGTCAGCCTGGCCGCGTGCAAGATCGCCAACATCCTCTTCGGCCTGCCCCGCTGGCAGACGCTGGTGCTGTGCGGCCTGCTCAACGTGGCGTTCGCGGCGCATTCGGGGCTTTGGGGGGTGCTGGTCATTGATATGATCCAGTTCTTCATCAAGATGACGGCGGTGATCGCCGCAGCGTTCTTCGCGGTCCAGCACGTCGGCGGCCTGCACGTGATGGTGGAGAAACTCTCCGCGCCGATGCTCGCCCCGGACGGCCAGACCATGCTGCATTACCTGAACGTGCTGCCCGACTTCACCAGCAACCGGGACATCTTGGTGGCGGTATTCATCATGCCGCTGGCTGTGCAGTGGTGGGCGACGTGGTATCCGGGCGCCGAGCCGGGCGGGGGCAGCTACATCGCCCAGCGCATGCTGGCCTCCAAGTCGGAGAAGGATTCCCTGGGGGCGGTGTTATTCTTCAATGTGGCGCACTACGTCCTGCGTCCCTGGCCGTGGATTCTGGTCGGCCTGTGCTCGTTACTTGTGTATCCGGAACTGGCGGACATCCAGAAAGCGTTCCCCAACCTCGATCCGAAGCTGCTCGGCCACGACATTGCCTACCCGGCCATGCTGAAGTTTCTGCCCGTCGGGTTCATCGGCCTGATGGTCGGCGGGTTGATCGCCGCCAACTCCTCGACGGTGCTGACGCATTTGAACTGGGGCTCCTCCTACCTGGTGCACGACTTCTACCGCCGCTTCGTCAACAAGGGCGCTTCGGAGAAACACTACGTGCTGGCAGGCCGCCTGACCACCGTCGGCCTGTTCGTGTGCGCGAGCGGCATGGTTTACCTGCTCGATTCGGCCAAGTCCGCGTTCGACATCATCCTCCAGGTCGGGGCGGGCACGGGGCTGCTGTATCTGTTGCGCTGGTTCTGGTGGCGGATCACCGCCTGGTGCGAGGTGGTGGCGATGATCAGCTCGTTCGGCGTCTCGCTGATCCTGCTGATCCTAAAGACGCAATGCGGCATGGAGTTCAGCACCCATTACGCGCTCATGCTGACCATCGCCATCACCACGGTTTGCTGGATGATGACGGCCTTCGTCGGGCCCCAAACCGACCGCCGGACACTGATCGAGTTCTACAAGAAGGTCCGCCCCTTCGGCCCCGGCTGGCGGCGCATCCGCGAAGAGGCGGGCATTTCGGAGCAGGAAGCCGCCGCCACGCACGAGAATATCCCGCTGGCGCTGCTCGGCTGGTCGGCGGGCTGCACGGTCATCTGGTCCTCGCTGTTCACGGTTGGCAATTTCCTCTATGGCCGGACCGGCCTGGCGCTATTGCTCTGCGGCGTGTTCATCGCCAGCGGCTGGGTGCTGATCTACGTGATTAACCAGCTCTGGTCCAGCCGGAGCCCGGCCCCGAACCCCAGATGATCCGCCCAACCGCTCTGATGCTCCTCTCGTTGACAGCGGGCAGCGCCTTTGCCGCCGGCCAAAACCCCGCGCTGATTCCGGCTCCCCGCAAGCTGGAGTGCCGGGAGGGAACATTCACCCTCCAGCCGAAAACGCACATCCTGGCCGACCGCGCCTCCCAGGACACGGCCCGGTATCTGGCGGAGCGGTTGCGCCGGGCGACCGGCTACAAACTCAAGGCCGTCGCCGGCACCGAGCCGCGAAAGGCGAAAGGCGCGATTACTCTCACCACCCGGGACGCTGGCGCGGCTTTGGGACCGGAAGGCTACGAACTGATCGTTGCCCCGGATGAGGTCGCGCTGCGCGCCTCCGGCCAGGCGGGCATGTTTTACGGCGTCCAGTCTTTGCTCCAACTGTTGCCGCCGCAGGTCTTCGCCTCAAAACCTGTGCCCGGCCAGACTTGGCAGGCCCCCTGCGTCCGGATCGAGGACCAGCCGCGCTTCAAGTGGCGCGGGGTGCTGTTTGACACGGCCCGCCACTTCTTCACCAAAGCCGAAGTCAAACAACTGCTGGACGTGCTGGCTCTGCACAAAGTGAACACGCTCCACCTGCACCTGACCGATGACCAGGGCTGGCGCGTCGAGATCGCCAGGTATCCCCGGCTGACCCAGGTCGGCGCATGGCGAGACGAGGCGGGGTTCGGCCTGGCCCCGAAGCTCAGCACCGCTTACGGCCCGGACGGACGTTACGGCGGCTACTACACCAAAGCTGACATTTGGGACATTGTCGCCCATGCCGCGTCCCGGCACATCACCGTGGTGCCGGAGATTGAAATGCCGGGGCATGCCTCCGCGGCCTTGTCAGCGCACCCGGAATTGAGTTGCAGCGGCGGGCCCTACACGCCCAACGCCAAAGGCGGAGTCTTCGCGGGCGTCTATTGCGCCGGCAAAGAGGAAACCTTAGAGTTCCTCCAGAACGTCCTGGCCGAGGTCTGCGAGCTGTTCCCGGGCAAGTACATCCACATCGGCGGCGACGAAGTGCCCAAGGACAACTGGAAGCAGTGCCCCCGGTGCCAGGCGCGCATCCGGCAGGAAGGATTGAAGGACGAGCGCGAACTGCAAAGCTACTTTGTCCGCCGCATCGAGAAATTCATCAACGCGCAAGGACGCACGCTGATCGGCTGGAGTGAAATCCGCGAGGGCGGCCTGGCCCGGAACGCCGTCGTCATGGACTGGATCGGCGGCGCGGCCGAAGCCGCCAGCACCGGGCACGACGTGATCATGTCCCCCACCAGCCATTGCTACCTGGATTACTACCAGTCCACCAACCACGACGCCGAGCCGAAAGCCATCGGCGGCTATGTGCCGCTGAGCAAGGTTTACGCCTTCGAGCCCATCCCCCCGAACCTGGCCCCGGCGCACCAACGGCACATTCTCGGCGCGCAGGGCAACCTGTGGACCGAATACATCCCCAACTTCAAACACGCGCAATACATGCTCTTCCCCCGCCTCTGCGCGCTGGCCGAGGATGCCTGGTCGCCGCGGGGCGCGCGCAACTGGGAGCACTTCCTGCGGCGTCTCCCGCTCCAGTTCCAGCGGTTCGACCAGCTCGGCGTCAACTACCGCAAGGGCACGCCCGAGCACATCGGCGAGTAAACGGGGGGGTGTGGCTGCCACCACCAAAGGCAACTTCAACCTTAGCTTGGGCGACTAGGCTACAGCGGCGAGTTCGATGGCCACTGGCGGAGGCGTGCGTTGACCCTCACGCCACGCCGACAAAGTTCGCTAATTTAGTTCGCGCTTGCCTTCCAGGCGCGGTCTGTTGAAACTCTGCGCATGGCCGCGTCAACGGGCACAGACGGCGCTGGGGCAGAAGCCAATCCTTCGAGTCGGGGCTTTGGTTGGTTTCCGCCGACACACTGGTCCGTGGTGATCGAAGCAGGCAAAGACAGCTCGCCCGGCGCTCTTGAGGCTTTCGGGAGGCTTTACGAAGCCTACCGCCCTGCCCTCGTAGCATTTTTGCGTTTCCGAGGGACGACGGAGGACGAAGCGACTGATTTGGTCCAGGGCTTCTTTGAGTCCCTGCTCGAAAAGAAGAGGCTGGGGAAGCTGCACCCGACGGGCCAGTTTCGCTCCTGGCTGCTCGTTTGCCTCAAGCGTTATCTCTCCGACTTGTGGGACAAGCGCAAAGCACAGAAACGTGGAGCCGATCAGCCCCATCTGCCGCTAGGGCAAGATGCCGACAAAGGCGAGCTAGACCTGCCCTATTCCGGGCGCACTCCCGACCAAGAGTTTGACCGAGCCTTCGCGCTTCGATTTGTGGAGCTGGTTATGGCCCATCTGGAGGAGGATTACGCTGCTCGGGGGAAGTCCCATCTTTACCAACAGTTACATCCCTGGCTGTTGGATAAGAAGGGCAGCATGCCCCAAGCGCAAGTTGCGCAGCACCTGGGGATGAGTGAAGCTGCAGTGAACAAGGAGGTTTCACGTCTGCGCGCGCGCTACCGAGACTTATTCGACGGCGAACTGGGGAAACTGGTGGCCAGCCCTGCTGAGATCGAAGCCGAGAAACGTCTGTTGTTTGCAGCACTGCTCGTGTGAGGAGGCATGGCTCGGCAATTGAAATGTCCTGACTGCGGGGCTGAGTTACCCGAGAACGCTCTCAAAGGCTTTTGCCCGGCCTGCCTCATAGCGTTCGCCAGCGAAGTCTCCGGAGGCGAGGGTCCAGCAGAGACCGGCGAGGGCAGTTTGGTGGGTGACTACGAACTATTGAGAGAAATCAGGCAGGGCGGAATGGGAGCAGTATTTCTGGCTCGTCAACGGAGCTTGAACCGCCTCGTGGCGCTGAAGATGATCCGCGGTGGGCAACTTGCGGGTGCCGGCGATATCCAGCGCTTTCGGACCGAAGCCGAGGCCGCGGCTAATCTGGATCATCCGAATATCGTTCCCATCTACGAAATCGGGGAGCACGAAGGCCGCCATTTCTTCAGTATGAAGCTGATCAAGGGGTGCAGCCTCGCGGAGCAGATCGCCGACGGCCACTGGCGCTTAGGCAGCAAGGGTGCCCCCGAACGGCAGCGCCACGTCGCCCGGCTGATGGTTGCTGTGGCAAGCGCCGTTCACCACGCCCATGAACGGGGGGTTCTGCACCGCGACCTAAAACCCAGTAACATCCTGCTGGATGAGCGCGGCGAGCCGCACCTGACCGATTTTGGGTTAGCGAAGATCCTCGAGCGGGGAGACAGCCAAACGCTCTCCCGGGCGGTGTTGGGCACGCCCGGCTACATGTCTCCCGAACAGGCGGCTGGCAAGTCCAGGTCGATCACGGCCGCTGCCGACATTTACAGCTTGGGAGCCATCCTCTACGAACTGCTGACGGGCAAGCCGCCGTTCGAAGGTGAAACAACACACGAAATCCTGCAGCACGTCCAGGTGGGCGAGCCAACCCGCCCCCGGCTGCGGAATCCCGACGTGGCTGCCGACCTGGAAATCATCTGCCTGAAGTGTCTGGAGAAGGAGCCACCGCGCCGGTATCCGACCGCCAAGGCGCTGGCGGAGGATCTCGAAAGGTGGTTGCGCGGCGAGCCCATCACTGCCAGGCCTGCGGGCCGGGTCGAGCGCACGCGCAAATGGATGCGCCGAAACCGGGGAGCTGTGCGCCTAGCAGCGGGAGTGGCGTTCAGCTTGACACTGGGCCTGATTAGCTTCTTTCTGCTCCAGAGGTTTGCGAAGGTGGGAAGGTGGTCTGCCGACGGGGATGGCCTGGCGACTATGGCCACTGCGGCAGCGAGTGTTGCCGAGTTGCACTACACCACGCCCGAGACTCAAGCGGCGACGGGGCGCAGTGAGTTTTGGGGGTTCCTCACATCACAAAATCGCGAACCTGAGCTTCGTCTCGTGCTCAAAATCGCCTTGGCCGGAGCTACACTGGCTGGAGCCCGCCATTCCATCAAGGTGGTATCCTTCACCGATGAGCAGGGAACCGACCTTGGGGGGATGCCAGCAAGCGTAACGGGCTCTCGCTTCGGTTACGCTCCCGAGCCTTTTGGAGAGCGCCCGACTGTTCTGGTTTCCCCGGACGCTGCCGCCTGCTACTTCGGCATTGTGGCCAGACAACTTCCGGCCAGTAATGCACGCAAGTGCACGCTGAAGGGCGAAGTCAGCCTCCAGGCGGGGACCGATCTTAAATCCGACGAAGCCAAAAATGTGGCATTGAGTGTCGGGCAACCCTTCTCGGTCGGCGGCCTGGAATTCCGCATAACGGGCGTTTACGAGACCAGCGGCGCGACAGGAAGGGGTTTGGCCATTAATTTAAGCAGCCAATCCCCCTTAGAAGCGGTTAAGCGGTTGTCCTTTGCCGATTCCGCAGGCCGTGAAATCACTGTCACCGCGAACCGCCCGAGCGTTGGCCCGGTCCGCCTCGGGAGCAAAGGGGACTCTGGCAATGAAGTTACTTGCACCTGTGTTCTGCCTGTGGGGTGGAGCAATGCCACCGTGAAGGTCGAGTGTTTTCAGAAGACTGGGTCGGTCACTGCTCCATTCGAGGTCGAGTTCTCCCTACCTTGAAGGCAATCGAACCGAACAGTGTCGGGTTTCCGGCGATTCTCCTTTGTAGAGAGTGGAAGGCCAACAGGCCTTTAGGCGAGCGCGGCGGACGATCTCCGGCGGACCTGCGAGCGCGTGGACTAGTAACCGGAGCACGTAGAAACGGAATTCGTATGACCAAAAATTCAAGAAAGTATGTCATTAGGGCGCTCCTGGCTCTTGGGGTGGTTGCGTGCCAGACTGTGAACGGTGCTGAAGCCACCCCGACGGTGAGTGTTGCCGAGTTTCATTATGCCAGACCCGAGACTCAAGCGGCCATGGGGCAGAGTGAGTTTTGGGGGTTCCTTACATCACATAATCGCCAGCCTGAGCTTCGCCTGGTGCTGAAGGTCACCTTGGCTGGCCCCTCTCTGACAGGAACCCGCCATTCGATCAAGGTGACCTCCTTCACCGATGACCAGGGAACCGACCTCGGGGGGATGCCTACCAGCCCAGCAGGCTCTCGTCCCGGCTACGCTCCCGAGCCTTTTGGAGAGCGCTCGACTGTTTTGGTTGCCCCAGACGCTGCCGCCTGCTACTTCGGTATTGTGGCCAGACAGCTTCCGGCGAGTAATGCGCGCAAGTGCACGCTGAAGGGGGAAGTCAGCCTTCTGGCGGGAACTGATCTTAAATCGGACGAAGCCAAGAATGTGGTGTTGACTGTCGGGCAACCCTTCTCGGTCGGCGGTATCGAGTTCGGCATTTCGGGCCTGCAGGAAATCAGCAGTTCGACTGGTCCGAGCTTGATGGTAACCTTACGAACCACCGCATCCCTCGAAGCGCTCAGGCGGCTGTCCTTTGCCGATCCAGCAGGCCGGGAAGTTGCTGTAAGCGCGAACCGCCCTAGCTTCAATCCCGTCTCGCTCAGGAGCAGAGAGGCCCCCGACAGTCAAGTCACTTGCACATGCGTTCTGCCTGTGGGGTGGAGCAATGTCACTGTGAAGATGGAGTATTTTCAGAAGACCGGGCGGGTGACCGCCCCGTTCGAACTCCAGTTCTCCCTGCCTTGAATCCAGGGCAATTGAGCAAAATGCTGTCAGGTTTCCGCAACTGTTCCTTTGTAGCAGGTGGAAGGCCAAAGGGCCCCCCGCGAGCGCGGCCGACGATCTCCGGCGGAGCTGCGAGCGCGTGGACCACTAACCGGAGTATTTGGAAAGAGAAGTCATATGAGAGATGAGAAGTCCCAAGATGCAAAAGTCCGAAGCGCTGTGAACCCGGATGCGAGATTCCGTAACATAGCGCGTCTCCTGGCGTTGTGCTGCACTGGTCTGGGAAGTGAGGCCTTGTTTGCAGCCAACTGGACCAATCTCACTGTTGATCCGGCCCGCGACGGCTACTGGTGTAGCGTTGCGTTCTCGCCGAGCAATCACCTGCCGTGCGTGGCATCCCCAAACCTTAGCCTTGTGAACAGGAAAGGCATCAATTGGTGAGGAAGGTATTGACACAAGGTCACCAACATGGTGATGTAGAGGTATGCCGGTATATACGAAGCGCAAGACCCGACTCCACGTCC
>Ga0209201_1004485_pt1 | contig 11210 bp, 10 predicted proteins | sample AD_UKC055_MetaG_FD_184411 | JGI IMG/M metagenome (GOLD analysis project Ga0209201, IMG submission 184411) | Active sludge microbial communities of municipal wastewater-treating anaerobic digesters from USA - AD_UKC055_MetaG (SPAdes) (version 2) | ecosystem: Engineered > Bioreactor > Anaerobic >... | reverse complement strand
GTTTATCTTCCACTGAATAACCTCTCTGCGGCAAATGAAAATACATTTAACTGATAAATGAAATGGAATTGATTTCATTATTTTTTGTCAAATAAAAGATTGAATAATGATATTGTTAATATTAATCAGTAATTAGCCAGTTTGCTGAAATAGAAACTTAAGCTTTAAGATAAACTAATTCAATATCAAAGTAGAGGGAATTATGAAGTCCATTCAATATTCTGCAAAGCCTAGAATGAGAGTTATTCTCTGTAATGATTTTGGCGGAGACCCTGATGGAATAATACAGCTTGCGCATCATATTCTTTCACCATCTGTTGAAATAAGGGCTATAATAGGTTCTTTCTTTAGTAAAGATACGCTTTTCGGCGTGGATTCTTCTGCTGATGCTGCATGTTCTTCTGTTCGAAATCTGCTGAAAGAAATGCATTTTTCGGGGAAGTTTAATTTGTTGAAAGGATCAGACGAACCCATGAAAGATATTCGCACACCTGTTCTCTCGGAAGGTGCGGAGTTTATAGTCAGTGAGGCAATGAGAAATGATTCGGATATTCCTTTATTTATCCTTTGCGGTGCTTCATTAACTGATCTTGCAAGCGCCTGTCTTATTAATCCCGAAATATCTTCCAAATTTACCGCAGTCTGGATAGGCGGAGCGGAATATTCTGAAACTGCCAGAAAAATTTCCGTATGTCCGGAACTGGAATATAACATGGGTATTGATATTGTTTCGGCTCAATATGTTTTTAATTGTTCAAATATCCGTTTATGGCAGGTGCCGCGTGATGTTTACCGGCAGGTAATAGTTTCACATTCGGAGATTCGTCAAAGAATTAAAAAGACCGGAAAGCTTGGTGAATATCTTTCTGATTTAATTGATAAAATTATGATACTTGCTGATTCTTGCGGATTGAAAATGGGGGAGACTTATATAATGGGAGATAGTCCGCTAGTTCTTTTCAGTGCTCTTCAGTCTGCTTTTGATCCTGATACTTCATCATCAGCATTTACGGAAATGCCAGCGCCTCAAATTGATGATAAAGGAAATTACATTTTAAATACGGAAGGAAGAATTATTCGCGTATATCAATCTGTTGATGCACGTTTGCTAATGGAAGATTTCTATTGTAAACTACAGATATATTGCCGATGATCCGGTTCAACATAAGCAATTTATAAAATCACTTTACATCCGTAGGGGTATTTTATTACTTTTGTTCAACTAACAGGAGATAAACATGTTTCACATAGTATTTGTCTTTTTTGTTCTGGCTTTCATTCAGGGAGTCGCAGAATTTCTGCCGGTTTCGTCTTCCGGTCATTTGGCAATATTTGAAAATCTTCCTGCGATGAAGCAGGTTCTGACGGGGATAGGTGAAGAAAACAATCTTTTGATAAACGTTGCGCTTCATGTGGCAACGTTAGCTGCTGTTGTAATTTTTCTCCGTAAGGATATCGCCGGATTGATTAAAGGATTTATTATTTCTGTAAAAAATAAGAATTTTAAATCATACGAATGCAGAATGCTTCTTCTTCTTATAGCAGCTTCGATTCCAGCCGCACTTGTAGGTATTTTCCTTAATGATAAAATAGAGTCTATTTTCGGGAGCCCTCAAATCATTTCAGCATTTCTTATGATTAACGGAATCATGCTTATTTTGACTAAAAGAATCCGCGTAAAAAGCCGAAAATTAGAAGAGATGGGATTCCGGCAGGCTTTGATTGCCGGCATCTGTCAGGGAGTTGCTGTAATGCCGGGCATATCGCGTTCGGGTTCGACAATCGCGGGATCACTACTCGCTGGTCTGTCACCGGAAGCAGCTGCAAAGTTTTCTTTTCTTATGTCGATTCCGGTTATTCTCGGAGCGGCAGTTCTTGAAGGAAAAGATGCTTTCAGCGGAAACATAGAAGGGTCAGTGTGGATTGCTCTTCTTGCTGCCATGGTTTTTGCGGCGGTTGTCGCTTTCTTCAGTGTGAAAGTACTCTTTTATGCTGTAAAGAAGGTGAGGCTTGATGTTTTCGGATATTATACTCTTCTAGCAGGAGCCGCGTTCTTCGCCTATTTTTCATTGTAAACCGGAATCCGGAATAACCGGAGTTAAAAGTGTCTTCAAAGAGAATTTACGATGCGCTTGGTGTTTTTTGTGTTCTTCTATCGGTTCTCGCTGCGGCGTCATTGCTTTCTCATGTTTTGGGATTTGAAAGCAATTTTGCCGGTTTGGCCGGAAAACATTTCAGCGCGCTTCTTTTCTCAGTTTTCGGATACGCTTCATTTCTTTCGGTTCTCATCTTCGCGTCATGCGCGTCATTTTTTTTCAAAAAGAATAGGGATATTCTTCTCGAAAGATTATTTACTGTATTTTACATGATTCTCGCTTTTTCTGCACTGCTCTCGCGCGTTTTGCCCGAAACGACGGGCGGTTCTGTAGGCAGAGTTTTGAGCATTTTTCTTTCTGATAAATGCGGAAAAGCCGGATCTGTTTTAATACTTTTGATTATCAATCTTCTGGGTCTTATTCTGGGCGGATTGGTTTCTGTTGAAAGTCTTTTGAGCAATGTTAAGGAGAACAGCAAGAAAATGGGAATATTTATAAAAGACAGATTCGAAAAAAAGCGTGTTATCAGTTCTGAAAAAGAAATTCCGATTGTCTCCAAAACATCTACCGGCAAAAAGAAACTGCCTTGGTTTACAAAAGAGACGGTTATTATCGGAGATCCTTATGAGGAAGAACTTCCTCTTGTAAAAGATCTCGATACACTTGCTGCTCAGAATTTATTTGACGAGGCGGAAATAAAAAGAGAGGCTCTGCCTCTTCTTCCTGAAAAACCTTTTCAGGAATTTAAGTCTCCGAAAGATGATATAATAGATGCGCTGCGTGCACCTGTGCGCATTGAGAAAAAGACAATTAATATTACACCGGAACCGTCGAGTTATGTTTTGCCGGACGGAGTTGTCGCTAACCGTATCAAGAATATAGGGGAATCTGACGGCACATTTCTTAATCTGAAAAATGATTATTGTTCTGAAAATGAAGGGAAAATAATATCACAAATTTACATTGAACCGGAAATCAAAAACGAAAAAGAAATGAATTCTGAAGCAAAGAAGGCTGTTGAAGAAGAAATTGCGGATGAAGAACTTCTTATGGCGGATGAGACTTTTGCTGACGAGCAGGAAGAAAAATTCGCGGTATATGATGATGAATCAGTTTTTGAAGCTCAGGTTGAAGAACCAGAAAATGATTTTGAAGAAGATGAAGAAATTGAAGCTGAAGCCGAAGAAGCGGAATATGATGAAGATGTGGTTGTTCCGGCTACTGAAAAGGTTTTTGAGGAGATTAAGCTCGAATCAAAGTATGAGATTCCTGTTAATCTTTTTACTTTTTCGGAAGCTGTGGATTATGACTCCTGGCAGACTGAAGTTCAGAAGAACTCGGTTCTTCTTGTTAAGACTTTAAATGATTTCGGAATTCCTTCAAAAGTCGTTAAGGTTAACCGCGGTCCTGTCATTACACTTTATGAGATGCAGATTGCGCCGGGAATCAAAGTCACAAAAATAGTTTCGCTTTCCGACGACATCGCTATGGCTCTTGCCGCGTCAAGAGTCCGCGTAGTAGCTCCGATTCCGGGAAAATCCGCAATCGGAATTGAAATACCGAATGCTCTCCGCGAGACGGTAACGCTGGGAGATGTTCTTGCTTCAAATGAATTTATTCATTCGGAAATGGCTCTTAAAGTTGCAGTGGGAAAAGATATTCTCGGCAAGCCTGTGATGCTTGACCTCAAACGCCAGCCTCACATGCTTATAGCGGGAGCTACCGGAGCCGGAAAATCAGTCTGTGTTAATACAATCATCACGAGTTTGATTTGCAGTTATGACCCGAACTATGTCCGCTTTATCATGGTCGATCCTAAGATGGTTGAGCTTCAGCTTTATAATGGAATTCCTCATCAGCTTACTCCCGTTATCACCGAACCTGATGTCGCGCCTAAAGCATTGAAATGGGCAATTTACGAGATGGAGCGGAGATATAAATTACTATCAGAGCTTTCAACGCGCGACATAGAAAGATATAATCAGAAAGTTGCTGCATACGGAAGAAGTACTCTTCACGAAAAGCTTCCGTATATAGTTATCATTGTGGATGAGCTTGCCGATTTGATGATGGTTGCGCCGAAGGAGATAGAAAATCATATCACGCGAATAGCGCAGAAAGCTCGTGCAGTCGGAATTCATCTTGTCCTTGCTACACAGCGTCCGTCGGTTGATATTATTACTGGTGTAATTAAGGCGAACTTTCCGGCACGAATAGCTTTTCAGGTGGCGCAGAAAATAGATTCGCGCACGATTATTGACCAGAACGGTGCGGATAAACTTCTCGGTAAGGGAGATATGCTTTATCAGTCGCCGATGAGTTCTTTTCCTGTCAGAATTCAGGGAGCATTTATTTCTGAAGATGAAATAGTAAAGATTGTTAAACATGCCAACCGTTACGGCCGGCCTAAGTATATTGATATAGAAGAAGCGGTCAGACAGAATGAAGATCTTGATGAAGAGGATATAGAAGAAAGCGATGAACTCTTTACCGAGGCTTTGAAAATTGTCGAGCAGAGCAAAAAAGCAAGCGCTTCATATCTTCAGCGGAGACTTTCAATCGGTTATAACCGCGCCGCACGTATAATTGAAAGAATGGAAGAGCTTGGATATGTCGGACCTCAGCAGGGAAGCAAGCCGCGGGAAGTAATGGTCTGACGGATGTTTAAGGCCGGGCTGAAACTTTTTTCGACAAACACTGAATGCGCGGAACAGGCAGAAGCTCTTTATGAAAAAAGCATTTTCAGCTACATAGAGCTTTATTCTGTTCCGGATTCTTATGCTAAAACCATAAATGTATGGAAGAGTCTCAAGATTCCTTTTGTAATTCATGCAGCGCATTACGGCGCCGGAATGAACCTGGCTATAAAAGATAATTACGAAAAAAACCAGGTTCTGGCAAAAGAAGCATTTTCATTTGCCGATGAACTCAATGCCGATAAGGTGATTTTTCACACAGGTGTTAACGGAACTAAAGAGGAAACAGCGCGGCAGATAAATCTATTGGCAGATCCCCGTATAATAATAGAAAATAAACCTTATCTCGGAAACGGAGAAAATCTTTTCTGCGTCGGTTCGAATCCGCAGGAGATTGAGTTTATAATGAATGAAACACAGCGCGGATTCTGTTTAGATTTCGGACATGCTGTATGTGCTGCGAATTCTCTTGGAAAAAATATAATGGAATTCATCTCCTCTTTTCATTCTCTCAATCCGCTTATGTATCATATTTCGGACGGATTTTATGATTCTGAATACGATACACACGAGAAGTTCGGCGAGGGGAATTTTCCATTATATTCATTTGTATCAATGATTGAAGATGATTCAACGATTACAAATGAATGCAAAAGAATAAATTATTCCAGTCTAGAAGGTTTTGAAGAAGAAATAAATCTGCTTCAAAACCGTTTCGGCCGTACCGTTACCCAGGCAAACAATCGAACTGCGAAATAATAAATACATGACAAAGCAAAGGATTTCTCTTTCATCATCTCAAGAAATAGTTTGTCGATGTCCTTTCTTGTGATTTTGTGATAAGAATAATACTGATACAAAGCATCATGAACCATTGAAGCGTAATATGTCTTGGGTTTCATGGATTCAATGTCAATTATGCCGTCAGGAGTTCCGATGACGAATAAATCAAAAAAGCTGAATTTCGGAGAACATCCGTTCCAAGCGTAACCTTTTGGAATTATAACAGTTCCGTCATTTTTGATCTCAAGCCATTCTGCGGTAAAAGAATGACCTGTGAAAGAGGTTTTTCTTTTATAATCATTTTCAAGTTTGAAAATCCATACAGAAAATTTTTCTCTTGGCCTGAAGTTTTTTGAGTCTTCGATTGATCGTTTCATTTTCTTTGTCCTTGCTTTTTCGTTATATAGACAGTTAATCAATATTAATATAAAAAATAAACTTTTTTTCTTTAATTCGAGCGTCACAGGTAACAATTTATTCAAATAAGTTACAAAAACAGTATTCGTTAAAAGTTTAATTCAACAAATAGGTAATATGAAAAGGATAATTTCATTAACGGCAATTTTCATTATTACGGTCATTTTTTCCGGATGTATGGATAAGAATCTCAAGACAATAAAGCAGAAAAATCAATTTGCTGTAATAACTATTTATACAGATTCGAAAGTGAAGGAATATAAAAAACCTTCAAAATCAGGTGAAAAAGAAAATGAGGAAATTGACGCTGCTGAATCTTTTAAACTTCTGGGAAAATTAACAGGAAGCAAGAAAATTGAAGAAACAGCCGAATCTATTGAAAAAAAATTCAGCCACATAACAAAGCCTGTTCTTGACCAGGGATTGTCTTCACTCGAAAAAAACATCAATTCCGTTTCTGAAATCAAAATTCTTCCATTTTCAGCAATGACGAAAAATAAGGCTTATACTTCATCGTTTAAAAAAGAGGGAAAAGACGGAAACTGGTTTGAAGTTATGAATACGGCATTTCCTGAAGGTTTCGGTAATATAGAATACACTAATTCAAAAATTACCGAAAAACTTTGTTCTGATCTTGGAGTAGAAGGTTTTATCGTAATTGAAGTGAAATTTCTGACACAGAAAACGGAAGGAATTATTCTGGGAGGGGAAGCTCAGCAGGCAAGGGTTTCTCTTAAATGCGGAATTTATGATAAAAAAGCAAAAATACTATGGGAAAAGACTGAAGTTGCGGTTTCCTCAAAAGATGTTTCTGCTACAAGCGGCATTTATAATAGAGACGATATGAACAAGCTCCTTCTTGACTGTTATGATAAGGCCGGAAAAAATATATTTAAAAATCTTTCGAAAGATCTCTCCTCTGCCAAGTAGTCAATCAGGCTGTCAATATACGAATTGACAGCCTGAAATAATTTTCCATACTCATCCGCATGAAGAAAATATTAAGAAAAAAATTTTTACTTCCGTTAATTGTTCTGGGAGTTCTGCTTTTTACTTTATGCCTTATTTTTAATTCAATAATGCTTCACACGGCTAAACCTTTGATGAAGAACGAGATTTCTGAAATCAAAAAAGCGCAGGCTGTGCTTCTTCTTGGGGCTGGAGTTTACAAGGGCAATCGTGTATCTTATGTTCTGTATGACAGGATTAATGCCGCAGTTGAATTGTATAAATCAGGTAAGGCTTCAAAAATTCTTGTCAGCGGTGATCACGGAACAAAAGAATATGATGAAGTGAATACTATTAAAAAACGCCTTATGCAAAGCGGAATTCCGGAGAGAGATATTTTTACCGATCATGCGGGATTTTCTACCTATGACAGCGTCTTGCGGGCAAAAAAGGTTTTTCTTGTCGATTCTATGATAGTTGTAACACAGAAGTATCATCTGACGAGAGCTATATATATTTCAAAACGCTGTTCTATTGATGTTCAGGGGTATTCATCTGATAAAAGAAATTACAAAATGATAACTTATTATATGATGAGGGAAAGACTTGCCCGCTTCAAGGATTTCATAAAAATAAATATTATTAAAGCTGATCCTAAATTTCTCGGAGAAGAAATTCCGATAACAGGGGACGGCAGGGATACAAGAGGATAAATGAAAAAACACGAAATAGTCGGAATCGAAAACGCGCTTATCGATATTCTGGTAAAATCAAGTGATGAAGAGATTGAAAAACTCGGACTCAAAAAAGGGGTGATGCAGTTAGTTGAATCTGATGAACAGAAAAAGCTTCTTGCTTCACTTGAAAATTCAGATGCGGAATATGAGCTTGGCGGCAGTACTGCTAATGCGCTTCGCGGAGCGGCAGTTCTCGGAGCGAAGACATTATATTCTTCTGCTCTCGGAAACGACAAGTGGAATGATATTTTCAGAAAGCGTTTAGCTGAACTGAATATCGCCGACCGCACGGTCATTAAAGAAGGGCAGACAGGAAGCTGTGCGGTTCTGGTGACTCCTGATGCTGAACGCACGATGAACACATATCTCGGCGCATGCAGACTTTATTCGCGCGAAGATCTGCCTGTTTCAGATATTGAATCATGTTCGATATTTTTTTCAACCGGATACGTTTGGGATATGCCCAATCAGATTGATGCGATAGAAGAAGCCGTGCGTCTTGCGAAAGCTTCCGGTGCTTTGTTTGCTCTCGATATTGCCGATCCTTTTGTCGTTTCACGTAACGGCGAACGCTTCAAGGAAATGGCAGCTTCGGGTATGATTGATATTCTTTTTGCGAACGCGGATGAAGCAAAAATGCTTACCGGAAAAGAAGGAGAACATGCTGCAGCCGAACTTCATAAAAACATTCCTCTCGTTGCGGTAAAAGTCGGATCAAAAGGTTCGTTTGTTGCTTATAAAGGAAAGATTGAACAAGTCGGAATTTTTCCAACTGAATCTGTGGATTCTACCGGTGCGGGGGATATGTATGCCGGAGGTTTTCTTTTCGGTCTTGCAAAAGGCTATGATCCGGAGACATGCGCAAAAATCGGTTCATTCCTTGCTGCTGACAATATATCGAGAATCGGTGTACGGCTTTCTTCTGATATCAGGGAAAAGATAGTAAAAGAACTTCCTGAACTTAAGGTAATTATAGCTTAGAAAATATTAGATTAAAACAGAAGCTTAATGGAGAAAGAATATGACAAATAGAAAAATGTATCAGTTTTTATTTTGTGCCTTACTCTCCATTCTGTCCATTAATAGCCATGCTGAAGAAAGCCGGAAGTATTACATCGGTGCAGAAAGTCTTAATGTCAGAAAAGAGCCTTCAGTTACATCTGATTCTTTGTTTCTTTTGAAAAAAAGAACTCCTGTGGAAGTTGTTGATATAACAAAGAATTATGATCGAATAGACGGAATTGTATCACCGTGGTTAAAGATCAAGTCATTGGAAGGGAAAACCGGATTTGTATTCGGCGGTTATGTTTATACGCAAAATATTGCCAAGTATGAAGAAGACAGTGAATTGGAATATTATGAATTTCGAACAGAAGAGAAAGAGTTTAATAAAGAAGTATATTTGATTAATGATGTTTCTGTTTATGAATTTCCTTCTGTTTCTGCCAAGAAAGTTTCAGAGATAAAAACCGGCAATAAATTCAAAGTTAAAAAACAAATTTATAAATATGACAGCATTAAGGATAAAAGCTGGTGGTATTCTTTATTATTAAATGGAAAAGAAGTTTATATTAATGGAAAGAATGTTTTAACGGATTTTATGGTTAAGGATAATGCTGTATACGGAGTGAATTCTTATCCGTCATCACGTCTTTTAAATTATGGTATTCCTTTTATCGAAACCGAGTCTAAGATAATTTCAGTATCATTATCTTCAAAAAAAATACTTTCTACGATAGAACTTAAAGAAAAATCAGATTCAGTTACTATTCATACTGATGTTAGATTTGATAAGGTTTTTAATAAAAAATGTCTCGTTATTAAACATGAGTGGAATCATTTTACAACATCTCCAATAGGTTATGATGTAAAAACAGTTTTTCTTCTCGATGATAATGGAAAAATATTATCAGAAGCTTTTTCGTGGTTTGAAGAAATTGGAGAACAGTGTAGACCGTTTGCTTCTTTGCTGTCAATGAATGTAACAAAATCACAAATACTATTGATTTATGAATATTATGAAGAAATAGGTCTTGCTGATAAAGGTTATGGAAATATTGAAGTTGAATACGAAATCATTAACAATCTTCCTGTTTTCAAAAATATAAAAAGTTCGGTTAAAACAAACAGCTCAGGTAATTCGGATGAGAAACCGGAATTGTTGAGTTTTACAAAGAATTCAATCAATGACAAGTTTCGTTTTCTAAGCGGAAAATATAATTTTATTAATTAAAAAAAGGAGTTTTTATGGGCAAACTTGTAAAACTAAAAGTAAATGAAACCTATCAGCTCAAAATCACCCTTGAAGAAATTAAACCGGTAATATGGAGAAGATTTCTTGTTGATTCGGGAATAAAACTTCCGGACTTAAGCAAGGTTATTCAGACCGTGATGGGCTGGTCGAATTCTCATCTGCATCAGTTTGTAATAAACGGTAAATTCTATTCCGAACCCGATGCTGAGTCTTATCGTGAAAGCATTGATTATAGTAAAATCAGGCTGAATCAGGTATTAACAGATGAAAAAAAATCTATTATATATGACTATGATTTCGGAGATGGCTGGTCTCATAAAATAGTTCTCGAAAAGATATTAGAAGACAAGAAACTAAAGCATCCTGAGTGCATTGACGGAAAACGCGCTTGTCCTCCCGAGGATTGCGGAGGGCCGTTCGGATATGAGAATTTGATGAAAATTCTTTCTGATCCCGACAATGATGAATATGAGGAGATGATGGATTGGCTCGAAGATGAATATGATCCTGATTTTTTTGACATAGAAGAAGTTAATGAAATGCTGAAAGAGAAGGATTTCGGATGCATTTCATTTGAGATGGAGTAAAGTTTTGGTACTTTCTTTTTTTCGGCAAAAAGAAAGTACCGCAAAGAAAAGCCGCTGGGGATATCCCCAGTCCCCTTAAATTACTTTTCTTTCATTCCTCTCTAATTGAAGTGCTTAGCGCACTTTTGATTTATTAATTATCATTTACCTTATAATATCATTACGCGTTTATTCGCTTCGCTCAGTATACGCGTAATTATTTTTTATCAATAAGATTCTGACGAAACAGTTGCGAAAGCCCCTCTTTATTAAAGAAGGGCTTGGGGTGATTTATATAAATCTTGACAGTTTAATTTAAAATAGTAACAAATGCTCAAACAATTGTACTCAAGATTGATGCTCGATTGAAATTTGTTTAAATAATATTGTAAATATTTATAAAAGGTGTACTTATGAAGAAGTTTAAGATTTCTGTAATACTGATATTCACTGACATTACCTCAGTTTGATGGACAGAACGAATCCCCCATGTGATTCATTTTAGCCACGATTCACATCATTTCCAAAGGAGGAATATATCCGTTTTTGGAATGCTGCCTCACTCGATTATAAAATATTTCTATATACTCAAACACTGCCTTCTTTGCTTCATTGCGCGTTTTGAATCTTCGTTCGTTAAGCCATTCCATTTTCAGCTTTCCCCAGAAGGATTCCATAGGCGCGTTATCCCAGCAATTTCCTTTACGGCTCAT
>Ga0209201_1004478_pt1 | contig 11219 bp, 7 predicted proteins | sample AD_UKC055_MetaG_FD_184411 | JGI IMG/M metagenome (GOLD analysis project Ga0209201, IMG submission 184411) | Active sludge microbial communities of municipal wastewater-treating anaerobic digesters from USA - AD_UKC055_MetaG (SPAdes) (version 2) | ecosystem: Engineered > Bioreactor > Anaerobic >... | reverse complement strand
TCGTAACATGCTGATATGCATAATGTATTTCTAATGGTTTCCATTAGAGCATGTTACGTTCGTTCTTTCAACTACTATCACGCGCAAATCAGTTGATTCGATCAAAATCATCTAATGGAAAATCTGGGTTAACAACTAATCCGTTCATTTTACTTACATGGTTAACAAGCCACGCAAGTGTGTATGTTACGATTTGTGCTTTATATCCTCTATCTGCCTTGTACCATTCGGAACTGGCAACCATATGATCTGTCCACCGAAAAACTATTGTCTTGGCAACTGATTCTTTAAAATACCCTTCATTGAAATTATTGGGATTAGCTATCCATGCTTTATCAATGTCTTCGGCAAAGCTCATAAAACATTTCTGCGCACCACGGCAGACAATATGGGGTTGACAATCAAACGTTAATTCGTATTTCGCAAGATCAGTTTTTTCAATTACTTGGTCAACAGGAAACTCAGCTTCAAATTTTCTCTTATCTGCAGTAGTTCCGCGTGCACGTTGATCTCTGTATTGCCCTCTGGCCCTTTCATAAAACCATTTTGTTGTAGTTAAAGTGCCGGCTTTTTGTGGTGAAGAAAGTCTGCGTGATATTTTTTCAAGTTCTATATGAAACTGATGCGTCGAGAAGAAATCTGCTTCACTGACTTTATTTTGTGTATTAGCGTACCTTGCTATTTTGGGAACATATTTATCGATCAAATTCTCAGTCAAGACAGAAAGTTTCATCTGCACAAATACCCTTTGGAGGTCGGCATCCTTATTGTCTTTCGCATAAAGAATTGAGGCTGTCGTCTGACCGCCATTGACAATTTGGAGATTTCTGATCAAACTGATTGCCGGAATACCTCCGGGGAGTTCTTGCATTTCCAGACCCGATGCTGTCGCTGTGAGTCCGTTATTATATGCAAAAAACATCTCTGGTGTCTGGTCAAGCGTTGTAATAATCCCTTTATTAACTTTGGTCTTTGCCTGCAGAAAAGTCCGCACATTTTGTTCCAGGAGGCGCGGACCATAAAGTCCATAAATCTTAGCAAGCAATTCGCCTGGCATTACAATAAGATAGGAGGCAAAGTCGCTGCTGCCTGTATATGCATTGAGGCATGGAATCGGTGATCCATTTATTTCTAAAAGGTCTACTTCAATTGGCTCTGATCCGTTTCTGGATCCAAGAATATCAATGTACCTAGTAAAATCGAGCAGATTGTAAGTAAAAATTTTACCAGATATTTCTTTCGAGCTGACACTTTTCTTTCTGGCAACGAAACGGGCGTTTGAAAATATGATCAGCCGGATTCGCTTTATATCTCTATAATAAACATAAATAGGGTATGCAGCCTGAAATGCCGGGCTGGTCTCCTCCAGTCTATTTATATAATCAGGTCTTTGAGCAGCTTCAAAGAAGCGTTCAGCGTTTTTGTAAAGACTGTCAATCTGTCCCTGATTCAGTGTCTGTAATTCTTCGTCTGCTCTATAATCGCAGATGGCAAGATACAATTCGCCACGTTCAGCATCAAGAGCGTAACCATCAATTTGGTGACCAAGTACACCTTCTTTCCTGACAGGTGTATACGTCAAATCAATACAGTCGCCGTTTTCAGTAGCAATCTGAGAATAGCGTTGAAAAAAGCAGGCCCGTTCCGGTTCGCCAAAAGTATGTACTTCTCTTGTGAGATCATCTCGAAAATCATCAAAAGTGGCATTAATATCGTCCATGTATCTCACCTCCAGATTATTCATCTGTTCCGAATACCCAACTTATAATTTCACTTTCATTTTTGATGAATGGTGTACATGCTTCGACTTTGATACTGTATCTCACATCTTCCACGCCAGTTGGCATCATTGTGGCCCTGAGCGCGGGAAATTTATCAGTAACATGGTAATATACGCGTTCGTGCAGAATCCATCTTGCATCGTCATACTCTTCCCGCCTTATATAACCAAACTCAATCAGTGTTGCCTGCAGCATATCTGTTGCTTCACTATGCTCCTGATTAAATAACGCCATTAATTCATCTACAAGCGAATTCAGTGAATGAGCCGCAATATCTTTATCTCCCGCTATTCCAAGAGTCTGATAACAGATGAAAATTTGTCCAGATGTTATGTCGAGTTGATCGACAGAAGAAATATGCAGTTTACGATCTGAACTGCTAAGCTGTGTTTTAACCTCAATCATCCAGTGACCAATCAAAAAATCCTGCTCATCACCATATGGACCTCTCCAAGCCATCAGAGCTTCCATCGGAAACAGACGTGTGAGCATGAAATCTTTAAAAAACAGTAGCTCACCAAACAGTCCTATGATCTGGCTTTGGGACAGTAGTTTTTCTTTTCTTGCTTTAAGCAGTTCCTGCCAGCGTTTAAGCCTGTTTAGTATGATTTGTATTCCAGCCCCATCCTGAGAACGCTTAAGGCTTCTGGTAGCTGCCATCAGATTTGAACATAAAGCCTTGAATATATCCACTTGTGTGGAATCAAGCAGGCGCATGAAAAGCTCCCATATGCCATTTTCACATTCAACAAGTGTAATATCAATTCCGGCTAAGCGTGTCGGTTTGGGTAGTGTTTCTCCCGCGATTTTTCCACGGAAAGTGAATATATAGTTGCCTTGGTAATCTTTTCCGTAAAAGAAATCCATTGGGTGTGAAGGATCGACCCTTCTCATGCGAAGGTCATTTGGATGATCGCTCGGTCGAATGTTTTGCCAATTATCAGACATAATCAACCTCATCGGGTATCTGCTCATCATCATCTTGTTCCCGCTCCATCTCCAGCAGTTGATCTCTATAGACTTTGTTTACCTGATACCTTCGTTCAACAGGCGGAACCTGTGTTGCTGGAAGGCAAAAACTTAATGATACAATTGGTCCCGTTATAAGTGTTTCTCTCGCTTCATTATTTTTAAGACCACCATAAAATATATGAATAAGCAGAAGTGGTTTCTTTCTCTGAAGACTATATGCACAATAGCCTCTCGCACAATTGCCAGCCTCTATTTCTGCTTCTGCTGATTCAATTTCTTTTTGATCGAGACCGATCTTTTCATCACCGGGATTGGCAACTCTATTTTTACTGGTAATCTTGTAAATACCGTTATCTACAGTGCCAGCCGTGCGGCTTCTTATATAAAGTTTCTCCCCTGGTATTACGTCATTACATTCTGTGCCCCTATTATCTGGTAGAGGTATTGCGACATCCCACTTCGCAAGATCCGCATTTAACCGGTCTGAAAAATAATCAAGGAATAGTGATCGATCACCGGTGATTGGTCCAAGATCATTAAGTTCCTCGGGGAATTTGAACGCCTGAAGGAACTGGAAAATAATTGATGCATCAATACCTTCATTCTTACTGCCTTTCCACAGGCGCGTTTTTCCTTTAAACTCTTCAGTTTTTCCAAGTTTTTCGATCAATTTTTGAACTTGAATAAGATTACGCTGATTGACAGTATTATCGTTATAAAGTTTATATCCCTCCAGATGTCGTCCAGAATAATCCTGAGCAACAACCATCTCAGTGGCAGTTCTCATCTTGTTAGCAGCAGTAATTCGTATTGCAGCAGGGTCGTGCCGCACGCGCAGCCCATAATCAATCGGAGTTAAATGGAGCCGTTTCATCCTGTTGATTTCAGACCTCAATTCTTCTATGGCATCAGTAATGAACTCATAGTGATCGAGTGACTGTTCCGGCAACCAAAGCCGGCAAAGGTCTTCATATCTGTTCCTGTACCCGAACCATCTGGCCATCTGCATCAGTGTATCCGAAGCAGATGCATTGCGGAGTATATATGAAACCGTTAGACCTTCCAGCGTAAGCCCCCGCGATAATGCGAGGCCACCTATCGCGATAACGTGAAGCCCAGTATCTTTATGCTGCGTATAATCAAGCACACCGCCACGCATGTTAACTGTCCTAACTGTTATACTGGAAACCGAAAATGGGAGAACGTTAAGAATCTCCAGAAAAGAGAAGCCGCAGTTTGCAAACTCTTTATCGTAAGTAGATTTAAGCTTACGCATATTTACATCATGTACTGCATGCACCCCAAGCCCGGAATTTACGACAATCGAGTTCTTTAGTAAATCCAGATACTGATAGACAAGTCCGTAAATCAAGTCCTGCACATCATTAAATCGGCTTACGTTGATCATCATTGAGCAGTGTTGCTTCGCGTCGCCCCTTAAAACACGAATGCCTCTTGTAAGGAGAAAAGCCCTTACCGCTTCGTAAAGTGTCTCAGGCAAAATACTAACATTGTGGTTGCGTTTGTGTTTTAGCGGCAGAATATCATTGAAATCATTAATTACCCGCACCATTGGTTGCCGAAGATCACCATTTTCCTGGAAAATACGTGTCGCACCCGCATAATTTGACGGTGCCTCCAGTGCCTTGATAAAGTTGCGCGGGAAAAGGTCATCTTCTAGCATCTCATGCTCTGACTCAGGATCAATAAAAATATTTGCAAATGGTGTTGCGGTATACCCGATATAGGTTGAACGATTGAATAGTGCCAATATTCTGCGAATCGCTCCATTTATTGCTGTCACACGGTTTGGATCAGCATCCGTATTGATAGAGGCATTGTCAGCCTCATCATCAATCAGAAGTAATGGATCGTTTATCTTATTTGTTAAATTTTGTTCTTTCAACCAGTCGCCTAGTCTCCCCAGAGTCGTCTTATTCTTTTTAGTAACGAAAATGATTGGTTCATTCAAAGATGAAAGACTGACGCCATAAGTCGATGCAGCGGCTTTTAAGAAATCCCTGTCTCTTGATGTCCCATAAGCAGGGAATCTTCTCCGGTCAGCGTAGTTGATAATCGACAGGGGCTCTTGAGCTATTGCATGGAAAACAGATTTTTTCCCAATAAATGACTCATCCAGTCGTTCCTGCGTCTGCTGTCTAAGTATATTTGTTATGCCAGCAAGCAAAATAATGATCTTATAACCAGCATCAGCAGCTTTGCAGATCAAGGCAGCATAGTTTGTAGTTTTTCCCGCCTGTACGTGACCCATTACCATGCCACGCCGCCGCCACGGTTCTTCTGCTTCAGGGTTACCTGAGTAATCAAGTATTTCGTCGGTATCTGTATCGAGTGTAGCTACTACATTAGGTGGCAAAACACCTTTCTCTAAAAAATATCGTTTCAGACGATTCCAGTAAAAGAAGTCGATCCCCTGCTGTTTTCTTTCCTCAAGCCATGGTTTGAAATCGACACTTTTAAGCGCTGCACCTATTGTCTGAGTAATGTCAAAAGTGTGTTCAAAATACCGGATAATTTTCTCTTTATCTTCATCCGAAAACCTCCAAGGTGCATTTTCAACAGTCGCTCTAATCAATTCACGTGTAACCCGTGATGCGTTTGACAACTCAATACGAAAATAAGCAATTTTACTATCGTTCTCAGTCACTTATCCACCCTTCTTTCAATAAATAATCTTCAACCATTTCCCAGTTATTACTGAACATTTCGGCGTTCTTGATTGCTTTGATCATTGCTTTCACATTGCCTTCATTATCAGCGAGAATACCAGGGAGAGCAGCAGCAAGGAAGTCTCTGAAACGTTGAGGATCTGCCTCTGTTTGATGAATGTCAACAGATTCACTGGAAACATCTTGGCCAAATGCATTGACTGGAAAACCTTGCTCTATTGCCCGTAACGCACTCTCAACCTTTTCATGCTTTCCAGTGGAATCGTTTTGAAAAAGAGTCGCTATCAAAGGATGATCTCGATTAATTTCATATCGAATCTCACCGGATTTTGCATATCTTTTCCAGATAGAGACTGTCCCTTGGTCGTGAATTCGTCCACCTCTTGACCTGAAGACTTTTGCTGATCTACCTTTTAGTCCAGTCACGATCTGTTTTAATCTATTTCTCAATACAAATGGCAGCTGGACATCAGATTTATCGACGGTTATTTTCCACATGCTGTCAAGTGTATTGGGAATGTCCACACTGATCCGCACCAGCTGAGAAAGCTCACCATGTTTAACAAGCCGGAACCAAGTACCATATATAATGAGCCGTTTGTTACGATAGACATAGAAACCTTGGTTTTTCAAAAGGCCTTCATCACCTGCCAGCTTATCTAATTCAGAGCTCTTCAGTTTGGAGTAATGCGGCAGAATGTACGGATGAATTACTATCTTTGCCTGACCAGAAATTTTAAGAGTCTCAACCTCCAGCGGCTGGGTGGCATCGTGTTTTCTGTGAAACGGATCATATTCTGGAATAGGTTCACCATTCAGCGTTATCGTGAGCCTTTTACCTCTAACATCGCCAGCAACATATCGGTGAAATATCAATGCCAGTCTGTTTCGTGCATGAACAATCAAATCATTAAATTGATCCTGATCAATAGATCCGTCATCAGATAATCGATCACACTTCCTCCAGATAACCTCTGTCCCATCCCTGCTCAAAAGATCTGGTGAACAGGATGCCAGTATTTCTTTTTCAGAGAGAATTCCCATTTTCCAATTATCCAGATCGTTCAAGTCCCATATGGCACCTGACATTTCCTTTTTTTTCCTAGACAGAACAGTCAGGCAACTGCACTGTGAAAACGATGCTGACTTCATGCCCCAACCAAACCTGCCAAGATCATCAGGCGATCTTTCCATAAGTGGATTTTGACTTGCTGGTCGCATGGCGGCATACAGTTCATCAGGAAGCATGCCATGCCCATCATCAATTATGTGGATTTCAGGTTCGCCATTATTGAAAAAACAATTTAATCCGATTGTGTGCGCCGAAGCTTTTATGCTGTTGTCGATGAGATCTGCCAAGGCTCTGGCCAAGTCGTAGTTGCCGAAACTCCTCGCTGACATCATCAGAGCTGCTGCATCCGGCGGATTGGTAATGTATCTCACTAATCCCTCCTAAATTATCTTATCAACATCCTGGACTTTATTATCTACTGATATTAGATATTTTTCATAATGTCTGCCTGTAAAATCAGACAATATTTGTTCTAAGTTTTGCTATGAGTGACTGTACATTTCTGGTTTCGCATTCCCAGACCGTCAGCACTTTCCAGTTTCTAATTTCCAGTTTGTCTTTGGCCTCATGATCACGTTCTATATTCCTGCTGAATTTTTCCTCCCAGAAACTGATACGGCTTTTCGGGGTATAAGCGTACCTGCATCCAGTATGCCTGTGCCAGAAACAACCGTGCACGAATATAACTGTTCTATATTTTGGCAACACAATGTCAGGCTTGCCTGGTAAATCTTTGCTATGTAGCCTGAATCTGTATCCCATCCTGTGCAGAAGTGACCTTACAATAATTTCAGGCTTCGTATTGCCACTGTGAATGCGCGACATATTCCAGCTTCGATGTTTAGGCGAAATCCGATCCATTGCTTTGTATTGATAACGTTGGAATTAATATATCATTTACTATTTCCGCAACTTGTCTTGCAAGTAATGGCGGCACTGCATTACCAACTTGGGCATACTGCTGAGTACGATTACCACAAAAATAATAGTTGTCAGGAAAAGTCTGCAGACGTGCGGCTTCACGCACTGTTAAACTTCTACCCTGATGGGGATCAGGATGAATGTAATAATGGCCATCTTTTGAAATATGACTTGTGACAGTCGTTGCTGGATGCCGATAGATTTGAACACGAAACCGATCATTAAAATCGCCTGATTTAGCATTTTCGTGTTCAGGTAGAAGGTCAGCAGGATATTCTGAAAGCTTTGGCGATCTGTCATGTATTTGTGCAAAACAAGCTGCATAAATGTAACGATAAATATCCTTCAACATATGAGACCGTGTTGCATGATTACAAACACCACCAAGCTTTGGATCATTAAACCACCATTGCAGTTCTTTTGCGACTGGCGCATCGCATTGAATGAACTCATTGCCTCTATCTTGAAACGGCGCGGACATGTTTTTTATAATAGATACCAAATATTTATAAAACTTTTGTCCCTGCTGTTTTTTTAAACTTTTGAGCCAACGCTTGTCAAGCGCGTCAGATATCCTTTTTTCCCATATCACAGCATTGTCTTCTTCCTTTGATAAGCCACTTCTCAATATTGGCAGATAATTTATGACATCCTCTATGGTGGTGTAAATACCTTCTTTAAGAATACTTGGAATAACAGTAATGAAATCATTGCGCATACCTAAAAGAATAACGCGATGTCTAGTCTGTGGTATTCCGTATTTCTCACACTTCACAACAAAATCTTTGGAAACAAAATTTTCATCTTGTGTATCAGTCGGCTCTTTTACCAAGGAGAATATTTTATAGCTTGTTTCTTCAGCTGAAGCATGAGCAGGGAAAACAGATAATGGATTTCGAAGATCGGTTAGAATCTGATCAAATATTCTATTTCCCTGAATTGTTGATGAAAGAATCCCTTTTACATTTTCTAAAACAAATATTGGGGGCCGGTGTCTAGCAATAATTCTAAGATATTCGCGATACAAGAAGTGTCGATGATCTTTTTCAAATTCTTCAGGATTTTCTTTGCTGCGACGCCTGACACGTCCTGCAATAGAATATGCTTGACATGGCGGACCACCAATGAGAACCCATATACTTTTATTTTGTAGTGCTTCATTTATCCGGATATCAATTTCTTCCGAATTATTTTCAGCAAGTTCATAATGCCATGATTCCTTTTGCGCATTTTGTGCTTCAATTTTATAACGGCTAAACAACTCATCTCGCGATATCCCATCTTGTCGGAGAAACCGGTAATACTCTTCTGGCGCTTCACCATCCGGGAATTGCCTGAAGAAACTTCTTAACTCAAGAGTTTTGTGCGCAGAATCATCTTTCTCAATTGAAAGAGATATTTTAAATACATTTTCACCTTTAATATTCCGAATTGAAGAGAAACCTTCACCAAGTCCACCTGGTCCTGCGAACAAATCAATTACAGGAACTGCCATTTATTTGAAAACTCCTCTCTTAAGTGAATTACCATCGGTACTAATTTAAACAACTGGTCATTCCCCGACTTTTTATGAGACCATCAAAATTGATAAATCAAATAAATGAGGAACATACAACCTCTCCCTTGCCCGTGTAATCGCCACATAAGTCAAATTCTTCACCTGTTCTTCCGTCCAGCGCTCGCCTTGCAGCCAGTCCAGACCGATGACAAAGACACAGGCATAGTCAAATCCCTTGACACTGTGGATGGTAGAGATGGTTACGCTCTGTGTCGTTACATCGTAAGAGCGCTTGGCACGGTAATCTTCGGCAATCCAGTTGCAGTAAATGCCATACTTTTCCAGGGCATTTGTCATCAAATGAGGAAAATGAACGCCGGTTAAGGAATCCGGCGATTTCTGTGTATAGATAATGGCAATTTCGGAAAGAGGATAATTCTCGTCGTGATGAAGGTGGCTGATTTGGCGGGCAACATTGCCGATCAATTCGTCCAAGTCTTGGAATTGCCGGATTTCCGGTTCCGTCCCTGCCGGGGACAGGAAGTTTTGGAAGAGTTCCATCTGTGGTGGTCGGTGCTCGGTCTTTTCTTCTTTTTCATTGAGGAATTTCCGGGCAAAGTCGGCTATGGTGCTGGTGTTCCGGTAAACCCAGGATAATCGGTGGACACGCCCACGGACCTGAATGCCAAGGTCTTTCCATGTCTGCTTTCTGCGATAGATGTTCTGATTGTCGTCAAGGGCGATGGCCAGATGATTGGTTGCCGGATTCAGAAGGGAAACGACGATGGAGTACATGTCGTCGGAAAAATCCTGGCCTTCGTCCACCAGAACGGCATCATACTTTTCGGGATAATCCTTTACTTTCTTCAGCGTCTCTTCAATGACCAGGTCGTAATAAGCCGGTTCTTCCTTCTCCCAGGTTACGGATTCGCCCAAAATCTTTGCACACAACTCAAAAAAATGAACAACTTCTACGCCGTTTTCGCCCAGGGGAACCTGTTTCTCGGAAAGGAGCCTTTTAATGAAATTCACCAGGGTGATGTTGTAGCAGACAAAAAGGATGCGCTTGACGGAGGGATTGTATTGTTGAAGGAGGGCCGCCCTGTGAACCAGAACAAGTGTCTTCCCCGAACCGGACGGGCCGGTAATAATCCGGTGGCCGCCGTCGAACTTACGGGCAATGGATTCCTGATGATGATCCAGCAGCCTGATCCTGTCCTTCTCCCTCTGCCGTTGCGCTTTAGAGGTACGGTCGGGCAGTTCAATACGGATCATGGGAAACAGGAGCTGGCGGAGATGCTGCATTTCATCCGGTGTCAGGTTGAAATGAAAAGGCGCGGCATATTTCTTCTGCAGGACTGTGGAAAAGCACTGGCCGGACAGGTCGCGGCAAATATCCGATTCCGGGTGCAGATCATCCCAGAAAAAGATTTGTTCCGAATGGATGACTTTATCAAAGGCTTTCTGGATGTATTCGTACTTGTTGATATTGGGAAACACGACGCCTTCATGGATGGGGATCTTAGGGTTCGTCGCATGCTGGGGATCTTTAGAAAGCAGGCGGCGGTCATCGCGGATCTTGTCCATAAGGATATGACAATAGGTTCTAGCCTGCTTTAAGGGGCTTTCTCTTTCCTCGTTACGGCCATTGATCGTTAAAGTGAAATTCTGGGGATTTGCTGCCTGGATTTGATGGAGCGCCCAGTCTTTGACTTCAAAGATGATGAGTCCGGTGTCTTTGCAGAACAGGATGAAATCGGGTTCACGGCCATTGATGTCCGGCAGGTACCAGGCCAGATATTTGCTGTCGGGTTTAGCGGCAGTTTTCAGAAATCCGTAGAAGTGACGTTCACCTTCCGTGCAGAAGTCCTGAACATCATCCGGGATCATAACAGCCATTACATCTTCTCCTGATGGTTCGACAGGTAATGTCACCTGTACCGGCTGAAAGATCATGGTTCGACAGTGCCCGTTCTGAGTTTATCGAAGGGCTCCGCATGACCAGTTCTATTTATGGTGCGCGACAACGCTTTTCTTCACTTCACAACCTCTCAGTACCCGCCTTTGGCCGGGCCGACGCGTTTTATCCGGCCGGCTTCACGAAGCTTTCTTACCGCCCGTTCCACCGCACTTGTTGATTTGCCTACTTGTTCGGCTGATTCCGGTATGGTCAGGCTGGGATTACTCTGGAGGCGCTCCATAATTTTCCCCGGCGTTCTCACCCTGCTTATTTCCTTTTATCTCCCCTCATCCCGGCTATAAGCCGCCGACCCTTGTCGGTGAGA
>Ga0209201_1004477_pt1 | contig 11219 bp, 6 predicted proteins | sample AD_UKC055_MetaG_FD_184411 | JGI IMG/M metagenome (GOLD analysis project Ga0209201, IMG submission 184411) | Active sludge microbial communities of municipal wastewater-treating anaerobic digesters from USA - AD_UKC055_MetaG (SPAdes) (version 2) | ecosystem: Engineered > Bioreactor > Anaerobic >... | reverse complement strand
CCCATGCCGGCAGTGGCGGAATTACAAAATTCTTCATAGGATCAGGGATCAGGATGTTCAAATATTTTTCAGCCGGTGTAAATCTCAACCTGCTTTTTGGTAAATTAAACAGGACCAATCAGTTCGATTTCACCGACTATTATAATTCATATAACAATAACAGCAGCGAAAATCTCCGGATCAGCGGACTGAACCTTGATTACGGACTTCAGGTTGAAATCCCGCTTAAAAAGGATTATTTTATTATTGCAGGCGCTTCCATGGGTTCCGGCAAGAAATACAAAACAAACTTTGAAGCCATCTCCTATCGTTACAGCTATTATGGCACTACGGATACCATAAACTGGTCAGCAGACGATTCAAAATCATTTATCCCGGGTAGTATCAGAACAGGATTATCCTTCGGGAAGAAGAATAAATTCACTGGTGCTTTCGATTATATTATTACTAAGTGGTCTGAATCTACCTTAAGCGGAAGTGAAGGATATCTTGCCGATACGAGATCCCTCCGGCTTGGAGTGGAGTATATCCCGGAGAAATATTCGAACTTCAATTTCCTGAAAAGGATCGAATACCGTCTTGGCGCACACATGGATGATAATTACCTTCTGATAAACGGCGAACAGCTAAAAGAGCTTGGAGTAAGCTTCGGATTGGGCTTACCAATGAGACGGACTTTTTCGAAGGCAAATTTATTCTTCGACTATACAAGAAGATCAGGTTCCGGATCATTGATGCACACCGAAAATTATTTTTCAGTTGGTGCAAGCCTGAATCTTTATGACTTCTGGTTCGAGAAAAGGAGATATCAATAATTCTTATGTCAACATCATTTCGTAGCAATACTTCCATCTCTTACTTTTATTTCTGTGTATTGCTTGTCATTTCTATCTTATCCTGTGAAAGGAAGATTGATACGATTAAGAAAGATGTTGTTCTTCTGCTTCCATCAATAACTGCAAAAAATTCGACCACTGTATTTACTGATTCCGGGAAGGTACAGCTGGTGATGTCTTTTGACATAATGGAATCGTATAACAATGCCGAAGAACCTTATTCAGAATTCAGATCAGGTATCAAAGCTTTCTTTTATGACGGTCATCCGGAGCCGGCCGGAACGGTTTTTGCGAAATATGCAAAGTATATCGACAAAAAAAAATTGTGGGAGCTCAAGGATTCTGTGGTTGTTGTAAATGAATCAAACGACAAGCTGGAGACCGAGCAGTTGTTCTGGGACCAGGAAAAAGATCTGATCTATACAGACAGGTTCATAAAGATCACAAATGAAGATCAGACGGTAATGGGTACCGGATTTGAATCCGATCACAGGCTCACCAGGCGGAAAATCAAAAATGTAACCGCAACGATCTACCTGAAAGGAGGAAGAAGAGAGTTAATCAATAATTTATTGTTACCGCAAAGGATGCAAAGTCCCGATAGCTCCCGTCCCGATAGCTATCGGGAGCTATCGGGACGGGAGCGCAAAGGACGCAAAGAAATACCTATTATAATGCCTCTGATCTAAATTACAAAGCAGTAATACGATAAGATCCCTCGCTAACGCTCGGGATGACAGGTGTATAGGGGAGGCAGGGGAGGGAAGCCGGGGCGTTTTGAATAAAACTTAGTTTGTAAAGAATAGTAACGGCAAAACGCCCCGGCTTCCCTCCCCCTCATCTATAATAAATAGCTGTCATTCTGAGCGTAACGAAGTGAAGCGAAGAATCCTTCCGGACAGACATAACGAACTTCTAATAATACCAGTGAGGTTTCTGATCTGTTTGTTGCTTTATTATTTAGATCAGAGCGATTATAATACGTATTATAATACGTCTTTTAATACGTTTTTTAATACGTAGGTAGATTAAAAAACCGCCCTGGAGGGCGGTTTTTTATTTCATCAAATATTGTTTAGCGTACGGGCTTCGGTAATCTCATCTTTTTGGGAAATTTTGTTTCCGTTGAAACCACCTGATAACCTTTACCTGCCGGTGCAAGGGTTAATACGACCTTGAATAGCTCACCATAATAATCACCAATGCTGAATCCATCCTGGATCAGGTCATACTCAAGTGTCAGCACCGGAGTGCTTCCACAAAGGTTAAGTCTGCCTGAACCGACAATATTATACGGGTATTCGACTCCTTTATAATTGGTTGTAATATAATATTGGTCCTCGATCTCAACACCGCCAAGGGTTGTCCAGTCAAACACAACAGGTACAGGATTTCCGCGTACGACAGTCTCTCCCCACCAGTCTACCATCCATTCAAATCCCATTCCATAAATCATAAGGTTTTCACCTGAGACCGTAGTTTCAACCTCATTGGGATAAGCCCAGTTATCAGTTCCGGTCCAGTTTCCAACAAGATCAGAAACCTCAGCTGACCATTTTGCACTGGGATTGCTTGTAAGAGTATAGGTCGCACCTTCCTTCACCACTTCTGCTAGGTAAGTAACATAACTGTCACAGGTAAAATCGGTGGTCATCACATTCGGGAAAGGGAGTGATTGTGACAAAATGCCTCTCTGATTGAAGCTAAGATTAATGCTAACATCAAGGGATGAATTGAAATCACCGGCATTAACAGTTGAAGCCAGGTCAGTAACTATATAATACTTACCATCCGGGAGATCCGATGTAAATTCATACTCTTCAAATGCACTTGTATTTACTACTTCAACAGGTTCAAATTCTTCATCGAGAATTGTCAGTCTCAGATCTGCTGCAACCTCAGGATCAACATCCAGACCTATTTTATCAAGGATATTTGTCGACCAGACCATTTTCATTTTCAGAGGTGCATCCGGATCCACGATCTCGAAGCTCCATGTATCACTTCTTGTCGGAATGCCATTAGCATCATATCCTACCACTCTCCAGAAATACTTGGTCCCGATATCAACTGTAGCTGAGTAGGTCTGTGAGCTATGACCTGTAGCAACCCTGGCAGGTTCTTCCGAAGGGCCGAAGTAAACATCCCATTTCTGGGGATCACCTTCTGCATCAGTTGATGACCATTTCAGGTCGACTTTGGTACCTGAGGGAGTCAGAAATGCGCCATTAGCAGGAGCAACCAGTTCAGGAATTGTAAAGGCGCCATATTCTTTAAATGGTACCGGTTCTTCATCGCAACTCTGGAAAAATAAGGTTCCCGAGAAGATCAGTAACATTATCAAAATTGAAATTTTCCTTTTCATATAGTAATTTTTTTAATTCAGGTTAAAAAATCTTTTGAACTACGATTAATATGGCCCGTAGTAAACAATCGTATCAGTCTCCCTTCTGTTGGTGAGTCCTGAACCCCAGTAAGCATCAATATAGAATGTTCTTTCTGACGGCTCATACCTGTTGGGGTATGCAGGATTCAGCTTAACAGCAGAATTATCAGGATCAACAAGAGTGATCTTGTTTGGTACTACAGATTCATCGATTGTTATTTCCCATGCACCGATTCCACCTATCACACCGGCACCATCACCCCATATGTGAGATGATTCCCATACAACACTGTTTGGACCAAGAGTAGCAAATTTAACAGTAACGTTCTTACGATAACCTGAAAGGACAGGGTCTCCCTCGCGTATAACATAACCTTTGGCTTTATATGTTCCTTCCCATTTGTTTGCAAGAGGCAGCCTGTACAGAACAGTTTTCTTGTTTTCAGCAATAATAACACCACCGGTTGCCTGTGTAATAGTTACAGGCACCATGTACTTATTATTCAGATTGAGGGTATCGGCTCTGGGAAGCTTTACATGTACATAAGCGTTACGTTTTGTGTTTGCTTTAATAGTAAGGGTTTTGTCAATTATAGCAGCGCCCGGATACATCCTGTAACTCCATTTAATTGTCGGATCTTCCTTTTTCATCGACGTATTATAAGCAGCCATGGCAGCAGCATCGAAATCAAATGTAAGGACTACATCTGATTGAGGTAATTCATCCGTTGCAATATTGACAAGGAATTTAAACGTCTGGTCATTTGCCACAGGCTGTATTACATAGGTATTTGCCCCGTTATTTGGGAACTCAGCGTACATTTTTCCTTTCAGGTCGTCGGTCCAGTCAATTCCGATATCATCTTTCAGACAGGAACTGGCAACAAAGATCAGAGCAAAAAAGGATATGGTTAGAAATATTTTGCTTTTCATATTCTTCATTTTATTTTTATTATTTTTTAGCATCTTCTGTGTTAACGGTTCTGCCAGAAAATCTTTGAAGTAAACGGATTAATTGTTCCGACTGCGACAACAGATTCATTATTGACGTTAATTTCTGACTGAGGATACAGCAGACGTACAGGCGGTGTGGCATTCTTCTTGGAAGCGTCACCTGACCAGTGAATGAAATCGGGATAGCCGGATCTTCTGTAATCAGTCCATAATGTTGTGGGGCTGATACCAATCATTGCGGCCCATTTTTGGGTAAGAATGGTCTTAAGTTTATTGTCCGATGTTCCGAAGCTGACAAGAGGTTTGGCATCCTGTGAGAGATACTTTGTAGCACCGGCGACGGATCCATCAAGTCCACCCATGTAAATAACTGACTGTGTAACGGCAGCTTTGTATAGTTCGGCTGCATTACCGGCAATCAGTCCACGCTGGACAGCTTCTGCCTGAAGGAAGAGACTTTCAAAATCGGTCATTATGATCGCATCCTGATCATAGGAACGAATAAGACCCGGACCGAGGGCTGAGGTCTGTGCTGAAGTCAGGCTTGGAAGTACCCCGTAATAATTACCTCTGATTACACCTGAACTGTTGGGAGCGAAGAATCTGAATGAGCGCGGATCATTGTTTTCACTCAGGAAATCGCATGCATCCTGGTTTGCTGCAAAATATGTAAGACCGTCAGCCTGCTGTGAGTCATCCTGCTTATAGAATGTTTCCCAGAAGGGATTCATTTTATCTTCTGATTTTACATAACCGGGATTTACCATAGCACTTTCGCCTGCTCCAAGGTAATCATTTGCTGAGTGAGGCTGTGTGGCAATGGCTGTGGTAATGTACTGGGTCCTGCCTGTCATTCCTGACTGGTTTACCAGCAATCTCAATTTAAGAGTATTTGCAAATTTCCACCAGAGGTCCATATCTCCGGCGAACATTATATCGTCATCGCCTACCTCGCTTGCATCAGCAGGAGCATTGGCTATCAGATTCATTGCTTCATCAAGCTTAAGAACCAGATCTTCATAAATTTCCTGTTGCTTATCATATTTCGGCTTCAATATCCCGTCAGCTGTTTTCAGCGCCTCGGAATATGGGACATCGCCATAATTATCAACAAGGTTCTGAAACTGGTAAGCCTTCATTATCATTGCGATAGCCTTAAAATTGGCTTCTTTCGGTTCTCCAGAAATCTTTTCGATATAATCATAATTCTGAAGGTTCAGATAAGTATTGGCCCAGTTTCCCTGGTATGAACTATTAAGGAGATTATACTGGGTAAGAGTTGTATTTGCCACGTAGTTACCAAATACTGAGAATGCGCCGTGCCATACATATACATAAAGGTGATTGAAGGGATTGTTGTATATATTGGCGGTGGCATTAAGAGCAGCCGGAAGGAGAAGATTTGCCGGTACGGATGATGCTGAATTCGGGTTGGTCTCATTTACTGCGAGAAAATCCTCACATGAAGTTCCCAGAACAAGCAGTATAGCTAAAATAATTGATAATTTCTTCATAACATTTAGTTTTTCAGCTTAGAAAGTAAGTTTTACACTAAATCCCCATATCCTGGTAGGCGGCGTCTGATATACGTTTGTATATCCCACTGCGTTGCTTGTACCGCCACGGGAATTAAATTCGGGATCGGTCCACATATTTGTAACCGGTCTGAACATAAGGAGGTTTCTTCCAACAATACCAACTTGTGCATCTTTAATTAAATTATTGAAAACACCCTGGATCGGAATGCTGTAGTTTAACGAAACCTCTCTTAGTTTCCAGAATGCTGCACTTGTTGTATATGTACTGAGTACCTGGTTGATATCGCCATTGTACCAGAATTTCTGAGCTGCGGTTTTTGTAATTATATTGGTATTTTCTTCAAATACTCCATCAGCCACTTCAACGACTGAATTCGGGATAACAAAATTCTGGCGTCCGTTCTGCGCTGAGAACCATGAAGTACCTGTGAAGCTGAGATCAGCACCCATCTGGTTAACAATGATATGCCCTCCCCTGTAATCAGCTACAGCATTAAGAGACAATCCTTTCCAGCTCCAGTTACTGGTTATACCCAGAATATGGTTAGGGTTCCCGTGTCCGAATATTTTAAGTTCTGAATCCTTTATCGGCATACCTGTTTCAGAATCCACAATAATACGTCCCTTTGGATCTTTTTTCAGGTCGGTAATCTTTATTGCCGGGAACTGCTGACCAACAACTGCATAAGAAACATCTTCGATCGGCAATTCTTTTAATCCTTCCATTATTGAAAGAACCTTGCTTGTATTATATGTATAGGCAACAGTGACGTTCCACTGAAAATCTCCCAGGCTTAACAGCGGAGTTAGTCTAAAGTCCGTTTCAATACCTTTTGTCTGAAGTTCGCCTGCATTTATATATGCACTTGCATATCCGGTTGCATAGGATATAGTTGCCGGTATCGTCTGATCTTTTGTATTTGACTGGTATCCGTTAACTTCCAGATGGATCCTGTCCCTTAAGAAACTGATCTCAAAACCAGCTTCGATTTCCTGAGTGATCTCAGGTTTCAGAAGAGGATTGCTCAGGGTAGTGCTTAATACAAAACCTGTTGTGCTTCCGTAAGGGAATCCTGATCCGACACTGAATGACGGCAGAGTAGCATACCAGTTGTCAAGCGCTATCTGACCTGTCTGTGACCAGCCGCCCCTTATTTTCAGGAAGCTCATGAAATTGCTTTTTATTGACGGGATTGCGTCTGACAGGATTATGCTTGCGTCAACACCCGGATAGAAGAATGACCTGTTCTCCTTAGTCAGTCTTGAATCCCAGTCGTTACGTGCCGATGCATGCAGGAAAGCAAAGTTCTTATAACCGATTGTTATATCACCGAAAACACCCATCGAATTACGGTTTCTCTGTGTCTGGCCTACTCCGGGTTCACCCAGGCGGTTGGAGACATTATAAAGAAAAGGTATTACGATTGCGTTGTTTGCTACATAAACATAACGGTATTTATTTGTATAAACAGAGTTCCCCAGGATAACCTTGCTTGTGAAATCACCAAATTTATTATTTGCCTGAACGAGAAGGTCTCCGGTAAGTATGAAACTGCTGTTCAGATATTCATTTGCAACACCAACATAAGGCGATCCGGTTGTCTGTCCGCCTGCACCCCAGGGATCATTATCAGCATAATAGGAATCAAAAACCACTCCATTCCTGTAATATGATCTGTCGGTAGTGGAATAAATCAAACCTCCGCGGTATGAAATGTCAAGCCACTCAACCGGATTCAGGCCCACGGTTGCAGAACCAAGAAGGTCATCTTTTCTTGTCTGGTTACGTGAATTCTCAATAGCCCAGTAAGGATTGGGATAATATCCGTTGAAATATCCGTTATGATTTGCAAACTTATTGTTTACAATATCTTTATAATTTGTAAGATCAATTTCTGCAGGAGTATTCAGAACGTTCCAGTAAACCGGTCTCTGCTGGAAATATTCATCGCCGGATTCATCAGTATTGGTTTGAGAATAACCCATGGAATAATCTGCACGGAATATTCCGGTTGTTCTTGCTCCGGCTACGCGGAAGCCTGATCTCCTGTTCTTGTCCTTAGGGATAGTTCCTGTACCAACGACATCCTGAGCTGAGATGTAGAAATTATTTCTGTCATCTCCGACTGCATAGGAAACATCGTTCTGTAATTTAACACCTGTATCAAAGAATTTCCTTTTCTGATTAGGCACTGCACTGTAGGGGATCATCTGGTATGAACCATCTTGAAGTACTCCTCCAAGTATTACCATCTGGCCGTTGAATTCAGGGCCGTAGCTCTGGTTTTCATATGATGTATAAGGATCTGTATGGCGATCCGGACCGATCCAGAATGTATATTCTGCAGGATAGTTTGCTGTATCCTCCCCTGAACCTGCTCCAAAACGTTCCTGGAGTTTTGGCATATATGATACAGTTTCAAATGTTGTGGTATTGCTTACTCTGATCACAGGTTTGTCACCTGATCCTCTTTTCGTGGAAATGACCAGAACGCCGTTTGATGCTTCATTACCATAAAGGGCAGATGCGCTTGCACCTTTCAGGATATTGACGTTGGCAATATCGTTGGGGTTAATTGAATTGAGGTATGTTGCACTTACAGGCACTCCATCAAGCACAATCAGGGCCTGGTTGCTTGCCAGGAAGTGGCGGTTACCTCTAAGGGTTATCCTTGTATCGGGATTAACGCCATTGTTAACCGTATTGATCTGTAATCCGGATACTTTACCGGTAAGACCATTCACAACGTTACTGATACCGGCCTGGGTAAGCTGCTGGTCACTTACCTGCGCGGTAGCGACACCAAGTTCCCTTGCCTGCCTTTTAATACCAAATGCAGTAACAACAACTTCATTCAGCCCGACAAGTGTGGATTCAAGCTGAACGTCAACAACAGAGCGGCTACCGATCTCAACCTCGAGGGTTTCCATCCCTACATAGGAGAAAATCAGGGTTGTTGCCGTTGCGGGAGCTGTAACTGAATACCTCCCGTTCAGGTCCGTTATGGCTCCTATTGTTGTACCTTTAACCTGGACAGTAACCCCCGGAAGCGCTCCTTCCCCTTCAACGGCAGAGGTAACTGTTCCCGTAATCACTCTTGTCTGTGCAAGCAGTACAGATGTACCGGCAAACACAAACAAAAACATCAACAGTAATAGTCTCTTCATAACTTATTTAGTTTTACTCATCTTCTACAGTTGCAAATTGTATCTATTTGAATAAAAACACAATACGGGCATAAAAATTTTCTTTGGCACTACATTTCAACTTTCCTTATTGTTGGAGGCATTGCCATTCCAATTGATTTAAAAACTTTATAACAATCACCAGAAGCTTCGGTGCGTAAAGCAATCTTCCTGCCTGACTGGTCAATAGTTACCTCCTGTAATCTCTTAAGATCCTGCTTTATCTGCATCCATTCAACACTCTCGCCACTAATTTCCATTCTCATGTCCAATTCCTTTCTTAACACAAGAGCAAGAAAACTGCAAAACACATGGCCTCTTATAGTTTCATCCACCTTATGATAGATCGGACGTGTCTCAAGGATACTCTTCACATCCCGGAAAACATGTTCCACCATCCATAACTCTTTGTACTTCAAAGCAATCTTATCTGCAGGCATATCTAAATTTGTTGTCAGTACCCATTTCCCATCATAACGTTCTTCCTCCATTACTTTTGAATCATCTATCCTGATAGCACCTTTGGTTATCTTCAGGTATTTCCGGTATCCCTTATTGCCGATCATTGTTTTTGCACCATTTTTTATCCTGTCTTTTAAACTCTCAATGATAATGTCCCTGTCTGCCTTATCTTTTCTGGCCTGCCTAGGATTAAGACATACTATATACCGGGTATCATTATGCATCACTTCTTTTACTTTCAACGGTGCCGGAGCTTTTGATAGTTTTAACTCCGTAACAACTTCCTGATATCTCCCTGCCCTTGAAAGAACCTCCAGTTTTACATGGTTCACTCTTCGCATCCTTACCCCGAGGATATAGTTAAGTTCTTTAGCTTCTATTGCCTCAATGGTCTTTTTGCTTATCATTCCCCTGTCTGCAACTATGCACATTCTTTCAACCCCGAAGCGTTTTTGCAACCTGTTTGCAACTGGCAGCAGGGTGTTGACATCAGCTATATTACCAGGCCATATCTCGCAACAAAGAGGGAACCCTTTATTGTCAAGTACTGCTCCAACTACCATCTGTCTGCGGTCGGATCGATGATCTTTGCTGTTACCATACTGACCAATCTCTTCTCCACCTTTACCTTCGAAGTATATGGAGGTGGTATCGAAAAATACAAGTTCAAGTTCAGTGAACAAATTGCGCCTGATGGAAAATAACTTTTCTTCAACAAGGTCTTTTATGCAACGCGGAGCAAAAGGTGTTTTACCCTGCTGATCTTCAACAGAACTTCCAAGAAAGGCCATGGCACGATAGAAATGGTGCAGGGATAAACTATCTGATCCATCAATGCGATAACCTTTCATCCAGTATTCACAGGAACGGTCAGATCCGCTGACGAATAACCGATGAAGTACTGTCACAAATATGGCCCTTTCAACATCAAATTCATATTTTCTCCCTTCAAGAAGTTGATTTATAATATTATACAAACCACAATCCCTCCATAGCCGATCAAATATAAGTGCCGGTCCAATAATGAGTGATACCCCTCTGGGATTGCCCCGGCCACTGAGGCACATCATGACTTCTTTTGAATAGTTCGACAGAGATGCTATTATTGACTCTATCTCTCCTTTTTCCTGTAAATCTTCTAACCTCCCAAGAGTGGAAATTACCCTTTGCTTTACCTTTTTACCTTCCCTGTAAGTCTGAACTATCTGTAAATATTTGTAGCTGCCTGTTTTCTTTAACCTTACAAACATTGAGTGTTATTTTTATCACTGCAAATATCGTATAGATATTACTTATTATCAAGCTTTCTATTATTTATTTTTGGCACTACATTTTTTTTAAAAGAGCATTTTTCAAGCTTCAAATGACTGATTATCAAAACATATTTTTAAAATTAACCTCAACAACTGTAGAAGAAAAGCTAAATAATAAAAAAAGGAATATATAGATTGGTATTTGCACTTTTCCAATATTAAACCTCTATAATAAATCAGAAGCTCGCTATGGTTAGTGTAGTATATCCCCTATGTTATAAACCTTCTCTTTAAAGTTTCGTAAACGGAGTTTGAGTCAAATACCGAGTTTTTATTCAACCCCCTTCTTCTCCACAACTCATTCCACCAATGCAAAGCATACGAGGTATCAGGTAACATACTGTCCGTATCATTTATTTATTAACAGGTTTAGCTGATAGCCTGATACAGGACAAAATATTTCGGGCTCTTTAACATATTCACCCAATCCATTTCGAAAAATCATACGTGAAATAAGATTTACACCCAGTTCTCCCCAATGTAAGTTTTCAATACCACGTTTATCCAAAAAATCGAGGCAATCATTTAGAAATTTTGCCCCAGG
>Ga0209201_1004472_pt1 | contig 11225 bp, 9 predicted proteins | sample AD_UKC055_MetaG_FD_184411 | JGI IMG/M metagenome (GOLD analysis project Ga0209201, IMG submission 184411) | Active sludge microbial communities of municipal wastewater-treating anaerobic digesters from USA - AD_UKC055_MetaG (SPAdes) (version 2) | ecosystem: Engineered > Bioreactor > Anaerobic >... | reverse complement strand
TTCAAATGGTACTGCAACAGTCAAAGGCACCAATGTTGAATTCTGCCCGAGCATCACAAGCGGGACAGGATCGTTTGTCTACAACGTGTCAAATGGTGACTGCTGGGACACAGCAACTGTCACCATTAATTTCAATAATCCGCCAGTAGCAGTTGATGATTCTGCAGAAACATGCGGAACTTCTGCAGTTGTAGTAGGTGTACTTGGAAATGATGCCAATTACGGAAGCGCAATACCTGAAATTATCAGTGGATCAAATGTCAACGGCAGTGTCACATATTTAGGTGGAGGAAACTTCCAATTCATACCTACAGTAAATGTTGGGACTGGACAGTTTGATTACAATTTGTCTAACGGAGGATGCTCCGACACAGCCAGAGTCTATGTCACAATAAAAATCAAACCTGATGCAGTGCCTGAGTCAAACATAGACGTATGTAACACTAACTGCGCCAATATATCCGTCCTTGATAATGACAAAAATTACAGCAATCCAACAATTACAATCTATGCTAACGCGTCCCACGGAACAACAGAAGTCTTAGCTGATAATACTATCAAATACTGCCCAACATCAGGGTATGTCGGAGCCGATTCATTCGATTACAACCTCTCAAGCGGTGGTTGCTATGATATTGCCACTGTAACTGTGAATGTTATCTCATGTGGTTTAGTAGCAGTTGATGACGAATACGAAACTGCATTAAACACATGCAAAGATCTGAACGTAACCCTAAACGACTATGACCCAGAATATCCAAGTGACCCAACTAAATTCTGGATCATAGATGCAAATGTTACAGACCCATTATACGGAAACGCTTCATGGATAGATGGCTACACAATACGATACTGTCCAGATGCCAACTGGTGTGGAACTGATACCTTCAAATATAGAATCCTGGACGTAAACGGTTCCACAGCAGATGCAAATGTCACAATCACTGTTCCATGCCCACCAATAGATGCAGTAGATGACTACAACAAGACAAAAGACAGATTCACCTGCGTTGACTTCAACATTACAGATAATGATGATGGATACGGCTATCATGTTCAGATAGTTCCCGGCTCAATCACAACACCAAGCTTTGGAAATGTAACAGTGCTTGATCCAAACGGCACCATAAGATTCTGCCCACAGGGCACATGTGGAACAGTGACATTCGACTATAACGCCACAAATGGATTCTCAATGGACCGAGCAACAGTCACAGTTGATGTGCCATGCCCACAAGCAACATGCCCAATAGCTGTAGACGATTACAACAAGACTGAGATGAACACCTGTGTCATACTTAGTATAATGAGCAATGATTACGATCCAAACGGCGATCCAATAAAAGTAGTTTACCCATCAATAACAGATCCAAAGAACGGGGTAATAGAGTTCATAGATTATGAAAATGGAATCATAAAGTACTGCCCAGATGAATCCTTCTGCGGCACTGACATCTTTGAATACACAATAGTAGACATCCCAAGATCGCCTCAAGATAAGCCATGTGAAAAGACTGCAACAGTCAGGATAGATGTAATGTGTCCAAAGGAGAAGGTACCTGCAATACTCCTTTACCCATTGGTAGACATTGAAAGACTCACAATATCAAAAGAGCCAGTTGTACTAGATGAAAACATTGATTCATTACTAAACACAGGCGTTAATGTTGTTCTAGATGGAAAGGTCATATCTGTCTTTGAAATAGTTCCTGGAACACAGAGCCTAATAGCTCAGGTAGAAAACAGAGGATTTGTCACACAGGCAGGTGTTATGATTAGATTTGAAGGACTGCCAAATGGAGTTACCTACAAACTTGAGCCACCTTCACAGAAGATCAAGGCCCACAACATCGGAACATATGCAGTAACTATTACAGCACCCGCAGACGTGCCTGAAGGCATATACCATGTTAAAGCAATAGCATACACAAGAAGTGGAACTTTGGATGAAGTAGAATTAAGGGTAGTAATCTCTTAATTTTATTTTATTTTATTTAGCAACTTTTAAAAACAGAATAGAACTATTCTTAACAATGGATAGAATCTCTTATATTAAGATTGGTATCTCAATAGCCATAATTCTAATGGGCGTCTACCTAGTCTATCCTCTCCTATCGGGATTGATTGCTGGATTTGTTCTCTCATACGCATTTCTCCCAGTCTATCACTTCCTATTTGCCAAAACAAAGAGAAAGTCATTGTCCGCATGGCTTACAACTCTTTTTGTATCTGCACCCATCCTGTTAACACTATTGTATGTAACAATAAAAGCTGTGCGTGAACTAGATACTGTGTCGGAAATCCTAAGCGGTAGAAGCGTTACATCTGTGCTCCACCTCTTAGGGATTGATCTAACCCAATTTCCATTTTATGGTTTCATTACAGAGAATATCCCTCCAATAGTCGATTTCTCCCAGATATTCTCAAGAACATTAGATAATCTTCCTTTGACATTCATGAACCTTGCAGTTCTGTTCCTCTCTATATACTACTTCTTAAGCGAAAGAGAAAAGATAGATGAGTATATATGTAAGATAATGCCATCCCTATACAGGAAAGATTTGCTAGAAATTCTAGAGCCTACAAGAAAAATAATCAACGGGCTGATCTATGGGAACATCATGACTGCATTCGTAACTGGATTCCTTGCAACTATAGGTTTTATCGTATTAGGTGTGCCATATGCATCTTTATTGGGGATTCTAGTCGGGATATTTGCATTGCTGCCTGTGAATGGTCCATTGATCGTGTTTATTATCGTTGGCATCTACTATTTGATTATAGGTGAACTCTTCAGAGGGGCAGCTCTTCTGTTGTATGGTGTAGCATTTCTTGGAGTTGTATACCAACTTTACATATCACCAAAGTTTGGGAAGAATCAATCTCAACTCCACCCTTTCATAGTGCTACTTGGCTTCTTAGGGGGATTATATGTAATGGGCCCAATTGGACTTCTTTATGGTCCGATAATACTGGGGCTTCTAAAAGGGGTAAGTGAGACTATTTTCAAGGAAGCCACAACAAAGAGAAGATTCTTCAGATGGTAATCCTATTTACCATGAATAAATTTATATAGAATGGAAAAGAATTACAATATCAAATTAATGTCGAATAGGAGGTATCGAAATGCCACCACCAGGCAAAGGTAAAAAAGAAGAGAAGAAAAAAGAAATAGAAAAACGAAAACAAGCACATCAAGAGTACAAAGAAGAAAAAAAGAGAAAACATGAAGAATACAAAGAAGAGAGAAAACAAGATAGAGAAAAATACAAAGAGGAAAGACAAAGAGATCGAGAGGCATACAAGAAAAATACAGACGATGCCGAAAAGAATGAAACTATTTTGGATAAGATAAGAAAAAGATTGCCATAATAATATTTTTATTTCATTTCAAAATAAAATGGAATCCAAATGCTCGGCATTTCATTTTAGTTATGGATTCCATTTTCATTTTCCAATATTTTTAATTACCAGATAAAGTAATTATAATCATTTAGGAGTAGTGGTATCCAATAACTTTATATACTACTAATGTTTAATATATGCTGGTAGTTAGCTACTACGGAGTGTGAAAATAATGGCAGAAAAAAAGAAAGAAAAGAAAGGCGCAGAAAAAGGCAAGAAAGTAGGACAGGATAAAGGCAAGAAGCCAGCCCCAAAGAAAAAATAAATCCTCTAAAATAAATTGGGGATTTCATTTTATTTTTATTCTATTTTATTATTGATAAATTTCTATTTTGATTTGATTTTAAATAATTGCAGATTTGTTAGTTTATTTGATCTAATCAATAAGAAATTTCGTGAAAATATACTCATTAAATTATGACAGAATCTGAAGCCCCGGGGGGGATTTGAACCCCCGACTTGCTGATTACAAGTCAGCCGCTCTAGCCAGGCTGAGCCACCGAGGCCTATTTTAAAAAATAATCCTACAATTTATAAATTTAATCCTCCCACGGTTCCTTTTCAAATAGCCCAAGACCGTAGGTTTCCTTAAGCACTAAAATGGCTGCTTGCGGGGCTATGAGGCCTTTTTCAGTCACAATGACATCAATAAATTCTGGTGGAGTTACATCAAATGCGGGATTTCTGACCTTTATACCTTTGAGTTTTTTATAATCTTCTTTTGATATGACCTCAAATATATCTCTCTCTTCTATTTCAATCAATTCCCCTGAGAATGTGTGTGGATTAAACTTGTAAGTTTCTGCAGCCACAATAACATTTACCCGTGCTTCATGGGCAATAGCAGAAAGTGTCGCTGTCCCTACCTTGTTTACAACTGCGCCATTAGCTGCTACGGCATCAGCACCTATAATGACATGATTGGCTTCCTTTATGAATATCCGTGCAGCGGAGTCTACAATTAGTGTGACATCAATCCCCTCATCCAAAAGCTCCTTTGATGTAAGAAGCCCCTGAAGCCTTGGCCTTGTCTCATCGGCATAGACTTTAATTTTCTTTCCATCGCGATGGGCTTTCTTGATAATCCCAAGAGCCATTGAGCTGTTGCAATGCGTAAAGATCACATCGCCATCCTTTATTCTTTTTGATCCCATGTCAGATATCCTTTCTAATGCAAGATTTGAATTCTCACAGAAATCGTCTGATGCCTTCCCAACGACACGCTTTAGCTCATCTATGCCTGCACCGTTCTTATACGATTTATTCATCTCAACTAGGACATATCTCAGTGCATTCTCAAGTGAAACGGCTGTTGGCCTTGTTTCAATAAGGTACCTAGCAGTTTTTTTGATATCAGAAACAAACTCTTTGGTATCCTTTCCCTTGAAGCTCTCGGCCTCAATTTTTAATGCTTCAGCAACAGTTCTCCCTATCTTTGCAGCGCCCCTTATCTTCATGTCCTTGATGTCCGAAGCCAGTTGTAAAACTCTTTTATCCATTCAATCTGCTCCTAAGTAGATTTTCAACTTCCTCTTTTTTAACCTTTAAGATGGCCCCATAGTTCTGAACACAAAAACTTGCCGCGGCATTCCCATATACAAGGGATGTTTTAACATCTGAAGTTTTCGCATAGTTGGAAAGAAACGCTGCTGCAAAGGTGTCGCCCGCACCTGTAGGGTCAACGACTTTAGTGGGAAATGCCTTCTCATAGAGCTGATACCTCCCAAAATAATAAACGCCGTCCTTATCGGCTTTAACAATAACATTTTTTGCCCGTTTCTTCCTTAGGTATTTTCCACCTTCCTCTATGTTTGCATCGCCAAGGAGAGCAGAAAGCTCATGCCTGTTCACGAAAAGGAAATCCACATTTTTCAATATCTTTAATACCTCTTCGGAGTGGTAGTAGCAGAGCTGTTCGCCCGGATCAAAGCTCACAACATTATTATGGTCCTTTGCCATTTTTGCAGCATAATCTGCTATCTCTATCTTAGTGGGTGATATGTGAACAAATTTGTAATCTTTAAAGACCTGGTAGTTTATCATCTGTTTTTCAAACTTTTCGTTTGCCCCTTTGTAGAACAGGAACATCCTGTCATTGCCCCTGTTTATGATAAACATCCTGCCCGAAGGACAGTTTTGAAGAACTATATTTGAATAATCAACGTTATAATTCTGTAGAGTTCCCATTATGCCCTCGCTATCCTTTCCCACTGTAGTCATGATCCCAGAATTCAGTCCAAGTATCGAGCTATTGACTGAAACGTTAAACGCTGAGCCGCCGTATCTTATCTCTAGGCCATCGATCTTTGCTTCGCCATTTACAGTTGGAAACGATTCTACACCCATGATAGTGTCTATATTGACATTTCCGATACACAACAGGTCTCTCAAATCTTTATTCCTCCTCCAGATATAGTTGATGTAACGTTTATAAAGATTATTGGGAAACTAACTATAATGATTGAGATAAGGGATCTGCATTTTAAATACCATTCGCAAACTGATGAGGTCTTGAAGGGTGTCAATCTCAAGATAAAAAAAGGGGAATTTGTTTCAATTATTGGCCCTTCCGGTTGCGGCAAATCAACATTATGCCTTACGTTAAATGGTATAATCCCTAAGACTATTTCTGGACAGTTCTCCGGTGATGTGATTATTGACGGCATGAACACCAAAGATCACGAGGTAAGTGAGTTTTCAAAGAAGGTAGGGATGATCCTTCAAAATCCCGAGTCACAGCTTTTTGCAATGACCGTTGAGGAGGAGCTTGCATTTGGCCCGGAGAATCTTGCCGTCCCTAGGGAAGAAATAGAGGACAGGATATCCTGGGCGCTTTCAATAGTCAACATGGAAAACAAGCGTGATGAGTTTCCGGGGAATCTTTCAGGGGGTCAAAAACAGAGGATAGCAATAGCAGCTTCCCTTACAATGATGCCGGAGATATTAGTTCTCGATGAGCCGACAAGTCAGCTTGATCCCATAGGCAAGCGAGAGGTGTTTTCAGTTCTAGAACAGCTTCACAAGGAAGAGAAGATGACAATTGTTCTTGTAGAGCACAGGACTGAGCCAATTGCAGAGCTATCCGATAAGGTAGTTGTTATGGACAACGGGGCAATTGTACTTCAAGGGACACCGAGGGTAGTTTTTGAAAAAGTTCCTATATTAAGAGAGCTTGGTATAATGGTGCCTGACATTAGCTACCTTACATACCTTCTAAAAGAGGGGGGTTATGTGAAGGACATCGCATTGACAGTTGAAGAGGCGAGGAGGCTTTTCATATGAAGGCAATTGAAATTGATGACATACATTTTGCTTACCCAGAGTCAGAGGAGATATTGAACGGAGTTAGTCTTGATGTAAAAAAGGGAGAGTTTGTTTCACTTGTAGGCCAGAACGGGAGCGGAAAGACAACACTTGCTAAGCATTTCAATGGGCTCTTGAGACCTACCAAGGGCAAGGTCATGATACTTGGAGAGGATTCAAAGAACTTTTCTATTGCAGAGCTATCAAGAAAAGTTGGTCATCTCTTTCAGAATCCAGAGAATCAGATTTTTGAGGAAACTGTTTTTAGTGAGGTTGCATTTGGCCCCAAAAACCTTGGACTATCTGAAGATGAAATAAAGGAGAGGGTTGACAGGGTATTAAAAATAACAAGGCTTTCAAAGTATAGCGATACTCATCCTCTTTCCCTATCGGGAGGAGAAAAGCAGAGATTGGCGCTTGCATCTGTTTCTGTGATGGAGCCACAGATCTTGGTATTGGATGAACCTACAACAGGTCTAGACCTTCTCTCTATTCAGGGTATTTTGGACATTGTGAAGGAGCTCCACAAGAGGAACGTGACAGTTTTTCTGATAACACACGACATGGGATTAGTCTCTGAGCTATCGGAAAGGGTAATTGTCATGGAGAGGGGACAGATAATCGGGGATGGGACGCCAAGAGAGATATTTGCAAACGATGAGTTATTGACAAGGGCAAGCCTTGAGCCTCCACAGATAATGAAATTCTCCAAGATGCTCGGGTTAAACCCCGAGGTAAAAGTAGATGCACTTTACAAAAGGATTGTTGAGGCACTATAAATGATCTTTTAATATTCAATTTTTTTCAGGATATCCTTCCCTAGATAGACTTCAATGTCTTTTTTCAGTTTGTCAAAATCAGATATGATAGTTTGATTTTTCTTAAAGAATTCTGAAAATATTCTATCGCCAGCGATATCATCTCCATTGACTTCGAATAGGATAGAGCCACTGTAGAAGGATTCGCCTTTTATGACGCCGTCCTTGTCCCCATCAATAATACCAATTAATGGGATTCCAAATCGTTTCAGGATATACCCGGAAACTCTTGTGGTGTCATCCCCCACGGTAACTGCACCTCTTAGATTTGATAGATTTTTGTAGATGGAATATGCATCGTGATTTATGAAGAGTATATCCTCCCCTTCAATTTTCCTTATGACTCCACAATCTCTTGTTTCAAATCCTGGGGTGCTATCGATTTTAATTTTGTAGATATCAACATTTGTTATCTTCTCTAGTCCATGGTTTTTTATATCTGCACCAGAAATCTCTTTTACCTTCCCATCCTTAACATAAACTTTGACTTCATTGCTTGTTACCCTTCCAACAACTATCCCACCAAAAAGCAGAAGCTCTCCCGGATTGCATCCCTTTACACTTCTTACAAGACAATCCTCTTCGGTTCGGACATCAATCCCGCCAAAAATCAATTCTTCTTTGAATCCAATTGAGATAAAAAAATCCTTAATATCGGATATACCCCGTTTAACTTGAAATAGGGAACTAGTGTTTATGTCAATCCCTATTATCTCTCCATCAAATTTAGTCCTCTCCCCTATTATTCCAAGAAAAGCCCTTGCAGTTTCAATAGAGCGCGCCTTAAAAATAATGATAACAGAATCAAATCCTTTGATTTCAGACAAAGCTTCAGAAGGCTTCTTTAGGATAATGTCAACGCCCTTGACACCACTATCGAAAAGGGATGTAATGCCCATCGTCCCAACAATATAGGGTTTTATATCATACCTTCCATTTAGGATCTTTAGAATATTCTTGCTCTCTTCATCGTAGAATATGTCGATTCCGTGGAATAGAACTGCTATCATGGGGATTTCATCAAGGTCTTTGTTTCATCCACAAGTCTTTTTGCTTTAACAGGGCTCTTAGACTCTGCTATAATCCTCACAACTGGCTCGGTGTTTGACGGCCTTATATGGATCCAGGAATCCTCAAGTTCAAATTTCAGGCCATCAATATTGCTGTACGGGTAACCTGAAAAGAATACCTTAACTTTATCTATATTCTCTTCAAAATCATCTCTTGAGATCGAGATCTTGTCCTTTACCATGTAGTACTTCGGGATCTCGGAAACTATCGATGACAGCTGAAGGCCGCTTTTTGACAACCCCATTAGAATTAAGGATATTGCAGATAGGGAGTCTCTAGCGTATTGGACCAGCGGTAGTATCACGCCACCGTTTCCTTCCCCTCCAATAGACGCATTGACCCTTATCATTTCCTCTACAACATTTATCTCCCCCACCTTGGACCTAAGGACTTTGCCTCCAAAATAGGATGCGATATCATCAAGAGCCCTTGTAGTGGAAAGGTTTGTGACAACAGTTTTATTTAAAGGGGCCATATTTTCTAGGAAGAATCTTGTCGCGAGCACAAGAGTGTTTTCTTCCCCGATATAGTTGCCATGCTCGTCAAGGATAGCGACCCTATCTGCGTCCCCATCGAGAGCAAAACCGATATCTATGCACCCATTTTCCCTTATGAAATCTGAAAATAATGTGAGATTTTCCTTCAAAGGCTCGGGATTTCTTGGGAAAGTATCGTTAAAATTACAGTTATATCTAATAACGTTGAAACCTAGTTTTTCAATAAAAGCCGGGATAAACTCTGAGCCGGCGGCATTGCATGTATCGATTGCAACTGTAAGGTTTCTTTTCTCGATGCAAGAGAGATCAATTCTTTTAAGAACAGTGTTTGCATGAGTATCTTTAGCATCCTGATCAATAGTCAATCTTCCAATTTTATCATAAGTCTGGAATTTGAAGTTCTTTTCAGTGAGTGTTTCCTTAATAGACGTTACCTTGTTTTCATTGAAGAATATGCCGTTTCCCTCTATGAACTTCAACCCGTTCCACTTTTCGGGGTTGTGGCTCGCAGTGATCGATATGCCGCCTGATGCATTTTTTGATTTTGTAATGAACTGTACAGTTGGTGTTGGTGCAATACCTATGTCGATTACATCAAAACCTAAAGCTTCAAGGGAGGATATGACGGCATTTTTTACCATCTCAGCAGAGATCCTTGAATCGTTTCCTATGACGACTTTTCCTGGAGGGATTTCTTTTGCAAAGGCAGATACATAGTTACATATTAGCTCTGGCGTTAGGCCTTCACCCACAACACCCCTGAGCCCAGAAACTCCAAAAATTACTTCCATTAAATTCACCCTAAACAGAACTTATTATTGGAAACATTACACCCTTTCCTTTCATCTTTTGTGGCTTCAAATATATTCCTCATAAGCCCCTCATACTCCTTAGTTAATTTTACGCCACGTCTTTCTGCAGCCCTTGAGTATGTTGTAATGGCTGAATCTAGAATAAATTCTGAAGGCTCTGCACCTAGGGATTTTGCCCACATGCAGAAGCTTGGGACGTCCTGATATATTATCCCATGAATGTGCGCAGCAAATCCTATCGTCTTGCCCGTGTAAATCATTGTCCCAATTGAGGATTTTGCGTTATCCCCTATGACGCACCCAAAAAACTGCTCCCCTGAATCGATAGTCTTTCCAGCTACTTTGTATTTTATTATGCCATAGGTGTCTTTGAGGTCGCTGTTTGATGTGCCTGCACCAAGGTTTACCCACTCGCCCAAGTAGGAATGGCCGATAAATCCATAGTGCTGTTTGTTTGAATAACCATGAAAGATAGTGTCCTCGATCTCTCCCCCAATCTTACATACATCCCCGATTGCACAGCTTTCGATCCTTCCGCTCTTTATCAGGCAGCTATTACCGATGTATGTTGGCCCGGCGATTCTGGAAAAAGCCCTGATCCTGGTGCCATTGCCTATGAATATCGGGCCTTTCCTCACATCAAAGACAATGTTCTTCTCTGTTTCTACATCTTTTCCGGCAAAGACTAGCTCCTTGTTCCCCATTATTTCGACATCAAGGGAAGTTAGGCTCTCTCCCTGAGCGTAAAGCCCATATTCTCTAACGATCTCCCCTTTGTTCTCTTTAATCAGGTCCCAAGGATATTCTATAAAAAAGATATTTGAAATCTTAAACTCTGGTAACCCTATTTTTTTCAACTGCTCAATATCGTTATAGCTTGATACATTAAGCCTTATAATGTTTTTTTCTTTCACATAAATGAAAGCAACTTTATCATTAGCATAATATATCCCTTCATCCTTTATAGCTGGACGCTCCTTCATTATAATTCGTCCATTGATGAAAAGGGTATCACCTTTTGGGTGACCATTTATGACAATAGAATCTTTAGAGAATACAGGTTTTAGGTAATCCCTCATGATTAAATAAAGATTAGAATTAGGAAAATAGTATTGGATCTTCTCCCTTAGTGTCTTAAACCCACATTTTAGCTCAAAAACGGGCCTTGAATATGTAAGGGGTAAGAAATTCTCAAATAGATCGTCTTCAAATATACATATGTTTTCCAAAATATCCCCTATTCATTTTTGATACATATACATTTAAAAGTTGTGATAGAATTTATAATACTTAAATAGGCTCTAAAATAGTTGATAGTA
>Ga0209201_1004471_pt1 | contig 11226 bp, 12 predicted proteins | sample AD_UKC055_MetaG_FD_184411 | JGI IMG/M metagenome (GOLD analysis project Ga0209201, IMG submission 184411) | Active sludge microbial communities of municipal wastewater-treating anaerobic digesters from USA - AD_UKC055_MetaG (SPAdes) (version 2) | ecosystem: Engineered > Bioreactor > Anaerobic >... | reverse complement strand
CGCTTGGTCTATCAGCATAACACCTGTAACCAGCCAAGTTCCTAATTGTGCTTTCTGCACTTTCTTTTCCACCCGAACCAGGCTCCTGCTCTACAAAAACTGTAACTTGCTGTCCATCAAGCTCCGCTACCTGTCTTATAATTTTCTCACGCTCGCTCGCTTCCCACTGCCCTCGCACCACGTCCAACACCGCATAGGTTCTATTTTTTAGCATAGCCATCTTAACTCCAACCGTGTAACAGCCAGCTTGGTGTGTCCCTGCCTTGTCCCAGTATCGCACTACTCTTACAAATTCTTTTTCATCTAAATTATTGATAGTTAATAACTTGCTAACATCAAAAAAGCTGCCCGCTTTTGGCACTATCTCTTGCAGATACTGCATTGCAAAAGCATAATCGCCCATCTCAATTCTTTTCTGCTCCAATACCTCTTTGGAAAGTCGCTCTCTGTCTAACAAGTCGTCTATATAATATTTTTTTAAGTCGGATGGCTGTATGTTTTCTGAAAGCAAAGCAGGTAAACATATATGTTTTATGTTTTTATTTTTACTTAACAGATATCCTGTCGTGTCGTTTTCGTGTAAACGCTGCATTACTAAAATTACTACACTAACATCGTTGTCTACTTTTCTACTAAAAATTACGTTGTCCAGCCAGTCGTTTGTATTTCTAATCATAGTGTCTGATAAGGCGTCAACGGCGTTGACAGGGTCGTCTAATAAAATAAAGTGTCCGTGTATACCGCTAATAGTGCCTCCTACGGAGGTCGCATACCTGAAGCCCCCTACCTGGTTGTCTTTTACTACTCTGAATAGCTGTTTAGTGTCGCTGTCTTCTTTTATCTTAACATCATAAAAATATTTTTTAAACAAGTCGCTTCTCATAACATCCCTACAACGCTCGCTTATATTTATAGATAATTGATAGCTGTAGCTCACGCTAATGAATTGTAATGAATAATCGTTAACCCAGCACCACAGCGGGAAATAGATATTTAAAATAGAGGTTTTGCTCATTGAAGGTGGTATGTTAATAATAAGGTCGTATTCTTTTTTTTCTCTCCTGAATACACGTTCAGCAACGCTTTGCAGTTCGTCACATAAATATTTTATATGCCAGTTATCTACAAGTTTTTCGTGATTTAAAGTGCTCCAAAAGAATTTAAAGAATTCATAAAAACTATTCTTAAATAAAGCACGTTTAACAGCTATATCTACAGCTAAAATATCATTTGTATTGATTTTATTCATTATTTATCTTTAATTCAAATTTTTGTATTTTGTTATTAAAAAGATATTGAGGTATTAATATATTAAAGGTTGTTTTTTGTTCATCAGTAGGTACTGAAATTATTTGAGGTTTTACCTTTGCTATATATTGTCCTATTGTTTCCCTAATATTTTTAAAAGTAAAACGATAAATAATATTTTCATTAGGTGAATAATAAAGAAGATATTTAGCTGGTGACCTAAATACCCAACCTAAATAAAAAACTTGGTCTGCATCTACAAAATGATTAATTCTAAATATTTCAAAAATAAAATTATTAGTTTTACCAAGGTTATAATCAGTTTTAATTTCTGCTAAAACTAAAGACCTATCAAGTGTTTCAATTCCACAATCAACATCTAAACGTTGAGAAATTCTATATTCTCTCATATCTATAACATCATTAACATTAGGATTTTCTTTCAGCCATTGTAAAACAATGGATTCACCATATTTACCTTTTTGCATTAAATCACCTGAATAAGATTTAATTTGTCTATTAGAATATTCCATATTCCAGTCCCCATCCTGTCCAATTTTTTCTTTCTGTTCTTGCAAATAACTCTAAATAAGGAGCATCATACATTGCTTCTATAATGTCATAAATTTCATCTGGTTTACGTGAATGTTCACGGCGTATTGAATTTATAACTGATGAATGTAAACTTCCTAATTTTGGTAACATTGAACCCTTTGTTGCTACAAATAATAATTCGTGTTGTCCATAATTATAAAAACCTCCTGTATGTTGATTTTTTATCCATACAAAATTTGTTTTATATGTAAATCCCCAAGCCTTGCAAACTCTTAAAGCATCCTCTAATAAAGGATTTGTAGCCCATAAAAATAAAACAGCATTTTCATCTGCCAAATCTTTTATAGGTAAATTACAAATTTCATCCGTAGGCATAGTTTTATAATGATTTTCTGCTGATGTTGTAAATCCAGAATTTTTATATTTCCAAGCGGGGTCTGCATATATAACTCTATATTTACCAGTTGGCAATTCTGGTGTTTTTTGTTGTGCTCTTTTTTTATTTTGAATTTCAGTATATACTTTATTAATAGTAATATCACCACGCCTCAACTTATCTTTTACCTCCTCTGGTGCCTCCTTTAATATTACCTCCACACGTTCTATTGTTCCTTGCCCAACTCTTATTTCTTTTGCTAATATTTCACGAGTATTATGTGGTGTATCAGTTTTGACCAACTCGGTCAAAACTGATGGTTCATTATATTTATATCCTCCAAGAGTTTGTTTTTGTTTTTCCCTTCCCTGTTTTAATAATATTTCCTTTCTTTTTAGTGCTAGTTCAGCCCTTGCAAAGTCAGTTATATTTCTCCTACCTAACTGGTTTGTAATAATCCACACCATAGCCTCGTCGTCGTCAGAAAAATTTATACTTTTAGTTTCGAAGGGTATGTTATGCTTTGTGCAAATTTCATATCTATTATGTCCGTCCACTAGAACATTATTCCAAACTATTAAAGGTTCTCTGCAACCTTCTGCTAAAATACTACTTTCTAATTCGCTGTATTCAGCTTCATTTAAAGGTGGTATTAAATTTTTAAATTCCTGCTTAATTTCCATATTTTTATTCTTTTTTAATCTTTTCTAATAAAGCATTTAGTTGCTTTTGCTCTTCTATACTTAACTTGTTAATATTTAATTCTATCTTCTTAACATCTTCGTAATTGACAGTAGTGTTAGCATTAACGTTAATATTTTGATTAAGAGCTTGTCTATCTTCTTCACTGCCATATAACTTTATACCACTGATAATCAAAGTAGGATTATCAGATTCAAGAATTTTAGCTTTTAGTTTGTTTGATACTCGAAGTTTAGCTAATTTAATAGCATTGAATATTTGTTCATATTCTTTACTGTTAACTTGAATTTTTTTATAAAAAGTCTCTCTACTACAACCTATAAAAGATATCATTTCGTCTATAGTCGTAGGGGAGTGCTCTTCAATCACTTTTAAAGATTTTTCAAGCAAATATTCTTTTGTATATCTAACATTATTTTTTTTTACTTTGTCTATTTTGTCAGATTTATACATTTTTTATCCAAAATTAGCAAAAATTTTTGAATTAGTATAAATAGGCCAAAAGAATTTTAGGACGGGTATAGGACAAGGTAGTGGTGTCCCCCGTCAAAGCCACGCTGGTATTGGTTTACAAGGAAATGGTAAAACGAGCAGGACAATTATGTTTAAAACGCTTAAAACGTAGGCTAATTCTACTATATAGTGTCCTAGTAGGACACTATTTTTTACTTTTCTAGTAGATAGATAGGAATATATATATATATAGTATATATATGGGATATATATAAAATATATATAGGGGGGTATAGGTAACCAATTTTTTGTGTCCTTACGTCCTAAAAATACCTTCAAAGTCAATCTGGTAGCAGGATTGAGAGTTTTTTGGTGAGGTGTCCTATATGTGTCCTACAACCACCTTCAAGACCGCTCCTATAAAGGCTTTTAGGTCGTTTAATCAGTAGTTGTCCTAAAAAATTTTCTACGTGTCCTAAAATTAATTTTTATTGACAAAAAATAGGGGTAATAAATGCCAAAATTTAATGGCAAAAAAATAAAGAAAAATGTAACTAATTGATTATTAATAAGTTGTTTTTTCAAAAAGGTAGTATAATAAAATTAAGTATAAAAAAAAGGGGAGTTTTTACTCCCCTTAAAAATTTTTTAAAATTTGATATTAAAATGGAATTTTATCTTCTATTTTTTGTTCAGTAACTTCAATTTTTTCACTTTCACTTTCGTGCGCTTTTATAAACTCAACAACGCTTTTATGATTTTTGTGTTCATACAGATAAACAAAACCTCGAACTCGCTGTTTTTCGATATAAAAGCGGTCGTTTTTTATTGCTTTAAGATTTTTTATTTGTATAAATTTGTTCATAGCACGTGTAATTTTAGCAGTTTCAAAGGCTTCGCTTTCGGGATATAATTTTTTAAACTCATCTACTAGTTCTTTGTTAGAATAGTTACGTTTTTCTGATAATATAGTATAACAAATTTTATCACAAAAATCTAGTAAATTATCATCGTAGATAGCAGCTGTTAATTTCCTATCTGTTATATTTTTTCTTTCGTAGTCTACGAATTCAGTTTCAAGGTATAAAATTTCACAATCAATCATATAATTGTAAAATAAGTTCCATTCTGCTTCATCCCACCCACTAAAAAATCTTTTTCCAAATTCGTCGACGGGAGTTCGCTCGTCGTTGTAGTAATCGCTGAATTCGACCTCAAATTTTCGGCTTTTACCCGAATTGCTTTCATCTGTCAAAACCGAATTCGAAGTAATTATAAATTTAGGAGTTTGTTGGTGTGTGAGTTGGATAGCTTTACGACCTTTTTTTTCAACTGTTAACCCGTTTGTTACGATGGAATAAAGCGAAGAGAAGTCGAATTTGCTATCTGTATCGTCGAACTGTATGATATTTGTGTCCACGTCGACATTTTGAAATAAAAACCTATTTGAAAAATCTACTTTTCTGCCATTAATTTTTACCATCTTACTGCCCATTTTTTCTAACATTTGACATGTCAAAGTCTTGCCAGTCCTGCCACCTTGATCTGTAACCTGCTCTTCACAAAATACGACTACCTTTACATCGTTTTCATTTTTAAATTCGTATAACATATATCCTAAAGCGCTTCTTAAAGCTAAAAAACGCTTGTAATTCTCTAACCAGTCGCCATTTTCTTGAGATGAAGTAACATTTTTATGAAATTTATATACCATAAAATTTTCGTAGTCTGTAACTCTAAAAAATCTGCCATCTATGATTTTATCGAACCAAACCTTCTTTTTCAAGTCTTTATACTCTAAAAGCTCGACTCTGTAGTTATTACCTTTTTCATATTTGACAACTACGTTGTCAAAATACTTATAAAAAATTCCAGGTTCGTCGTGATTTATCTCAACATCTCGTCGAGATAATCTGTTCATAACTAATCGAAATTTTTGGTCAGAAAAGTTGTTAAATGCTGTTCTAACAGCTTCTTTATCAAATATATCTTTATCATCAAATTTGTAGTCGCTTGGCAAATTATCGATATAATTTTGTATAAACTTAACTACGAAGTCTTCATCTATTTTTTTCAGAACATTTAATTTTTCATAAACTAATATAGTGTCTTCATTTTCTTTATAGTAGTAGTAAATATTGTTTTTATCTAAAAATCTAACTAACAGGTCTACATTTATTACTATTTCATTTTCGTTTTTGTAAGTCCAAAATTCGAACAATTCAGACTTTTTTGGCTCCTTTGGAGCTTTATTAGTAGTAGTTTTTTTATTGTTCATATTACTTTTTTTATTAAACTCTGGATACTGCTCTACGAGTTGTTTTACAGCTTGTTTAAAATCGCCGTTAGCTTCTAATAAGGTATACACAGCAAATGGGCTGTAGCTACACTCACTTTCGAATGGATAGGCGTTTGTTGAAAATACGTATAATAGTCGAGGCTCTAATAAAAACGTTGCAGAATTAGTTTTTTCGGCCTTTCCTGGCCTTTTAAAATGTATCTTATCTGCTTCTTTTTTTATAATACTCCACCCGTGTTTTTCTAAAACGTCGATAAAATCGTCTTTTTGATTATACAAATCTCCGATTTTATCAGTATTTTCGTTGTATTCATAAGTTTTAAAGTTACTAAAATTAGCTTCTTTTTCTTGAATAGTATTATACATTTTACATATAGTAAATAAATACTCACGCTCGTCGATAGTTATTTCATTTACACCTAATATATTTTTTTGAATTCTTTCGTAATGCGGTGTGGGATATACTAAACAGTAACCTCCCTCGCCCCTCGTCTCTATTATAGTATAAACATTACCTTCTGAGTCGTCTTGTTTAGCTAATTTTTTATTACCTTCGATTTTTTCACAACGATAAATGATGTGATAGCCATTATTTTTGCTTTTTTCTATAACTAAATTATCAAATAATTTTGGTCGATTATGTTTAATTTGCTTGCATATATCTTCGAAAATAGCAGTTGCATTATTAATTTTATTATCAATATCTATAATCTCAAGATTATTAGATATTTTTCCGCAGACTACTGCTATACCGCCCTTTTGCATAGTGCCCCACTTCTCGCATTCTGACGGTGTTTGCAGGCGTTCTTGGTAGGTTTTCCAAGACACCATCGGTGTTTTGTCGCTGTTAACAGGTATAGCAGATATATGCTTATCTCTTAACAGTTTAAAAATGTTGTTTTCCATAATTTTATATTTTTTTGTTCATATTACTAAATTTTTTATAAAATTAAACTAAAATTTTGCTTAAAACATACTAATTTTTAGCAGTTTTTAATTGTTTTTTGTCAATAATAAGATTGATTAATATCAATAATTTGTTTGATATTAATCTTCGAATTTCATATTACCTCCTATTTAATTCGCATATATTCGTTTATTTGCTCGATAAACTCGTCTAAACTACGAACTATTATACACTTATAGTTCTCGCTCTCGAGCTCTCTAATCATATCAGCTTGAACTTTTCTTAAACGGTCTGTTTTAGATTTTATCTCTATATAAAGCCCGTTGTAGATTGAGTTTCCTACCGATAAGAATAGGTCGGGGACTCCTGGTTGGAGCCCCTCTGCAACTAATCGATTATATATTTTAGTTCGTATGCTTTTATCGGCTATTGGTATGCCGTTTGTTATACTAAAAAGTAAATTTTTCTTATCGTTATACTGATATTTAAACCATTTTACGCACGCTTTTTGAATTCTGCTATGCTCGTCGTTGTTTTTTACTGCCATAATACTAATTTTTGTATAAATAATTTTTTAAATAACTGCTCAAAGCAGATTCGAATTCGTTTACAGATGTAATGTAAACTATCTTGTATTTTTTATCTACATCATACACTACTTTTTGCCTTTCATTAGCTTTTTTATGTTTTTCAACGATTTTAAAAGCTATACCATCGAACTTTTTATTTGTAAAAAATAATACAAAATCAAATAAGTCTATAGTTCTAAAATTATTATCAACAACTACGTAAAAAAAATCTTCGAATTCTGAATAATATCTGCTAAAATAATCAGAGCAGGCTTGTTTTAACTCTTCTACATTCATATTTTTTATTTTAAAATGTTTAACAATATAAAAATTAGTAAACTTATAATGCTATTTCGTAATAAAAAGATAGAAGCAGTCAAATTATTAGCTAAAATCATTAACAATTTTCTGTTTTTTTCGATAATAGTAACAAGTTCTTCTAACAAATTATTGTTTAAATGTAGTTTTATCTCATATTTTTTCTCAAAAACAGCAATATCGCTTTGTAAAAAATAGAACTCATTAGTATTCATTATACTTATATTTTTACGAAAAGCTCGATAAATGTACAAAATACTAACTATTAAGAAAAATAAAGACAAATTATTAATAGAATTCACAAAAACAGCTAATAGTATAATAGCTATAAAAAATAGTGTAATAGCTAAAAATAGCACTTTACCTTTATTTTCTATATGTTTTTTTATATCTTTTTGCTCATTTAGTTCGTTTTTTAGCTGTTCAGTATATTTATCAATTTCATAGATTTTGTTAATATCTACTGTATAATGTTCTAAACAATATTTTTCAAAATCTAACTTTTTGTTAACTTTATCTGTAAGTAAACCTATAAATAATTCGTGCATTACGAATTTTTTAAATTTTTCTAATTTCTTTTTCATAGCTCTAATTTTAAAAATTTCGTTTCGATTTTAGGAATTTCTTGTCTGAATGTGCATTCCATTTTACAATTTTGACAAAATTTATAGTCGCAAATCGGCCAAAACTCGCTTTCGCTATTATGTTTTATAAAAGCGTCGAGCTCTTTAGCTAATTTCTCTATATAATTACACGTGTCTTCGAAATCTACATATTTTACCTCCCAAAATAATATATCTAAATTTTTAGTGCTAAAAACGAGGTAATAAAATGGAACGTCATATATACCTAACGACTTATAAATCAGATACTTGTAGATGGCTGGCTGTAAAACGTGTGTGGAGTAGCTAAAATTTTTATCATCCCAGCCGTAGTCGTCCCACTTATTCCCAATCTGGGCGCTGGTTTTAAGGTCTATTATAGCGGGTATACCGTCTATCTCGCACCAGATGTCCAGTATACCTTTTATCCTGTCTACAATTATTTCTTTACCAATCTCCTGAATTTTTATGTTATAGTTATCTACAATTTCTTTAAATTTGTTGATATGATACAACATACGTTCATAATCAGCAGACAAGTTGCCATTTTTTAATTTAACTGGCTCTGGAACCTGGTTGGAGCGTGGCATTGCGCCAGTGCACATATATTCAAACCAGATGCCAAGCGACATTGCTGATGACGGCTCTGGCTGATAATCTTTTATAACATACTGATGATAAAACTGGTATAAACAACCTTTACCTTTTTTACAATCTAAATACGATTGTAACATGCTGTTGCTAATGTTATAACTGTAAGTCTCCATTTTCTAATTCTCCTTTCTGAATTTTAATGTTATTTGTCTTATTAATTTTTTGGTTTGTCTGATTTTTTCTCCAATCTGTAAAAACTTGCAAAATATCTTTATCTGAGCTGTATTTTTGATATTTGCTCCAAATTCGCTTTACTCCATCCTCGTCTTTACAGCTTTTTAATTCCGATTTTATTTGCTCGATAATTTTGTCTTTATCGTTTATTTCTTGCTTTTTGTCGATATTTAAAGTGCTTTGAGCGTCGTCGTCGGGGTCAGCAGTGCCTATTCCCAACAATGATATAAGTGTATATCTTTTTAAATAGGTTATAGTAGAAGCTATAGCCTGTACGTTTGATTTTCCAGGAGTGGCGTCTTTCGAAGCCTGGATGCTTGTTTGAAGCTCATACCCCCCTGAATGCGATAAAATACACGTAACTGTTATTATATCATTATTATTCGAAATCTCCCATCTGAAGCTCAAATTATTATCTCCAAGTGGTTTTTGAATTTTAGAAATAATGTCATACAGCGAAGCGTAGTTGTAGCGTGGTCTACCAGCTCCCATATTTACTTCACTTGATTTTAAAATAGGTGGCACCTGGCTTTGAAATTTTGCAAAAGCCTCATAGAATTCTCTTTTGGCTTTGTCTATTTGCACCTTTTCTACTAAATTTACTAATTTCTCAAAGGCGTCTAAATCTACATTTAATTCAATGGCACGCATTAAAATGTCGTAACTATTAGCCTCCTTACTAACATTTTTTTGTTCAACATTACTCAAAGTAGCATTGGTGCTACTTTTAACAACCTTTTTTGGCTGTTTTTCATTTTCTACTACTATTTCAGTAGTTAAATTTTCATTGTTTTCCATAACTTTATTTTTTTTGGTTGTTATATAAATTATAAACACATTCTATTAACTTGTACATATTAGCTTCGTTTACTTCGAGCATATAATTAAAGTTAATATACCTATTTCCATCTTCATTTTTAGCTATTTGAGGGTTGTATTTATGATATTCGTAGCTATTTTCATTGATTACACAAACGTCTAATATATAGTAGCTATCTAATATTTTATCAGTATATCCGTATTTTTTCCACAAAACTGGTAGAGAATTTTCGCATTTTGGTGGATAAACTTCGTTTATTTGTAGTATTAAAGCCTCATTTAAGTGGTTTTTTTCTTTAAATCTAACTTCGTAAGAAGTAGATGTACGTTGTTTTAAGATAATTTTATCTGCATTCATATTTTTCTTTTTTATTTTTAATGTAATAGTTAATTGCATCTAAAATGCTAACATTATTTTCTCTACACTCTTCTAAAAAAACATCTAAAATGTAGTCGTAGTCTTGCGTATATAGATGTTCTAAAAAATAAGATGGTGGGTCTGCAAAAAATTCGTATGCGTTTAAAACAAACTCTTTTGAGTAGTTTTTCTTAATAAAATTTTTTATTTTTTTCTTTTTCATAATTTTGATTTTTTTGGGTTTATTTATGATACAAAATTACATCAAAAATTTTATATAGTCGTATATTAAACGTTTGTAAACGCTTATTTTAGCATTTATTAGACTAACTGCTAATTTTATTAGATTAATTAAGTATATATTTAGCCATAAAGTATATATTTTTATACTAATTGATTAAACGGCTATGTAATGTTAATATTTCGATAAATAGCTAATTATATTCGATAGAATTTTTGTATTTTTTATATCCATACCAATAATTTTGCTTACCATCTGCGAAACTCTGCACTATTACTGCAATTTGATGACTTTCATTCAAAATATTTGCGTTGTTTAAATTATATTTTTCTGCTAAATAGTAAAAAGTTTTATTTTGAAATTGACAAGTGCCAGTGTCTTTTGTGTGAGACACTACTGCCATCCTCGTTTGCATATCTTTATAGTAGTTATGCTCACCAATTTCGTTGTAAATAGTATTTTTTATATCATAAAAATGCTCAAAAGCATTGTATTTATCACAAAAATATATAAGTTTAAAGTCTAAATCGTTGTTTAGTTCGATAAAATTACTAATAACATAGCTACGTTGTAGCTCTTTAAACTCTTTCTCACAACTTACTAATACTAATAGCAGTAAAATTAATATTAATTTTTTCATTTTGCTAATACTCCTATTAATATTAAAAATTCTATAAAAGCTACACCAGTAGCCACGTTGCGTTGCCTTTTTACTTTTTTTACTTTTTGTTTATACATATCTTCCAAGCTCGCATTAATACTATCTTTTAAACTAATTACACTATCTTGAATGTTAATAATATTAGCATATAAATTATTTTGTATATAACAATTAGCTAATAGCTCGCTGTCTAAACTACAATTTACTAATTTTATAGTTATTTTTTGCACGCTAATACTATCAAAGCATAAAAACGTGTCTGCTGCTGCTATATTAGTGTTTAGCAACGT
>Ga0209201_1004462_pt1 | contig 11242 bp, 30 predicted proteins | sample AD_UKC055_MetaG_FD_184411 | JGI IMG/M metagenome (GOLD analysis project Ga0209201, IMG submission 184411) | Active sludge microbial communities of municipal wastewater-treating anaerobic digesters from USA - AD_UKC055_MetaG (SPAdes) (version 2) | ecosystem: Engineered > Bioreactor > Anaerobic >... | reverse complement strand
ATGTGCTCATGCACCCGTGGCATTTGAACGTATAGATCATACGTACTCCAGTGACAACAGAGTCGGATACACGTCAAGGGTGTCTACCTTAACCCAACAGGCTTCGTCTTCCTCGTGATTCGCACCGAGGTCGGCACAATACTTGGGCTCGTATGAATACTCCATCATACAGAAGCAAGGAGTTGTGCCCATGCATCGCTCACATTTCCAGAGACAATACTTTCGAGTCATAACTACTCCCTTGCCACATGAAGGTGGCACCCGTCAAAATCAAAGTTTTCGTCAAACGAGGCTCTAATCTCTTCGGGGATGATCTTCAGTAACAGTTGCCACGACCCTCCTTTGTTTACAAGGGAGAGGAGACACACTACATAATTGCCCAAATCATCAACCAGAAACAGGCTGACCGAATCATACGGTTTGCCTGACCAGTTCGACCCATAGGTGTTTTCTATCCGGAAGTAGTAACGAGGCTCTCTGGTCTCTGGAGAGTAAACTCCAACTATATTTTCCATACCTCTCACTGTTCCGCTGGTCGGCGTAACCCGTGCCAGCATCGGAAAAATAAGTGTTTAATCAATCAGGCGATTGGTGTACTGCAGCACCTCGTCCGCCATGAACGTGTATACTGCGTGCATATGCCTGAGTTCCATCATCATTTTTACAGACGATGAATCAGTATCGTTCTTCCTTTCTTCGGCCTGTGCCCAGTACTGTTCCGCAACATCTGTCAAATATGCATGATAGTCACGAAGGGCATTGTATCGTTCATCGAGCTTTGCCCACTCCTCATACTTCTGTTCAGGAAGAGGAGGAACTACCGGATCTGGGAATACCGGATCGTATGTCGGGTTGACTACTGGGGCAATTGCATAATCATCACCGCCCAAATGGGCAACCATCATACACGTCGGTTCCGCCGTATCAAAGTACTTCCGCCTTACAAGACAGATCGACAGAAAGTTTGCCGGGTTGACGGTGTTCTTGAGGAACATCTGTGCATGATCTCGCTTGATCCCACGGATAAACTGCCAGAACAGCCTCGGGTCGAACGTAGACCAGCCAACAACCTCATCTGCCTTGATAGGGTCAACTAACTCTATCTGACAGGCATGATGGGCACTCTGTTCGCCTTGGAAGTTCTTGACGACTTTAAACTTCATATACCTCCACTCTCCGCCGGCCAGTCTTAACTGGTCACGGAATCGGAGAAAAAATGTTACTCGGCTGGAGCAAGAACCAGTTCGCTCTTTTGCATCCAGTCATAGAGGGCTCTGGCTGCAGCAGCAAACGCCTGACAATCGTTGTCCTCGGGCGAAACTGCAACCTCTCGATACTGCTTGAAATCCTCGTTGATAACACAGACTGCATCAACCAAACCTAACCCATACAGACACGACCCTGCAATAATATCAGGAAGTTCGTTCTTCTCGATGATAGACTGGACCAGTTTCATATGAGCCATGGTTTGAGCCAAAATATGTGTGAGGATTTCTTTGTCTTCACACTTCATGCAACCATCTCAGCTTGTACTGGGATCGCTGCTGCATTAATGAGTTGTTCAAACGGGGTGTTCAGGATGCGGAATGCTCCTCTCTGAATATCAGAGAACTGGTTGACTGAGTTGACAAGATGACTGCTGTATGCAGTAACCATGTTATACAGGTCATACCGGCTGAACTCATCGTTCCCTTTCCATCCCCATTTGGACTTCTGCAACCGCTTGAGACCTCTGTCTTCTGATATCCCTGCACCTACAAGGATGCGTTTGATAACATCCTCGTTCTGTGAGTATGAGATACGGTCATCCATGGCATCAGCGATACGGGTGCCTACCAGATCGCCTGTAGAGGATATCCGGCTGACAACCTCGTTGACGCCTGATGATATGTCTGCATCCCACACTTTGTTGAGATGGTTCAGGGCAATAGAAGCAGAGACGTCTGACCACAGCATCCCGTTCGTGCATGCACTTCTCACAAAGAGAGACTCTATCTTCAGCACTGACCCGACACGGTAATGGTTGGACACCCTGATACCGTATGCTAACCGGTCAACCACGTCGGTCATACCAAAGAGAATCTCCATTGAAGCAGAGTTGCCGTTGTTCTGGACTCTCCCATAGAACTGCTCGTCGCCAACAAGGTCAAGCGTCCGGTTGATAACTTCCGTAAACGCTTCACTGTGCTGAACAGGTTCCCACTTGTCGGAAGCAACACCTACCAGTTCATTGGTTCTGGCATTGACTAACCCGACTCGATGGGCTGACCGCTGTAAGTCGTCGAAGTCCACTACAGACTCACGAAGACCATAATAGATCGGAACGGTCTTGAGAGTGTCCATACGCTCAACTGCTTGCAAGAACTCTGGTGCCGACTGGACACCGTGGATCTCGTTCAGTCTCTTTGCTCTTGGCATAGATTTTCCACCACCTATAGTAGCGGGTAAGGTTCAGAGCGAACATACATCCCGAAGGATAAGACTCTCTGCCATTCCTTACCCGTGTCTACCATAAGTAGTCCTACAAAGGACATCCCCTCTCCGGTTTGACCCGGAAGAGGAGATACACACAGTTTCCACACTCACATAAGTGATAGGGGTATGAGCCATCGGATAGGTCATATGGCATAACCTAAAAGGGGACAACTCATACCCTGTCTATCTTAGCCCGCAGAAAAATAAGAGTTATGATGCGACGACAATCTCGTCGTCTGGGACTTCAAGGGTGTTGGAGAGATAGTAGTCAATGGTTCTCTCCTCGGCCTTGTCGCACTTCTTGCGGTTGTACTCATCGAGTCTCTCACGAGCCGCAATGTAATGCTCCCGGGATACGCCATGCTGTGCTGCCTCATAGTCAATAAGGTCAGACTTGTACTGGTCGTATGCCTTATAATAATCGTCCCATGCTTCCTTGTTGCCTGGAACCGTGATGGTTATCTCTCCTGCAATTTCAGACCATGTCCGGATAGATGTCTTTACACATACTTTGTCCTTGAGCACTTTCTTGATCTCTACGATTGCGAGAGACATTGCATAGTTCACAAGGTCTTCGTCTGCCGGAGACTTGCCCGGTTCCACTGGCTTAACTGGGGCTTCCATTTTCCATTACCACCTAGGTTTGTGTGGGGGTGAGACAATTCTCTGACACTTCGGGTTTAATCCGGTCGATGTCACCTACATCCCCGGAACCTTCCGCTATCTCACCCCCTCTCCACAAAAATTATGTGAGAATAAGGGCTGCTAACCCGCCATATGATATGACGACCCAGCAGAAAAGAATACCAATTGCAGTAGATGGTTTGATTTTCAATTCAATCACTCCGGCACGTATGCGGCGGACAGAACCATCTCACCAGAGAGTGTGAGCTCTTCAAACAGAGCGAACATCAACTCCTTGGAAGGTACAGTAGTCCTGCGAGCATACCTGTCATTGTGACCCCTATGGATGACGGATATCATCATCATAGAAATCACCTCCTTGCTATATGTCCCTATAGCAATCTGCATAGTGAGGGCACGATACCCATTCGCCTGTAATCCATTGGACTCGGCAATGAGTGTCGATGAACCTGTTCCAATCGCGGGACGTATCACTACCAATCCTGCGGGCACAATAGTTGCTTCTGCAATGTGCTTTCGGAACAGGGCATTTGTAACACCCCACACTCCTACAATACTTCGGGTAGAAGGTGCTGGGCATAGTGCCCTCATCCATATTTTCCACCATAATGAGCCCCCCTAGCCTCAACTAGGGGAGTGTCTCAAAAAGAGATTATTCAATTAACACCCTACCCTTGTGATGGGAAGGGTGTTCTGGATCTCCTGCCTCTGCGACATCCCATTGGATGTCTTTTATAACCCGCCCGCTCCCTAGCGGGCCGGGCTTGCCTACTGTGTAGGCGTGAATAACTCCCCAGTGCTGGGTAGAGTATTCTCCCCCGGTGTAATGGGGGAAAACCCCCTCACTGAGGATATAATCCGGGCTCTCGCTGGAGCCCCAGAATTCAACTTCTATTATTTCCATTATTACCACCTGTGTGAGGGGGAGCACTGTGTGTACTCGCCCCCCGCTCCACTAAAAAGAGGTTTTACATGTGGAACTTGTAGAATGGTGTGTGAAGGTCGCCACTATACCATTCGATAGGCCCTGCTGGTTCGCTTGCAAACATTACTCTGGACTTGTCCTTGCGGACGTATGTCCTCGGCTTGGCTGGCACCTCGCTCTTTAGCCGGTACAGTTTTACACCCGGGAAGAACTTGTTCCATGGCACCTTGTCAGCCTCGGTCTTGACAGACTGCCCTATGATGAACACCCTGCTCTTTCCTATGTCTGCATGGTTCGATACCTCTTCGATCTGGTCGGGAGTCAGGGCTAACCTATACTCTCTACCTGACCGCAGCATGACTAACACGTCGATGACTGTCATTTCTACCACCTGTGGGCAGTACTGTGTGTACTAACCCGGTCCAACTACACCCGAAGGTGCGGGGAGGTAGCCCTAAGGTGCTTCTACCCGGCGTCAAGTGGATATCTGTGATCGTTGCCAGTAACAGGTCCGTACTTACTATCCCTATCGGGATGGCCCGCCAACCGCCTCGCTATTCGCTAGCCCGGACACTGGCCCGTATATGCACTCCATCCACTACAATAGACACCATTGGGTATTCTCCTTCGGAGCCTCCCCTTAGGTGGTGGAGGTATGGAATCTCCTGTCTAGTGGGACGTCCGTGCCACTAGCACTTGGCCTACGTCGATACCCTAGCGTCACCTAGGGTAGCCCATACGGTATTCCGGTCGCTATTTTCCGTCCGGAGCGTGGGCTATACCAATCAGCCTGCCCACTCATAGACTACCAAGTACCGCCTTCGATAGCCCGTGCTCTAACTGCTACGCCTCCGAGACCCTCCGAGCGGCGCACCCGCGGCGCCACTCCCTCTCGGCACACACTAATTAGCTCACCAACCCTTAACCTATACCGTACCCTCCGAGCGGCGCACCCGCGGCGCCACTCCCTCTCGGCACACACTAATTAGCTCACCAACCCTTAACCTATACCGTTTATATATTACTACCTATTCAAGCCCTTATATCTCTTTAATTAATCTAAGCCATATTTGAGGTTATTTTAAAATAACTCCATATTACTTACCGCTTACCATCTAAAGGTTAAATTATGGAGATAACTAAGAGGGCATAACAAATATTTCAAATTTTGAAATATTATTATCGGGTAAGCCATGATGTGACTTCCCCCATACTTCTCTTCAACCTCTACACTATCTGTACAGATAAGAGAGGTCTCTGGGAAGAATAACCCCTCCTTATGGAATAGTCTAGTTGTCATAATGTCTGCTGCCTCATATCATCATACACTGATTTAATCCGGTCAGCTGCCACCTTATGATAGTGAGGACTGATCTCAAACCCAATGTATTTTCTCCCTAACTTGATAGCTGCAACTGCAGTAGTACCTGACCCCATGAAAGGATCCAATACCACATCATTGGGGAAGGTGAGCATAGATATAGCCTTGGAGGGTATATCCTCGCTGAAACATGCCTTGGTTCTGGATCTGGTCTCTGCCCTGTAGATCCATTCTCCCTGCACACATTCCATGAAAAGGTCTTTGTCAATAGCGTATGACTTATCCCCTTCCTTCTTCCAGTCACCTTTGTACCCTATCAGTACACATTCTTTTGCACAATATATGTAAGGTGCAGAGGGTTTTAACCATGATCCCCATGAAGAGTATTTTACTCTGTGAGCTTTAGCCTCTTTCAGGTCTACGAAACCCCCATGCTTAAACCCTGCAGACTCCATGAGTTGCTGCACCTTCCCTGCAACAAATACTCTTCCACCATTGCCCTTAAAATTCCCTTCATAGAGAACATTGATAGCAATCCTACCTGATGGTTTCAAAACTGAATAGCATCGTGATAGCATAGTATATAGGAAGGTCCAGTAAGTGTCAAGTGCAATCTTGTCATCCCATGAGTCATACTCAATCCCTATATTGTATGGTGGAGAGGTGACAACCAGATCTACAGAGTTCTCTTCAAGTCTCAAGAGACCATCCAGACAGTTCATATTGTAGATGGTGTCCACATCTACAAGCTTCTCACACATGAGTTAGTCTCCAGCATAAATTTGTCACAAATATACCCTTTCTTCGGATTGATCCCTACTCTTAAGCATCCATACCCCATCCTACTCAGATAGTGGCAATCTTTACATGTACAGAGCCTATCTGACTTCCTATACCCGTGAAAAGTATAAAAGTAATAATAGTATCTACCCTCGCAGAAAAGGGGATAAAGAATATAGAACGTTCGAGCAGATAAACCATCCAATGCTTATATACCCGCCGTTAAGAACCTTTCGATCCCCGTGCAATCGCAGCAAGAATTAAAGAGATTTGTCAGCGTGGTGCCGCACCAAGCGTGCATGACCGGCACGTTAAACTTCGTACACATATACCCCCCTGTATACACACAGTGAACACACCGTCTGACCTGAACCACGTTATCGTTCCCGGTCCCGGTCAGTTGGAAACACGGTCCTGATTCTTCAGTCATACCTCGTCGTCTCCCAGTTCGTAGTCCGGGTCCATTAGCATGTCTATCGAAATATACAAGTCGCCAGTCATCGGGCACAACTGGCCCCGGTGTTTCATCAGGTCCATGGTGCTATCCCAGTATGAACACCAACCCGAATGCTGAAAATGACAACGATAGCGGTCACAGTAATAAGACGGTAAATCACCCATCTAATCGCCTACTGCCTCAATAAACTTTTCCCGCAGTTCAGACACGTAGTCTACAGGCACAGCAGTGTTCAACATCCATTCAAACTCGTCTAAATCCTCGTTCGGAACAGTGATAGATACACAGTCGTCGAACCGGATGACTTTAGTCTTATACCGGGCCATTCTCGATCTTCTCCAGCAGGATCTTGGCAATAGTGATCGTTCGCATCGACAACTCTATTCCTCGGCCGTCTATCACGATCATATCCATCATTTCGGAGTTTGCAATCGACGGGATAATCTCAACGTCGATCTTCGTGCCTTTCTCATACCCGAGCAACTCATACAGTTTGTCGCCATCAGTCAATGTCTCCCAAAGCCCATTTCAGCATCGTCAGTTGTCATCCTAACCACAAATCCCGCTTCGCATGAACTTTGTCTTTTGCAAAGAAAACCCGCCATTTTTCCATAAAAGCAGGTGTATCTGCCACGATTATGTCAGAATGGCCGTCGGTTTCTAAAATGCCTTCTTCGCAACATTCTCGAACGAACTTCTCGCTGCAGTCTACTACACACACGTCTCTCCGCAGTTCTTCCCAGAACTCACACCACCGATCACGTTTGAACTTGCACCGGCTACAGTGTCTCATACCAGCGACCGTTCTGACATGTGCCATTCAGGAGGTTCGGTCTGGTCAGCGTTGCTCCACTCTTCATGAAACACTTTCACCATAGCAACAACCATCTCAAACGACATGTCATACTTCCTCATAGCATACTCGACCTTCTGACATATCTCGATCATGTCTGCGTTCAGACCTATACACGGCCCCATCAGTCTTCACCTACACTGGCGTTCGCCTTGGCACCCACGTAATCTTCGGCTGCACGTTCCCACCAGTTGAGCCGTTCGGCTTTTTTAGCCTGCATATCTATCGCTCGCCTGACAAGATCTGCTTTCGTCCGGCCAAGCAACCGGTCATAAAACCCGACACTTTCAACCCTGATCACGTCTGGTCGTCTCAATGTGCCACAAACAATCCCGATCTCAAACACCCCGTCAACTTCCATGACGTCTACACGATACGTGTTCGGAGTCATTTCCACGCCCCCCTCGATACTATCTCCTGAACCAGTTTGAAAACGTGGTATGTCTGCCCCATAACCGTAATCTCCAACATGATCGACGAGGGGTTCTCCACAAAGACCTGCTCACCGTTCTCACGGGTGATGATGCAACGAGCGTCAACGTCGAGTTTCATGCTTCAAACTCTCCTGCATAATCTACCCGAGGATCAATCCTCACTCCCGGCAGGTAGTTCCTGCACACATACTCTCCCGGCTCATCTACCCCAAGAGGGCACTCATCTATCATCTGCATCCGGCACGTCTCACAAGACATAACCACTGCATGTGACAACAATCCCATTTATATCACCACTCGTCTAATCTCTCATATGGAAGTAATAATCAAGTTTCAGAACTGTTCCGGCTGCCCGTTCTGCAAATTTGACTACGATGTCGGGCAACATTACTGCGGGCAAATCCTTGAGGAAATACTGGTTGCCGGGACTCGTAACTTCAGCCTCGCGTATATCGCTGCGTTTCCAGAACCAATGAAAAACTGTCCAGTAAAATCGAATCCGAAAATTATTCATAGTGGACAATAAGCCAAATCTCAAAAACATTTTCCCGGCATTTTTCATTTTTGTTTTCCTCATAGTACAAATTCTGGTCAGACGTCAGGGAGACCCCACATGACATTGACTCTCATACCCACGGTGATCCGGTCCCACTTCTCTTTCGGGATCTCTATAGATACTCTATATGGCAGGTTGTCTAAAACATTGTTCCCCCCAGAGAACACCCGGTCTGATATCACTACTGAATACTCTTCACCATTATCCTTACTGATCTTCACTTTCTTCTCAAGCACACGTTCTTCACGGAGCATCAGATCCATACATATCTTATACCCCTTCATAAGATTTAAGGACTTGGGCCCACATGTATATGTATGGATTCTTTAATTCCGGAAGAGTTCGTGGGCCGTTATGTTGCGTCAGCAGATATGATGTGTGCCACCACTATGATCTGTCCAGATGAGAGTGTCGTTCGGGGCGGAGCCACTCTGACTGCAGACGAACTCCGGCGCAAGTATGCACGGCAGGTAGACGAATATAACGCATTTCAAAAAAAGAGAGTCCGCGAACAGAAGATTGCTGAGGCAAAGAAGAGCCCGATTAACAGGTTGCTCCGGTGGTTCAAGAAGAGATGTGGGTCGCCGGTTGTGGAGATATGATCTATGGGATGTGGTGTAAGCGGAAGATCGAGTTCTTCGGGATTATTGCGTACTATTATCACAAGTATGGTAAATGCGACGAGTGTAATGAATGGGGTGAACCGTGTCCTTACAAAGTGAAACGACCGTTGTTGATGAAAGAGTGAGAATTGATGCATACCGACTGAAAGAAGGGAAAGGCAAACGAGTGCGGATATGGAAACGGCACTGGGTGATTATAGGGACAACGCTCAACAACCTCTGGTATTACATCCAACCCACATCGGTTGTGTCCCCGCAGACCAGACGAAACCAGATTGAGAAGATGCGGTATGTTCATGGCATGTGCTGGAAAGAAGATTGGGACCGTGGAGCAATTGAACAGGTGGTTCTCTATGTCCCCCCTCCAGACGAAGTGATCATCAGCACGAACGGCGACATCGTAAGAGTCAAAGATTTCTACCCGTATCTGAAACAGGCAGTAACCGCTCACGGATTGTCGTAATCAGGCACAACCTATTTTTGCATCCCCTACAAATATCAAACGCATGGAAATGACAGGGCCACACCGGGTATGCGGAAACTGTATGCACGGCACGACCCCGAGGAACCATAGCGTTCTCATAAAATCGTTCAAGTGCGATCTGGGGATGCACTGGGTCATGTTTGACGAACGGTGTGACAACCACCAGTTTGACGGGGAAGAACCCCCGGTAACAGAAGAGCCAAAGAAGAAACAGTCCAAGTCGGAGGCGATAGATCTTGGAGGAATCCCTGCCAGCATCAAAGATAGCGCTTAATATGAAAGAACTGCGTAAGCAGATGCCCGCTATTAAGAGCCGATGGAAGTATGAGAACGAACCGCGTGTGTTGTTCATGGCGCATATCGCGAGATGCCCGAAGTATGAGTTTGGGAAACGGGTGTTGATAGGTATCCCCGAATCGCTCGTCGGCAACTCTAAAATGGAACACGGGTGGATACAGGACGAACTCGGCGGCAAGTCTGTCCGGGTGAGAATGTGGAGACCGTGGGTCTTGCCCGAGCTAAGAAGAAAAAGATTATTACATGGGTAGGTGACACTACTATGTGCCCGGTTCGGATACCGGGACGTGCTTGGAATCGACCTTTGGACATGTAGTTCTACCTTGAATCTGATGCCTTCGTTCACAACTCCGTTTACGGCCTCGGCTCCTTGCCATCCCCCCGAAGATGAGCATACGATCATACGAGCCATTCGGTTCCAGATTGCAGCCGAACTAGAGGCCGTAAACCAGTATGACGAAATCATCCAGACATCATCCAACCCTCTCGTTAAGGCAGTTGTCAGATCTATCCTGTTAGAAGAAAAGACCCATGTTGGTGAGTTGCTTGCACTGCTCTATTCCATATCACCAATAGACCGATCACTTGCAGCAGATGGCGAATCAGAAGTCTCGGACATTCTCGTTGCACAGATGCGGGGCGATGGGGCCCCCTCTGGCACATAACTCTTATATCGTCGCGGCCCGTATCTATTCTGCATGGGAAACAACAGAGCGTATATGCGGGTTGTCCTTGAGGAACGCGAAGGATGGAGACTTGGTCATAACGAGAACCCTGACGTCAAATTAAAAGAAACCGAAGAGATTCTGCTCATCTCTCCCACCGGCAAACTGTTCTGCGGCGACATGGAGACAATGCAGAAACTTATGAAAGACCCCACCAAGTCTGGCTGGCGGGCTCGAAACATCTAACTCTTCTTGATTATCTCAAGAGATTCTCGCATCTCATTTTTCAGTTCTTCAAGGCTGATGGACTCTTCTTTTAGGATCTTGTATGAATGCAGAGATGGGTGTTTAAGCAGGTTCTGGATAACGGCATACGCCTCACAGGGGGAATCAAACAGGTATTCGTCCTGAACCGTCTCGCCCCCACGGATGGTTTGCTTAAACCGGACGGTGTAAGTCGTCAGTTGCGGCATAGGTATATGTTTGCGCGTGGGCCATTAATGCTTACGATGCCAGATAAAACGAAGGGTCCAAAACTGTGCCTTCGATGCAAAAGATGTCAGAACTATTACTGCACTCACTTTCGGGTGCCTGTATCAGCTCTTGATAGCAAGTTAACCAAATGTGAAGAGTGGAGGCCGATGAAGAGGTGGTGGCGTCATGAAAATCAAACAGAACTGGAGGTATAGTTAGCGGGGTAGATGGCAACATTGTATGTCTCTTCACA
>Ga0209201_1004456_pt1 | contig 11269 bp, 6 predicted proteins | sample AD_UKC055_MetaG_FD_184411 | JGI IMG/M metagenome (GOLD analysis project Ga0209201, IMG submission 184411) | Active sludge microbial communities of municipal wastewater-treating anaerobic digesters from USA - AD_UKC055_MetaG (SPAdes) (version 2) | ecosystem: Engineered > Bioreactor > Anaerobic >... | reverse complement strand
TTCTTTTTCCTCTTCACTCAGATTAAGCTGTTCTCTGTCCTTTTTCAGGATCAAATTTTCGATAACATCACTGTCTACACGAACAAAACGCGACTTTTCAAATTTTTGTTCCAGGTGTTGCATCAGAGGTACATCCAATTCCCCATTCATCAATAAGACATCGTAACCGGCATTCCCGGCTGTTTCAATATAGGCGTATTGACTTTCTTTGTCGCTGGCATACAGATAAATAAGCTGACCGTCCTTGTCTGTTTGTTCTTCTTTGATCAGGGTCTGGTATTCTTCGTATGTAAAATATTTGCCGTCAATATTTTGCATCAGACTGAATTCCTTAGCATAGTCCCAGAATTTTTCTTCCGTCAAAATACCGTATTGAATAAATATCTTAAGGTCGTCCCATTTTTCCTCAAATTGTTTACGATCATCTTTGAAAATCTTTTTCAGGCGATCGCCTACTTTTTTTGTGATATGATTGGATATCTTTTTTACGTTGTCGTCGTGTTGGAGGTAAGAACGGGATACATTCAATGGAATATCGGGCGAATCGATAACTCCGTGCAGTAAAGTCAGGAAGTTTGGCACAATGCCTTCTACGGAATCGGTCACATAAACCTGGTTGCAGTACAACTGAATTTTGTTCCTTTGAATTTCTATACTGTTTTTAATTTTGGGGAAATACAATATACCGGTCAGATGAAAAGGATAATCCACGTTCAGGTGAATATGGAATAGCGGATCTTCGCTGAAAGGGTAGAGGTCTTTGTAAAATTTCAAATAATCTTCTTCTTTCAGTTTGCCGGGTTTCTTGGTCCAGGTCGGTTCTGTTTCGTTTATTTGGTTATCCTGATCAGTTTCCTGGTATTTTCCATCTTTCCATTCTTTCTTTTTGCCAAAGATGATGGGTATGGGCAGGAACTTACAGTATTTATTGAGCAGTTCGTTTATTTTTTCTTCTTTCAGGTAATCTTTATTATCGATATACAGGATAATATCGGTGCCACGGTCGTCTTTTTCGACTTCTTCCAGTTCATACTCAGGCGATCCGTCGCAACTCCAGCGCACAGCTTTTGATCCCTCTTTCCAGGATTTGGTTACAATTTCAACCCGGCTCGAAACCATAAAAGTAGAATAAAAACCTAAACCGAAGTGGCCAATAATGGCATTGGCATCGGTTTTATATTTTTCGAGAAATTCTTCAGCTCCTGAAAAGGCTATTTGGTTGATGTATTTATCGATTTCTTCCGCAGTCATACCAATTCCACGGTCGGAAACGGTCAAGGTTTTGTTTTTGCTGTTTAAGCTTACACGAATGGATAAATCCCCGAGTTCTTCTTTAAAATCTCCCACCGAAGCCAGTGTTTTGAGTTTCTGAGTGGCATCAACGGCATTTGAAATGACCCTCACGTAAAAAAATTTCCTGATCGCTGTATAAAAACTTTTTTATGACGGGGAAGATATTGTCTGTAGTAACCCCAATACGTCCTTTTTGCATAATTTGATATATTTAAAAATACGATAAAATGATTGAATAATGCTTTTTTCTATCTCATTTGGAACAAAAAAAATGCCAAACACCAGGGAATGACATTTTTTGATTTTGACTGCTATTTTGGCAGCTATTTTTATTTTTCAAGCTTATTCGAGAGAATAATCTTGCTTTCAGCACTATCCAATTCGACTAAAATATGCTTGTTTGTTTTGAATTTCTCACTCAAAATCACTTCAGCCAGTTCGTCTTCGAGGTATTTTTGAATGGCTCTTTTCAGAGGGCGGGCACCAAATTGCACATCATAACCTTGTTCGGCAATGAAATTCTTGGCTTCGGGTGTAATGTCTAGTGTATAACCTAAGCTTTCCACCCGCTGATAGAAGGCTTTCAATTCCAGATCAATAATTTTCAAGATAGAATCTTTGGACAATTGCTCAAAATAAATCGTATCGTCGATACGATTCAAAAATTCAGGAGCAAATGTTTTGGTTATTGCTTTATGAATCAAAGATTTAGAATAATCATTCTGTTTGATGGAATCCGGATAGCCAAAGCCTACGCCTTTACCGAATTCCTTGAGTTGACGAGTGCCCACGTTGGAAGTCATAATTAAAATGGTGTTTTTGAAATCCACTCTGCGTCCCAGGCTGTCGGTCAGCCGGCCTTCGTCCATCACCTGCAGCAACAGGTTGAAGACGTCCGGATGGGCTTTTTCGATTTCGTCAAGTAACAAGACGGAGTAGGGCCTACGACGGACTTTTTCGGTGAGTTGGCCTCCTTCTTCGTAGCCTACATATCCGGGAGGGGCTCCTACCAGCCGTGATACGGTGAATTTCTCCATAAACTCGCTCATATCTATGCGAATAAGCGTGTCGCTGGTGTCGAACATTGCTTCGGCCAGCAATTTGGCCAAGTGGGTTTTACCCACACCGGTCGGGCCGACAAAAAGAAAAGTTCCAATGGGCTTGTTGGGATCTTTCAATCCAACCCGGTTGCGCTGTATAGCTTTTACAACAGCCTCTACAGCAGCGTCCTGTCCAATAATGCGACTTTTAAGCTCGTCCTTCATTCTTAGCAATTTTTTGCTTTCTTCCTGAGCAATACGTTGCAGGGGAACCCCGGACATCATGGCTACCACTTCGGCTATTTTTTCTTCGTCCACCGGCTGACGGTTTTCGGTGAGTTTGGATTCCCAATCTGCTTTAAGGATCGCCAACTGCTTGAGCTGTTCTTTGCTTTTGTCGCGGTAATCGGCGGCCAGTTCAAAGTTTTGCTCGTTGACAGCCTTTACTTTGAGTCTGTTACTCTCGTCAATTTCTTTTTCGAGCAACTCTATGCTCTCCGGAACCTGTACATTGGAAATATGAACTCTGGAACCGGCTTCGTCCATGGCGTCAATAGCCTTGTCGGGGAAATTACGATCGGTAATATAACGGTTGGTAAGCTGAACACAGGCTCTCAGGGCTTCGTCAGAGTAGGTGACGTTGTGATGCTCTTCGTAGCGATCTTTGATATTCTTTAAGATCAAATAGGTTTCTTCGAGAGTAGTGGCATCGACAATGATTTTTTGGAAACGGCGCTCCAGGGCTCCGTCTTTTTCGATGCTTTTTCTGTATTCATCAAGCGTTGTGGCTCCTATACACTGTATTTCACCTCTTGATAAAGCCGGTTTCAGCATATTAGCCGCGTCCATGGAGCCGCTGGCATTACCGGCACCGACCAAAGTATGAATTTCATCAATAAATAAAATAATGTCGGGATTTTTTTGCAATTCGTTTAAAACGGCTTTCATCCTTTCCTCAAATTGTCCCCGGTATTTGGTGCCGGCCACCATGGATGCCAGGTCCAGAGATACGATCCGTTTGTCAAACAATATGCGCGACACCTTGCGTTGCACTATGCGCAGGGCTAATCCTTCTACAATAGCTGATTTGCCTACGCCAGGTTCCCCGATAAGTACCGGATTGTTTTTCTTCCTTCTGCTCAAAATTTGGGCCAGTCTTAAGGTTTCCTTTTCACGTCCGACAATGGGATCGAGTCTGCCTTCCAAAGCAGCCTTTGTAAGATCGTTGCCAAAATTGTCCAGAGCAGGAGTGTCCCTGCCGGTACCCGGTCTGTCCTGGGTTTTTTGAAATATGTCGGGTTTGCCGCCGGTACCGTATTCTTCGGTGTCATCGTCTTCTTCGTCGGTAAACTCAGGCCCCGAAGTAGGGTATTTTTTTTCATAAAACAGGCTGCGCAAGGTCTCCCATTGTACTCCTTCGTTGTTGAGTACATTGGCTGCCAAATTGTTTTTTTCTTTTAGAATGGCCAAAAGAATATGTTCTGTATCCATTATTTCACTTTTCATTCCGTGTGCCTCGAGCAAGCCCATTTTGAGAACTCGCTCGGTAGATGCGCTCAGAGGTAAATCAACGGGATTCTGAATCATCTTTTCCTGCTTGATTTGTTTCTCGATGGATTGCTTCACAAAAGCCACATCCACATTGAGTTTGTTGAGGCAAATCAGGGCTTTGCTGTTTTTTTCCCTCAATATTCCCAACAAAAGATGCTCAGGATCAATAACAGCATTGCCCAACCTGCGGGCTTCTTCGTTACTGAAGCCTAAAATCTCGATCACATCTTTGGAAAATTTATTTGTATTCATCGTTATAATCTTTCTGTTCAAAATGTAAAACCTAAGATAAACATTTATACGGTCAAATGTACTTGTTTTCTATCAGTTTTTCCTTACTATGAGCAAAAAACTTGCCAAAGGACAAAATGTCAGTATAGATTGTCTTGAAAGTGGCTTGATTCCTTGAATTTATTGTTGTTTTTTTTGCCCAGTTTTTTTAAAAGTGCTACATTAGCGTGTTTTTATTTTAACTGTTAAGATTTTTATCAAATGATTGATGAAGAAAGAGTTATAAGGGTTAACATTGAGGAAGAAATGAAATCTTCCTACATAGATTATTCTATGTCGGTCATAGTTTCCCGAGCCTTGCCCGATGTACGTGACGGTATGAAGCCGGTACATCGCAGAGTGCTGTTTGGTATGAATGAATTAGGCAATAATTCAGATAAACCTTACAAGAAATCAGCCAGAATTGTGGGTGATGTGCTTGGTAAATACCATCCCCACGGAGATTCTTCTGTTTATTTAACCATGGTACGTCTCGCCCAGGACTGGTCTATGCGTTATCCTTTGGTAGACGGACAAGGCAACTTCGGTTCGGTTGACGGCGACAGTCCAGCTGCCATGCGTTACACCGAATGTCGTTTGCGCAAAATTGCCGAAGAAATGTTGATTGATATCGACAAAGATACCGTCGATTTTCAACAGAACTTTGACGATACGCTTAAGGAACCAACGGTTTTGCCCACTCGTATTCCCAACCTACTTATAAATGGAGCCTCAGGTATTGCCGTGGGGATGGCCACCAATATGCCACCGCATAATTTATCGGAAATTGTGGACGGAACTATTGCCTATATCGATAACAACGACATCTCTATAGACGAGTTGATGAAATATGTCAAGGCTCCCGATTTCCCCACCGGTGGCTTTATTTATGGGTATTCTGGCGTGAAGGAAGCTTTTGAGACAGGAAGAGGCCGTGTGGTGATTCGCGCCAAGGCCGATATTGAGAGTGGTCCGCAACACGATAAAATAATTATAACCGAAATTCCCTATCTGGTCAACAAGGCAGACCTCATCAAAAGCATTGCCGACCTAACAATAGATAAAAGAATCGAAGGTATTTCGAATGTTAACGACGAGTCTGATCGCAGCGGTATGCGCATTGTCGTAGATGTAAAACGCGATGCCAATTCCAATGTTGTACTTAATAAACTGTTTAAGATGACGGCTTTGCAGTCTTCGTTCAGTGTTAATAACATTGCGTTGGTGTATGGGCGTCCGCGTTTGTTGAATCTTAAGGACCTGATTCGTTATTTTGTGGACCACAGGCACGATGTGGTAAACCGCCGAACTCAATACGAATTGAACGAAGCTGAAAAACGGGCTCATATTTTGCAAGGCTTAATTATAGCTTGCGACAATATTGACCGTGTCATCGCCCTTATTAGAGCATCTGATTCTCCGGACGATGCCAGAGCTGCTTTAATGGAGGCTTTTGATTTGAGCGAAGTGCAGGCACGGGCTATAGTTGAAATGAGGCTGCGTCAGCTTACCGGATTGGAAGTTGATAAATTGCACAAGGAATTTGATGAATTAACCCAGAAAATTGCCTGGTACAAAGAGGTCTTGGCCAATGTGAGTTTGAGAATGAATATCATCAAGGAAGAATTGCTGGAAGTCAAGAATAAATACGGCGATCCCAGGCGTTCAGAAATCATATACGCTTCGGAAGATTTCAATCCCGAAGATTTCTATTCTGACGATCAAATGATTATCACTATTTCACATCTGGGTTACATAAAACGGACGCCTTTGGCTGATTTCAGGTCTCAAAACCGGGGCGGGGTAGGTTCCCGAGGCAGTGAAACCCGCGATGAAGACTTCGTAGAATACATTTATCCGGCCACCATGCACAACACCATGATGTTTTTTACTCAAAAAGGTAAGTGTTACTGGCTTAAAGTGTATGAGATTCCAGAGGGTTCCAAAAATTCCAAAGGCCGGGCTATTCAAAATCTGCTTAACATTGATGCCGAAGACAAAGTGAATGCTTTCATCCGTGTGACAAGCCTTGACGACAAAGAATTCAACGATACGCACTATCTGATCTTTGCCACCAAGCGGGGTATTATCAAGAAAACTCCGCTGGAAGCCTATTCCAGACCCCGGAACAATGGTGTAAATGCAATAACCATACGCGAAGACGATCAAGTGATTCAGGTTCGTCTGACCGACGGAAACAGTGAAATCATTCTGGCAAACAGAAACGGACGCGCCATTCGTTTCCATGAAAGCAACGTCAGACCCATGGGCCGCACGGCTACCGGCGTACGCGGTATGCGTATCGATGAAGATGGCCAGGACGAAGTTATTGGAATGATTATTGTTTCGGAAGACGAAAGCATTATGGTGGTTTCCGAACAAGGCTACGGCAAACGTTCCGAAGTGGATGAATATCGTATCACCAACAGGGGAGGGAAGGGTGTTAAAACCCTGAATATCACTGAAAAGACCGGCAAATTGGTAGCCATTAAGTCGGTGAACGACGAAAACGATCTGATGATCATAAATAAATCCGGTATAGCTATCCGACTTACGTTGGCCGATGTCCGCATCATGGGTAGAGCCACGCAGGGAGTTCGTCTGATCAATTTGGAAAGGCATAGCGATGAGATCGCTTCAGTTTGTAAGGTTACTTCGGAAAAAGAGGAAGAGCTGGAAATAGAAGATCAGGATAATTCAGACGAAGAAGAATTTTCAACAAATCAAAATGAACCGACGGCAGACGAGAATTGATGCTCTTCTATTGACAGAATAAAAAATTCAGATATATATTTGTGTCCAATACATCAACAATATTAAAATATGAATGATATGAAAAAAATTGCTTTATCACTTACAGCCATCCTTTTGTTGTGTGGATGTAATACTTATGCACAAGTTAAAAACGTGCGCAAGGCCAAAGCCAGACTGAATGCCGAGACACCTAACCTTGTCGAAGCCCGCGATGCCATTGAGCCTGCATTGAGCGATTCAATCACCAAAACAATGGCTGATACCTGGTTTACAGCAGGTAAGATCTATTACAAACTGTTCGACCAGGAACAAAAGAAAGAATGGAGCGGCGCCAAAGCTGACGGAGAATTAATGGCACAGTCACTGGCAAAATGTTACGATAGTTTTGTGATAGCCGATTCTTTGGATCAAATGCCCGATAAGAAGGGCAGAGTGAAGCCTAAGTTTACCAAATCCATTACGGAAATGGTACAAGCCATGCAAAATGGTTTTATTAATTCCGGCTCTTTTTATTTTAAAAAGGAGGATTATCAAAGTGCCATCAGGATGTTCGAATACTATTTGGATTATCCGAATCTGAAATTTTGGACAGAGGAAGAAAGATTGGGTTATCAGAAAGACACCATGATTGACGACATTCAATATTACTGCGGGGCTTCAGCTTCTCAGGATGGAGACTCTGAAACAGCCATCAAATATTTTACTTTGCTGTTGGATGTCTATGAGCCCCAGGAAGAAATGTACCAATTCCTGATTTACGAATACGGACGTCTGAAAGATTCAGTTAACTTGCTGGAATTGTATAAGATAGGCGTTCAAAAGTTTCCCAAAAATCCTTTTTATGCCCGTAGTCTTATTAACGTTTATTTAAATAAGAACGATTTGCCCGAAGCTATGATCTGGATTGACAAAGCCATCGAAGAAGACTCTGTAAATGCCACTTTGTGGGATGTGAAAGGCCGGATTTTCGAAAGTGAAAAGAATTTTGAGGAAGCCGAACGTTGTTTTTTGAAAGCTATTGAGATTGACCCCGTTTTTGAACCGGCTTTGGGGAATGTCGGCCGTATTTATTACAACAAAGCAGTCGAAGAACTTGACCGTGTAAACGCCATTAGAGACGACCGGGTTTATCGCCGCGAAAAAGCCAAAATGAAAGAGGTATTTGAAAAACCTTTGCCTTATATGGAGAAAGCACACGAGCTTAATCCAGAGGAAAGAGATTACATCATTGCTTTAAGAGGTATTTATTATAATTTAGGCAAAGGCTTTGAAAAGAAATACGAAGAGATGGACGCTCTTATGAAACAAACGCGTTAAATTCACGCGTACAAAGCCCATAATTAATATTATGTTGAATAGAAAAGGGCTGTTCTCAAAATAAAAAGCTTTTACCCCTTCTACGAAAAAAGCTGTCTCTTTTAGGAGGCAGCTTTTTTTAGATATTCATAGTCGACAGTTAATACGGTGTCTTGATTTTTTGTATTCTCTCATCCGGCACAGTAGACGGGTTTAAAACAAGTACATTATAACAGCGTGCATCCGGTAAGCGGCCGTATAATCATCGGCAGAAATTCTAAATTGATTGCCGGGGTTTTTATTCAGGCTCCCCCAGTTGACTCCGTTGTATTCCAATTCAACTCCCATCCGCCAATTTTTGGGATTATAGGTGTAAGTAAGCATTACGCGAAACATATCCCGAATGTACTGGTATTGATTGCTGGAGGGAATTAATTCCGCGCCAAAACCGTAAAAATTGTAAATGTTTTCATTTGTCGAAGCTGTACTGCCCAAAATGGCTGAATAACCTCCGAAAAGGCCCAATTTATGTATCTGGCCGTATTGTACTTGTGCTAAACTGGCCAAAGTGTTTAGAGACAAGTAATTATGTTCATTATCAATAATGTATCCCCCGATTATGCTGTGATCACTCAAATTTTGTCCAAGCAGGGTCTTGCTTATGATTGACCATCTATTATGGGCAAATTTCAGGTAAGCTATACCCGAGTATGTGTTTAATAATCTGGTGTTTATGCGTTCAATGTTTGAGTTGTCAATCCAGGTTTTTTCCGGACGTATGGCTTTAAAGTCTCCTCCTATACCCGTAATTAGCTTGCCGGTGTTGTATTCGACTCCAAAAAACAAATTGGGAATGACGGCATCTTTTTGATATTGATTGCTTTTTCCCTTAGGCCCCGAAGAGGTATACATTACCTGATAAATGGCTGCTGCTGTCAGGTTAAAATTCTGACCTCTATAATTATAGCGTATTTGTGGGCTGCGGTTTAAAGCCTGAAAAGGCGCTCCGGTATTTATGGATACCACGTTGGGCATTAACTCTTCAATAAACAGCGGATGCCAGGTCTGACCCAGTATCAGGCGGCTTTTTTCCCAATCCAACTGACTGTAAGCCTTGCGTATACGCACTAATACATAGTCGGAGCTACCTCCAAAGTCGGTTTCGATGATGCCTGTATATTTTTGGGCACCAAATATACCTGCAGAGTTGAATTTGAATCCTATACGGGTAGTTATGCTCGATAAACCTGCCGAAGGGGAATTGTTGAGGTCGTCTCCTACTCCATTTGGGTATTTAGGCATGGGATAAAGCGGAAATAAATCGAGAACAACGGCACGGGTATTCCGGTTTTGTACAAAAAAATCGCTGCGTATAAAGCCGTACAAATCCCAGGTCTTTGTTGGAATTTCACTTTTTGAAGAGTTTTGAGTTACGCCCTGGGTTGTATTTTGAGCCGTGAAAGGTAAACTGAGTAAAATACCATAAATCAATACCAAAAATCTTTTCATGTTTAAAGGAGTTGACTAAGATCGAATATTACCGTATAAATCATATATACCTGCACTATAAATTTCGGCGCGGTAAAATTCACCGATTCTAAGTGTCTGTGTTTTGTCAATAAATACTTCCGGATCTACCTCGGGAGAATCGAATTGGGTTCTGGCTATAAAAAAGTCAGGTTCTTCCCTGTCAATTATGACTTTGTGAACTTGTCCGATTTTTTCCCTGTTTATGGAAGCGGCAATTTCCTGCTGTATGTTCATGATCTCATCCAACCGGGCTTGTTTGATTTCCTGTGGAACGTCGTCGGTATAATGCCTGTGGGCGTAAGTGCCCTCTTCGTCGGAATAGGCAAAAGCGCCCATGCGCTCAAACTTCTGTTCTTGCACAAACTGCTTGAGAGCTTGAAAATCCTCTTCAGTTTCTCCCGGATGTCCCACCATTACTGTGGTTCTTAGGTGGATACCAGGTACTTCACTGCGAAGGCGTTCAATAAGTTTCAGGGTGGAGCTGTAATCAATACGGCGGTGCATTTTTTGCAGCACTCCATCGCTGCAATGTTGTAGAGCAATATCCAGGTATTTACACACATTATCACGTTCGCGAATAATCGGCAGGATATCGTAAGGAAAATGCTGCGGATACGCATAATGCAGACGCAACCATTCTACTCCGGGAATATCGGCAATTGTTTCGATCAATTTGGCTAATTGGTAGTCTTTATAGATATCCTTGCCGTAATAGGATAGATCTTGGGCAATCAGTTGAAATTCTTTCACTCCATTTCTGGTTAAGTCGCTAATTTCCTGAGCAATATCTTCGATTTCTCTGGAGCGGTGCCTGCCGGTAATAAGTGGTATGGCGCAAAAAGAACAGTCGCGGTTACATCCTTCCGAGATTTTAATATAGGCGTAATGAGAAGGTGTGGTGAGGATGCGGCTATTTTTGTTTGCCTCATGGTATACTTCTCCAAGTTCACTCAGTATGTTTTGCCAGTTGAACTTACCGAAATAAGCATCTACTTCCGGAATCTCTACTTTAAGTTCCTCCATGTAGCGCTCTGATAAGCAGCCCATTACAAAAAGCCTGCTTATATCCCCGCGTTTTCGGGCTTCCGCATATTGCAAAATGATTTCTATGGATTCTTCTTTGGCATCCTGAATGAAACCACAGGTATTGATTATGACCACTCCCCCTTCGGCATCGTCGGAATTGTGTTTGATACGATAACCGGCCCTTTGAAGCTGATATAGCAATTGTTCCGAATCTACCAGGTTTTTGGAACAACCCAGTGAGATAACACTGGCCACTTTGGGAGTCTTCTTATCCATTTAGAACTGGCTGCCAAACAAAGCGTTTACAAATTCTTTGCGGTCGAATATCTGGAGATGATCGATGCCTTCGCCCAATCCAATGTATTTAACAGGGATTCTGAATTGATCGGAGATGCCCAGCACCACACCACCCTTGGCTGTTCCGTCTAGTTTGGTAATAGCCAGAGCATTGACTTCGGTAGCCAAACTGAATTGTTTGGCCTGTTCAAAGGCATTTTGTCCGGTGGATG
>Ga0209201_1004452_pt1 | contig 11274 bp, 7 predicted proteins | sample AD_UKC055_MetaG_FD_184411 | JGI IMG/M metagenome (GOLD analysis project Ga0209201, IMG submission 184411) | Active sludge microbial communities of municipal wastewater-treating anaerobic digesters from USA - AD_UKC055_MetaG (SPAdes) (version 2) | ecosystem: Engineered > Bioreactor > Anaerobic >... | reverse complement strand
TGGACCATTTTTTTGTCAGCTACGTATCAACTTCCTGTATCACGGAATCAGAATACGATTCTTCACTGCTGATAGGTAAATGGGTTTCCGGTACCGAATACTACCGCTACAATGAGGATGGAACGGGACTAACCTGGGACACAGCCGACGACGTAACAGAACAAGAGGCTCAGGCATTTACCTGGACTTTGGTCTACTCCACCCTCACTCATATGCACATTTTGGAGGTTGGAGGAGTGGTGCCCAAAGTATATACAGTTACCGAACTTACAGCCACCAGCTTAAAATACGAGGACGAGTTTGGTAAAACCTACAGTTTTACCAAAAGCAGCTCTTAACAGGAGCTTTCCGAGACTTAGTACCTGATTTATGAAAAAGACCCGCCCAATAATAATCAGGATACTGGCATGCGTCATCGGTCTGCCGGTGCTGGTTTTTATTGCGGTACTGGTCTTGTTGTTGCATCCCAAAAGCCTTCATTCCATAGTACAAACTCAGGCAGAAAAACACCTGAACTGTCCCTTAGAAATAGGAAGCATCGACCTGGATCTGTTTGACAACTTCCCTAAGATGGAACTTAGCATCAAGGAACTGAATCTGCTCAATCCCTTTCCCGGTGCTCCCAACGATACTCTGCTGGGACTTAAACAAATAAAGGCTTCCGTACATTTGGGGAAATTACTCTCACAGCGGGCACTGGTTATTGATACTTTTCTCGTCGACCGCCTAAACCTCTACGCTTACATCGACAGCAACGGACAGTCCAATTTTGCTGTCCTTAATCTGGAAAGCGATCCCGAAGACACCACAGCCCTGAACCTGCCTTTTGAATCTGTTCAGCTGGTTTTTTTCAAGCTGCAGGATGCAGAAATTTTCTACCTCGATGAGGCCGACAGCATACTTGCTCTGGCTAACAGACTGAACCTCAACCTGAGCCTGAACCACCGGGGACAAACGGCTGAAGGCTTACTCCGCCTGTCCACCCCCGACCTGAGTCTCGAAATGGACGGAGCAAGTTATCTTGACGGGGACAGCCTGAAAATGGAACTTCCGTTTTATTTCGAAGATAATAAGCTAAACCTGACAAAAGCTTTGCTGGCTCTTAACCATTTCCGCCTTCAAAGCAGCGGCTCAATTGCACTGCATGATCAGGGGCTTTTGTTTGACCTGGGTTTTGAAACAGCACAGGCAGCCATTCAACCAAGCTTGCAATTATTGCCTCCGGTTGCGGACGCCTTGCCGGAGGCCGTCTTCGTGGACGGGCTCTTCGGATTTCAAGGCAAAATAAACGGTTTGTACAACGACAGCCTAATGCCCGAAATTCTATTGTTTGGCGCTTTGAAGAACGGTTTTTTCAGCTACGATGATCCTACCGTTGAATTAAAGGATCTTTCTTCCGAGGTAGAGCTGTTTGTCGATATGAACCATAAAAAGGCTTCTTATGTTGTGCTTCGGGAAGCAAAAGCTCATACCGGAAAATCAAGTTTGGAGGGCGGAATTATTATCAATGATTTGCTGGGAGACGATATGCATATTGATCTCGATATGGCTCTGGATCTTGATCTGCAGGAAACAGCAGACTTCTTGCCCGAAGATATGGACATCAGCCTGATTGGCAGGGCAAAAGGTCTAGGTAAAGCTCGGTTTTTTCTTTCGGAACTGATGGAATTGAATCTGCAACAAATGCATGTTCAGACCGATTTGCTTTTGCAAAATTTTAAAGGACGCTACCGGGATTATAGGCTGGAAACGTCCCGTGGCAGACTGAATCTAACTATTCCCAAGGACAACAGTCTCACCTCGTTGCTCAACGCCCATCTCTACCAATGCCCTTTATTATCTGCCGGCATGGACAGCAGCCTGAAAGCGGAGCTGCAACAGGCCAAGGTTTATTTCGAACTCTCCGATGTGATGAGCACTACCGATAGTGTTGCCTTCTCAAGCAAACTGAAAGCCGAAAAGGCCTTGGTTTGGTACGATCAAATAGCGGCGGACATAGTCAATCCAAAAGCAGAAATTGCCATGCAGATGGATTTTGTTGACAGTACCGCTGTTTCTGATCTCCATTTCGACGTGGAAGCCGAGCAGCTTTACGGTCAAATGGACAGTGTCCGGGTGAATATCAAAAACCCGGTGGCCAGGCTGCAAATGAAAGGCCAGGAGGAGGAAAAAAGCAGAGCCTTTTTCAAAGCCGATTACTCCAGCTCTGCCCTAAACCTGCATTACGGACAGGAAGTCGTCAAAACCGAATCCCTCGGAATCAGAGCAGAGGCATACGAAGACAATACTAAGGAGCAGCTTTTGTTGCGTTGGAATCCCAAACTGGAAGTCTACTTGCAGGAAGGCGACATTGAATTGACCGCCATCTCGGAGAAAATTTTTATCCCCGACATTCGCTTCAACTACAGCAACGAAGTCTTCAGTATTATCGACAGCCGGATCCAACTGGGCAATTCCGATTTTCAACTTATGGGCAATGTGCTGCATATCGGCGATTACCTGAATAATACCGGCAGCCTCAAGGCAGAACTCAACTTCGTTTCCAACCTTACCGACGTCAATCAGTTGATGAAGCTCACTAGCGGACTGGGAGAAACGGAAAACGAAGAAAACGCCGGAACAGAAGCAGCACAAGCGTACAATACGGGAAGTAGCGGAAAAGAAGTAGCACAAGCGCATAATACGGGGGGCAGCGGACAAGAAGAAGCACAAGCGCATAATACGGGGAGCAGCGGACAAGAAGAAGCAACACCGGCAGACAGCACAGTAGCATCCGGCCCCTTTTTGGTTCCGAAAAACATAGACCTTAACGTGAATACAAGCGTTATGAATGCCTATGTGGGCAATCAAATCGCCACCAACCTCACAGGAAGGCTTTACGTCAAAGACGATGCCCTGGTACTCGAAGAAATCGGTTTTGTCAGCGCCGCCGCCAGACTCAAGCTGACGGCTTTATACCGCTCACCCCGCCCCAATCACCTCTACCTGGGCCTCGACTATCATATGGTTGACATTCAGATTGACGAACTGCTAAGCATGTTTCCCGACCTGGACACCATTATGCCCATGCTGAGCTCCTTCAAGGGCCAGGGCGAATTTCATCTGGCTGCCGAAACTTACCTCGATAAAAACTACAACCTGAAAAAATCCACCCTGAGGGGAGCCTCCTCCATACGGGGCGACAACCTGGTGTTGATGGACAGCGAAACCTTTGGAAAAATCTCCAAAATTCTGATGTTCAACAAAAAGACCGAAAACAAAATAGACAGCCTGAGCGCCGAATTCACGGTATTCAAAAACGAAGTGGATGTGTATCCGTTTACCATAGTGATGGATAAATACAAAGCTGTCGTGGGAGGCCGCCACAACCTCGACATGAGTTTCGATTATCATATTTCTTTGCTCGAAAGCCCGCTGCCCATGCGCCTGGGTGTAAACATCAGCGGCACTATGGACGACCTTAAGATCAGGCCGGCCGCCTGTAAATACCCCGAAAATTACCGCCCGGTAAGCCGGAGGATAGTCGATGCCCAAAAATTGGAATTACGCAAACTGATTCGGGAAACCCTGATCAAGCAAATGGAATAAAAACAGGGCATCTTTGTGGGACGCCCTGTGTACATAGATTTGCCGCCTGCTAAAACAGATTCGGGAAAAAGACGGAAAAGACCAAAATAAGCAAGCCCAGAATCAAAACGACAATGGTTTTGGTTGATACTCCTTTCCATTCCTTGAGCAAGATTCCCCAGACATTGCTGAAGGTAACGTTCAAGGCCATCAGTATACTCCACGAGAAAGCCAGCATAATGGCATTCTCTGCCAGGAAACTTTTACCGACGGATAAACCGAAAAATTGAGAATACCAGAGTAATCCTGCCAAAGAGCAGAAAAACAGGTTATTAACCCATATTTTACGGCTATTTGAAGTGTAGTCTTTGAAGCTCTTATTTTTGGCGTTTTGCGACAAACAATAAACGGCATTGGTGAAAAAACCGCCTAAAGTTACCATAAGAGTGGTCGGGAGAGTGGCAAACAAATCATTGGCACCAACACTTTTGGCTGCGTCTGCAATGGGTTGTCCTGCGCTGAGTCCCAGAGCAAAACAAGCACTCATTACACCGGCCAGCAATGCCACCAACAAACCTTTGGTCAAAGCAAAATCCTTAATAGCTGCTTTCTTTTGCTCTTCGGTCATGTTTTGAGCTCTCAGGCCACCGGCATAGCCGATTACGGCGATACCGACCAGTGTTATACAAACACCCAGTAAAAGAATCAGGCCGTCCCCGTGAAGCAAATCCTGTTTATCAAAAAACAAAGCCGGAATCAAGGTTCCAAAAGCAGAGCAAGTACCTAATGCTATGGATTGTCCCAGGGCAACGCCCAGGTAACGCATACTGAGTCCGAAAGTCAGGCCGCCCACGCCCCAAAGGGCGCCAAAGCCTATGGCTTTCCACGAAGCAGCGGGATCAACGCTCAACAAAGCGCCCAATGTCGACCCCTGAGGTACAGCCAGCAGGGCTCCCAAAAAGGGAAAAATCAGCCAAGCGAACACCCCCTGAACCAGCCAGAAACTTTCCCACGACCAATTCTTAATCTTGTTGATGGGTACATAAGAACTGGACTGCCCGAAACTGCCAACGGCAATCACCAGCAAACCTATCAGCGTATTCATGGTCAGCGTTTAGAAGTTACTTCTTTTTCGTATTGCTGAATCTCGGGAATGAAATCTTCACCCACGGGAACGTTGTTCTTCAGGCAGAAATAATCCCAAACGGCGTTCCAGGGCAAGCCTTTGCATTCTTCGAGCAAAGCCAGACGTTCGAAACCTTGTTCCTTGCTTTCGTATTTTCTCAGGATTTCGATGGGTTCGAGCAAAGCATGCAGGAAGCATTTTTGAGTGGCACGGCTACCGATGACATAGGCTCCTATACGGTTGATGGATCCGTCAAAATAGTCAAGACCAATATTAACACGATCCAAAGCATTGGCACGTACAATTTCTTTGGCCAATTCGAGGGTGTCGTCGCTCATAAGAGTCACGTGGTCGGAATCCCAGCGTATGGGACGGGAAACGTGCAACATGATTTCGGGGGTAAACAGCAGCAGGCAGGAAATCTTGTCGGCTATACTTTCGGTCAAGTGGAAGTGGCCTGTATCGAGGGTAACAATTTTTTGATTCTTAACTCCATAACCCAGATAAAAATCGTGAGATCCCACTGTATAGTATTCCGCACCGATGCCGAATAATTTGGATTCGATGCAATCCTTCATGTTGTTGTACTTCTGTGCAAAAATTTCATCGAGCGATTGTTCCAGAATGCGACGGTATTCCAGACGATTGACGGTCATATCTTTTGAGCCGTCGTGAATCCAAAGATTCATTACACAGGGAGAACCCTGGTAAACGCCCATAGCCTCGGCAATAGCCCGGCAACGTTTGGTATGTTCAATCCAGAATTCACGGATTTCTTTTTTGGGGCTCGACAGGGTGAGCGCTTCGCTTTTGGGATGAGAGAAAGAGGTGGAGTTGAAATCCAACTTCATTTCATTTTCTTTGGCCCATTGCATCCAGCTTGCAAAATGTTTGGGTTCCAGTTGGTCGCGTTCAACAAATTTCCCCTGAAAATCACCGTAAATGGCGTGAAGACTCAAGCGATGTTTTCCGGGTATAAAAGAGGTGGCTTTTTTAATATCTGCCCGCAATTCATCGATATTCCTGGCCTTGCCGGGATAATTTCCGGTAGACTGAATGCCGCCGGTCAACTCTCCGTCGGGATTTTCAAATCCACTGACATCGTCGGCCTGCCAGCAATGCAGAGACAAGGATATTTTCTGGAGTTTGTTCAAAGCGGCATCGACATCGACACCAAGAGCTGCATAACGTTCCCTGGCAATTTCGTATGCCTGTTGAACGAGTTTTTCTTTTACCATAATATTCGTTTTAAAGGATTAATGTTTATTTTTTGATGATATTCAAATACTTTTGATAAGCCAGCGACCAGGTAGTAGCGTCTTGAGGCAGAAAGACTTCGGTGGCAATAGAAGAAGAAATCAGTGTACGCATCTCCTGCAAGTTCCCGACCACTCCCAGCGCTTTAGCCTGCATCATCACATTACCTATAGCGGTAGCCTCTACAGGACCTGCCACTACCGGCAGTCCGATGGCATTGGATGTAAACTGGTTAAGCAGCCGGTTTTGGGCACCTCCTCCGATGATGTGCAGTTTTTCGATTTTGAAACTGGCCACTTGTTGCAGTTTACCCAAAACATAATTGTACTTGAGCGCCAGACTGTCGAAAATACAACGAATGAATTGTGCGTGATTCCGGGGTACAGGCTGGCCGGTAGCTGTACAGAAATCAACAATGGCCTTGACCATATTTGCCGGATTGGCAAAAGAGGGATCGTCGGGATCTACCAGCGAACGGAAACCATCGGCCGATGATGCCAGCTCCACAATAGTGGGATAGGAATAGGATACTCCCGTCTTTTTCCACTCCTTGCGACATTGTTCCAGCAACCACATACCGGTGATGTTTTTCAGGAAACGGGTGGTACCGTCTACCCCGCCTTCGTTGGTGAAGTTCATTTGAAAAGTCTCTTCGTTGATAATGGGCTCTCTGACTTCAATACCCATCAACGACCAGGTGCCGGAACTCAGGTAGGCAAAACATTCGTTTTCGGCCGGCACCGAAGCCACAGCAGAGCCCGTGTCGTGTCCGGCCACGGCAATAACCGGAACTTTGCCCAATCCGCTTTCTTCGGCCAGAGCATCGCAGAGCGGACCAATCACCACACCCGGATCGGTTATTTCGGGCAATATGTCCGGATTGATACCGGCGACCTCGAGCAGAGAGGGATCAAACTTTCTGGTTCTTGGATTCAGTATCTGCGAAGTGGAGGCAATGCTGTATTCGCAAACCATTTTTCCGGTCAACATATACGAAAGAGCATCGGGCATAAACAAAATCTTGTCGGCTGCCTCCAGGGCAGATGATTTCTCCAGCTTGGCAGCATAAAGCTGAAACAGACTGTTGAAATTCATAATTTGAATGCCCGTCCGTTTGTATACTTCTTTACGGGGGATCAGTTTAAAATACTTTTCGGGAATGGAATTGGTGTAAGGATCGCGATAGGCCCGGGGACAACCCAGAAAAGTACCGTCTTTGCCGACATAGACAAAATCTACGCCCCAGGTGTCGATACCAATGGCATCGATTTTTTGTCCGGTTGCGGCGGCAGCTTTTAATCCCGCTTTGAGAGACTCATAGAGTCCGAAAATGTTCCAGTACGACTTGCCGTGTATAGGCATAATAAGATTGGGGAACCGGGTTAATTCTTTCGTTTCGAGTTTACCTCCGCCCAGCGTTCCTAAAATGGCTCGCCCGCTGGTGGCTCCCAGATCGAAGGCTAAAAAATTGTATGTCCGCATCTTGTAGCTTATTTGGGATGTCCTCACACCCCGTTACATTATTTATATTGAATGGCCGATTATTGAATGGCCAGAGTTATTACAGATTTGGCGGGAACCGTCAGAGTCAATTCACCCTTGTTTATTTTGGCCTTTTTGAACTCCTTGAGTACAACTTTTTGAGTCTCTTCAAAGGTGTTTTTGTCCGTAAGATTACCGGAACTCAATATTACTCCGTCCACGTTTTTGGCATCCACTCCCTTCAATAGGCAAGAGGCTTCAATATCGTTGTTGGGATCAATGTTGACTATCGAAATATGTATCACACCCTGAGCATCTTTCGAAGCACTAACACTCAGAGCCGTCAAAGATCTGTTCCCCAGCTTGTACACCGGGCTCAGTATTTCGACGGGGATGAGAGTGGCATCCTGATGCACTTTGTACATATCGTAAATATGATAGGTAGGTGTCAGCACGATCTTATCGTCTTTGGTCAGAATAATGGACTGCAAGACATTCACCATTTGCGCAATGTTGGCCATGCGGACGCGATCACAGTATTTGTGGAAAATATTCATGTTGGCCGCACACAACAAGGCATCGCGCAGGGTGTTTTGCTGATAGAGGAAGCCGGGATTGGTGCCGGGTTCCACATCGTACCAGGCTCCCCATTCGTCTACACAAAGAGCGACCCTTTTGCGGGCATCGTACCTGTCCATCACGGCCACGTGTCTGCCGATCAGCTCATCCATAAACAACGTCTTCTCCATGGTAGTGAAGTATTCCTCTTCGGTAAAATCGGTAGCAGATCCCTTACCTCCGGGACCCCAGCCCTTGGGGACGGTGTAATGATGTAATGAAAGGCCCCACATTTGACCGGCGCCGACGTTTCTCATCATCACTTCGGTCCAGTTGTAATCGGCCGAATTGGCTCCGCCGGCAATCTTGAACAAACGGTTGTCTCCGTAATTACGACAGTAAGTGGCGTAATTCTTATACAAATTCGCGTAATGTTCAGGGGTCATATTTCCTCCGCAACCCCAGTTTTCGTTACCGACACCCCAGAATTTCACTTTCCAGGGTTTATCGCGTCCGTTCTCGCGCCTCAGGTTGGCCATGGGCGATTCTCCGTCGAAAGTGATGTATTCCACCCACTTGGACATTTCTTCGATTGTTCCGCTGCCCACATTACCGCAAATATAAGGCTCGGTACCTATCAATTCGCAAAAATTCAAAAATTCATGGGTACCAAAAGAGTTGTCTTCGACCACTCCGCCCCAGTGGGTATTGATCATTTTGGGCCGGCTTGCTCTGGGTCCGATACCGTCTTTCCAGTGGTACTCATCGGCAAAGCAACCTCCGGGCCAACGCAGGTTGGGTATCTGAATTTGTTTGAGAGCCGTAATTATGTCGTTGCGATAACCATCGGTGTTGGGGATAGACGATTCCGGACCCACCCAGATGCCACCGTAAATACAATTACCCAAATGTTCAGCAAAATGTCCGTAAATGTGTTTGCTGATTTGAGCACCCGGTTGGTCGGCGTTTACAACCACATTGGCCTTTTCTGCAGATACAGTCATCGCGGCAATACCGAAGACAGCTGTCAGGATAAGAAGGTGTTTTTTCATAGCGATAGAATTATTCAGTTTGTTGATAAAAAGTTTTGCATTCAGCAAAGATAATTTTTTTTCTTTAAAAGCGGCAAGCCTGTAGTCGCTCCATAGCTGTTTCCAACACAGAACGCGGACATGCAATATTAATTCTCATGTGGTGCTCCCCTCCCGGCCCAAAAATACTGCCTTCGCTAAAACCCAATCCGCCTTCATGCACCAGCTTATTTTGTAAGGCCTTATGCCCCACGCCCAGTGCCGAAAAATCCACCCAGATCAGATAGGTAGCCTCGTGACGATAAAGCCTGAGGGCAGGCAATTTTTTCGAAATAAAGTTGGTTAAATAATCTGAACTTTTGTTTAGGTACTCCAGCAAAGCATCTAGCCAAGCTTCGCCATGGGTATAAGCAGCCTCCAGGGCTACGTCCCCAAAAGTATTGCCCATATTGATGTGCAAAGCTCCGTTACTTATATCGAAAAAAGCTTTTCTCAGCACGGGATTCGAAATTATAGCTTCGGAACTGGCCATACCGGCCAGATTGAAAGTTTTGCTGGGAGCCATAAAGGTAATAGTATTGCCGGCTATTGAAGGGCTCAAACTGGCCATAGGCGTGTGTACGTAGCCTTTCATTATCAAATCGGCATGTATCTCGTCGGATACCACCAGGCAATGATATTTCAGACATAATTCGCCCAGCCTTTGCAATTCTTCTTTTGTCCAGCTTCGGCCGACCGGATTATGGGGATTGCACAACAACAACATCTTGGCCCCTGACTTCAGTTTTTCCTCCAAATCGGGAAAATCCATGAAGTATTGGTCCTCACCGCGGATCAGCTTATTGTAGAGCAAAACCCGGCCCTGTCTCTCGACCACGTAATAAAAGGGATGATAAACGGGAGGCTGTACAATTATTTTGTCGCCGGGCCGGCTAAAAGCTTGCACTGACATAGCCAAACCGGAAACCACCCCCGGAGTGAAACAAATCCAATCTTTATCGATCTCCCAGGCGTGACGCCTGCACATCCAATCCACAATGGACTGATAAAAAGCCTCGCTGTGAGTAAAATAACCAAAAACAGGATGTTCCAGTCGTTTCTTCATGGCCCCTATCACTGCTTCGGAAACAGGGAAATCCATATCGGCCACCCAAAGCGGCAATACGTCTTCACGGCCAAAGACCACATCACAGGAGTCGTGTTTCAGACTATTGGTGTGGCGCCGGTCGATAATTTTGTCGAAATCAGGTTTCATTTTCACGATTTATTCTCTGATCCGGGCAGCAATAGCTCTGATATGGGCCGGGGTACTACCGCAACATCCCCCAATAATATTGGCTCCGGCTTCCAGTAATCCGGGAACGGAGGCCGCCATTTCTTCGGGAGATTCGGGAAAAATGGTTTTCCCGTCTTTATAAACCGGCAATCCGGCGTTGGCCTGGATCAATACCGGAACCTCAGTATTCACACTGCGGATTTCGCGTACTATATCTATCATTCCCCTGGAACCGTTACCGCAATTGCTGCCTATCACCGCGGCCCCCGCTTCTAACAGGGGTTGAATCATATCGGAAGGTGAAATACCCATCATGGTTCTGTAGCCGCCTCCCGCCAGTGGATCGAAGGTCATGGTGCAAAGCGCTTCAAGGCCTGTTTTTACAGCAGCACGAACAGCGATTACGGCTTCTTCCAGATCGGTCATGGTTTCTACCACTGCGGCATCGGCTCCTCCTTCTTTGAGAGCTTGACATTGTTCGTAAAACACCTGGAACATTTCTTCGTGACTTAGCTCGCCCATCATCAGAAACTTGCCTGTCGGCCCCACCGATCCCAGTACAATTTTGTCCGGACCGGCAGCCTGCCTGGAGAGAGCTGCCGCAGCACGATTGATTTCATATGCCCGGCCGGCGAGGCCGTAATGCTCCAATTTGCAGGAGTTTCCACCAAAACTGTTGGTTTCGACCATATCTGCACCGGCCTCCAAATAACTGCGGGCGATGTCCTTCACCGCCTCGGGATGGTCAATATTCCATAGTTCCGGGCAAGTGCCGGCTTGCAAGCCTTTGGCCTGCAAAAAGGTTCCCCAGGCTCCATCGGAGACCAGGTATTTTTGCTTTTTGAGCAAATCAAGTATTTTTCCCATATGTGTTCGATGTACCGACAAAAATACAGGAAAATTTCAGAATCAGCGAGAAAATTTCAGATTAATCGAAACGAATGGCTTTCACCGGGGTAATTCTGGCTACCAGCGCC
>Ga0209201_1004447_pt1 | contig 11282 bp, 16 predicted proteins | sample AD_UKC055_MetaG_FD_184411 | JGI IMG/M metagenome (GOLD analysis project Ga0209201, IMG submission 184411) | Active sludge microbial communities of municipal wastewater-treating anaerobic digesters from USA - AD_UKC055_MetaG (SPAdes) (version 2) | ecosystem: Engineered > Bioreactor > Anaerobic >... | reverse complement strand
TGGTCAGCACGCCCGTGCTGTTGTTCCGCGCGCCATATGCGCCCCCCACGCTGCCGCCGGTGACTGCCCCCGTGATGGTAACGCCGTTATCGCCGGTACCGGTGTGCGTAGAGGTCAGGCAGGTCGTAGTGCCCGCGACGATATCCGCCGTGATGGTCACTGCCGTGCTGCCCGACAGCGTAAAGCCGCCGCCTGCAACGCCTGCTCCGCCCGCGTCTTCGTCAGCAGTAGACAGCCGCGCACAGGTCAGCGATGGTACGTCCGCCGCTGCCCACGTGATCGCATTGCCGTTGGCGCACAGCACATCGTCAGCCGCTGGCGGCCAGGTAAGGTCCGTCCCGCCGCCTGCGGGCGCGGTGTCCCACTCTATGGTCTGTATGGCGCCTGCCGCCTGCGCGTACCAGACTGTCACGGTTTGACCTCAACAGCAGTCAGCTTCGCCGCGTCCTCAGCGGCCTTGGCCGTCTCCAGCGCCGTCCGCGCGGCCGTGATCGCCGGTGCGTGACGCTGCCATACCTCGCTGATCAGCGCCTGCGCGGACACCTCCACCTGGATGCGCTCGTTCTGCGCCGCTGCCTCCGCCGCCGCCAGCAGCGCCTCCGCGTCCTCGCGCGCCTGTATCAGCTTCGGCAACGCCTTCTCGCGCTCGATCAGCGCCAACAGCGCCTTCTCGTCCTCTGGTTTAAGGTCTAGTGCCACTATGAATGCCCTCCGACCCTCTGCCGCAGTCTGTGGTAGTGCAACACGCTGTCATCGTCACGGCTGCGCATCGTGATGCCGATGCTGTGAGCGCCCACGTCGAGCGTCGTGTAGCCGCCCTTGTAGATGGACTTCCGCAGGCTGTCCGCCTTCGGGTAGAGCGCCCCATCCGGCGCGTTGTAGTAGCCGTTCTCGACGCCGCCCTGCCCGTCCGTCGTCGTCGAGTTCATGAGGTAGCAGACCCCGCCGTCGCTCCACATGTTGAAACTGTGATAGTGCGCGCCGACAAACAGGTTGCACCCGCCAGCCTCCAGAACAGCCGCCAGCGCGGCGCGGCTGGCGTACTTCGGGTTCGCACTCTCGTTCGCCACCTCCCAGTAATACGGCGGATAGTGCCCGGTCACGATCCGCCACGTCGCGTTCGTGTTCCTCAGCGCCTCAGCCAGCCAGGTCAACCGCGCCGCCGTCAGCGTCGTCGTCGGCCAGGCGCCCATGTCCTCCAGCGTGATAATGCGCGTGTTGCCGTAGTCGATGATGGTGTCGCCCGGCAGGCCGAGCGTCTGCCTGATCCAGTCCGCCGAGTACGGCGGATCAGACGATGAGCCCACGTAGTCATGGTTGCCGATCGAGACGAGCACTCCCGCCGCGCCCGCCGTCGCCGCCTCCGCGATGTTCGTGCAGGCGGCGACACTCTGATGCCGCGCGTGCTCCGTCAGCCCGTCCCAGACCGCGTGCTTCGGGTCCTGCACGGCCGTCATGTCGCCCGTCACGAGCACGATATCCGGCTCCTTCAGGCCGAGGTAGTAGCCGCACTGCGCGCGCGTCACGAAATGCTGCATGTCGCTGATGACGCCGATCTTGAACGCTGTCGCCGCCGAGTGGCTCACGGTGAACGACCGCTCCGGCAGGACGGTCACGTCCGTCGCCTCCGCCGCGTTCGTCAGCGTCACCCGGTAGTAGCAGGTCCCCGACGCCTGCGTTATCGGCAGCCGGTGCCAGGTGTTCGCAGCCGAGGTCACCGTGCAGGTGTAGATGCCCGCCGCCGGGCCGTAGTCCACCGTCACCGCCGCCGAGACGTTCGTGCCGACGTTGATCACCGCGCCCGAACCGGTCAGTATCGGAAGCACGGTCGTAGCCGATACCAGGTCCGGCGTCACGTCCTGGAAATGCGCGATGCGCAGGTCGTCAATGTAGACCGTAGCCGTCGCGCCCTCTCCGAGCGCGTCCACGCTCCGAACGCACCCGATCTCGATCACGGTCGGGAAGCCGGTCATCGTGGGGGCGGTCCCGCTCCATGCGAGCGGAGTCCCGTCCAGCCAGGTGTTGAATACCAGCGAGCTCGCGCCCGCCGCAAATCCCGTCACTCTCACCCGTACGTAATGCCAGCGCTCCGGCACCAGCACGGGCAGCACAACGTTCGTCGCAGCGTTCGGCTGCGTCGCAGTCGGCGTCCCGTTGTTCACCACGAACTGCGTTGTGTTGTCCGTCACCTTGCGCAGCCCGAGCGACGGCGTCGCGTTGCCGAACCGCAGGAGTACCAGTCCCTTGTCTTTCGGGCAGTCCGCGCCGACCTTCAGCCAGAATGACACCTCATAGGTGTCCGCGTCCCATGTGCCATCGCTGATATCCAGTGACAGTTTGGAGTACGGGGCTGTGTCCGCCGCGCCCGTCATCAAGCACTTGACCGACTTGGCCCCGCGCACGAACTCCGAGGTGTCGAACGTGATGGTGGAGCCTGCGTCCGCCACGGCCGTCAGCGCAGGCGGCCCCTGGTTCGCCGTCGCCAGCGCCGCCGCGTCGGCATACTCCATGTCAACAACGTCGTAGCCCCAAAAGTCAGCAGGCGCCAGGTAGCTCGTGGCCATTAGAGATACCCCACCGCGACAACGCCCGTGTCCGCGCCAGCGCTGAACTCAGCCCAGATGCCAACGCTCGCCGGGCGCCTGAAGTAGAGCTGAGTGCCAGCCACGTCCAGGGGGAGAATCCCGAGAATCGTTCCGTTTGCACTGTCGGGGTCATCATAGAATGTGACAGTCTGTTCCGCGTCGGGGGTGATAACCTGCGCGACTCCGAGCACGCCCGGCGCCGCCTTCACCGCCGCCGATGCCGGCCCGATGTTGTCCTCGCCGTAGTTCCAGACCTCACAGGTCAGCAGCCTGTTGTTGTCAACGTCCCCGCCAGGGACCTGCCCGTCTACCGCGCCGACGTTGACCTCAATCCTCCCCGATTTGCTGTACAAGTCAAGAGGCATCACCCCCGTTAACGAATCCCTGAAGTTTGCCATATCCCAAATTCCCTAAAACAATGCGGGGGCGGGCCGAAAGGAGAAAACCCGCCCCCGCACCTGCCGTCGCCGTGCGTGGGAGAAAATCAAAGTTTCAATCCTCACCGGCCCCGAAGGGCCGATGCAACATCTACACAACAGAATACTGAACCGGACGCACAAACACACCCGCAGGAACCAACCCAACACCGCCAAACGCCAACACCAACGCATCAGCTATGTCCGGAGAAGGCAACTTCCGACGCTTCATGTCAGACTTCCGCTCCAACGCTATCTTCCCCGTGCTCGTTATGCTGTGACGACGAGCACTCAACTGCGCAACCAGTTCACCATTGTCAGGTAAACCTATCTCACCAGAACGCAGCCGCTCCCGCAAAGCACCCCACAATACACCCGCCTGATTCAAGTAATGACCGTCCCCAGAACCACCAAAATTCACAGGAACTACCTGAACACCACTCAACTGCTCACGCAACCGGTCAACTACACCACCACCCAAACCCGTGTCATCAACCCGAACAGTCCGTACACCGCGCTCATCACATAACTGAATCACACGGCCAGCCGTCTGCATCAAATCCCAACCACTCTGACGCTCTATCAACGTCACCTTGTCCCCACAACGCAACACAAACACAGTCTCATCAGAACCAAAACGCGCAACATCAACACCCAACTCAACCGGCTCTCCAGCAGGCAACTCATGCCAACGCTGTACCGCTAACTCAATCTCCGATAACCGAAGAAAACTCTCACTCAACTCCTTCGGAAACTCACCCAATACACGTACCCGATACACGTCACTGTCCAATCCCCACTTCTCAGCCATCTCCACAGCATACGACTGACTCACACGAGGACTGTCCATGCTCGATACAGCAAAACACTCCCAACGACCACGACTCCGAGTGTGACTGTCAAAAAAATAACCCTCACCACGAGTCGGATTCCCCGCCATAATGCACTGACTACCCTCCGTCGTCAACGCACCATCAACCGTCACCATGATCTCGTCCCGTATGCCACTCGCCTCGTCAACAACATACAACAAACGAGGCGCATGAAACCCAGCAAGGTTCTCAGGAGTCCGAGCCGTCCGAGCCACAGCAAACCAACTCTCCTCATGACCACGTATCGCTATCTTCGTCTGAGTGAACAACATATGCGGCGCTAACTCACTCCGCTTCAACCAACGACCAGCCTCCGCCCACAACACATCCCACAACTGATGCTCAGTCGGAGCCGTGCAAGGAACCTTCGCATGAGGCCAACAACTCAACGCCCACAACATACACCAACTCAATAACGCACTCTTACCAACACCATGACCACTCCGTATGCTCACGTTCGACCCAGACGCCAACGCACGCAACGCCAAACACTGCCACGCATCAGGACGGACCCCAAGCAAGACCTCGCAAAAACCAATCGGATCCTCACGAAACTCCAATAACCGCGCCGCCGCACGGTCAACACTCGAAGGACGACCACGACGGTCTAACCCTGTCTTACCCATACCCAAAAACCCCCATACGCGCGTTTTTTACCCCACACACAATAACCCAACACCAATCCGAACACAAATCAATACACAGCCGCCCGCTTCCAAATAACCCGGCCATGTAGGGAATGAGGTGATTTACGCAGACGCATCGCGAAGGGGGAAGGTGGGGGTGGGGTAGCAAGCGGGTGGGAGTCTTGCGGCTAGTGTCATAAGTGTACGGGGCGAAAGGGTAATGCCCGAATAACGCGCCAGGAACCCCGTACAGCGCACACACCCCGTAAACGACTACTTATCCCAGAATTGCGCCGGGCGCGCTAGAATCGCCTGCTATGGCCCTTCCTGCGTATCTGTAGAAGTGACTGCTTCCGGCAGCTCGCCGAGAACTTCTCCTTCAATCATATCGCCCCGGGCCGCGTCAACACGGAGTAAAGCGTCAAACAACCCCTGCCCGCGCGAAGTGACGTCCACTTGATCGGCCCGGGCCCAGCGGTCCTTGTGTTTCCGTTCCAGGAACCATGCGGCCGCTTGCCAGCTCTGTTCGCCCGCGTCAACAACCCTCTTAGCCTGCTTGGCCTCTACTTCCGCCTCTGCATTCTCTATTGCGTGCAGTAGTGCCCGATAGCGTGGCGCATACGGCGAAGTACAATCGGGATCTAACGCTTTTGCTATCCAATCGCGAAAGGTTGCATCAGGGACCCCACAGACCTTCGCTGCCGTTGCGGCGTGAACGCCCGATTCACGCATACAGGCAATAATCGCGGCGTGCACCTCCTGCGTCAGAGTCGCGGTACCGCCTGCACCCGCTCGCTTTTTTTCGCGCTCCCGCACAGACAGGGGGAGGCGCCGTCTTCCCTTCGGTCCCGGCTTAGGGAGTAGTGCGGGTGTATTTTCGGGGTTATCCATATTGACTCTTTCTCGCAATTAGAGAAAACCCGCCGAAAACAATGCGATTATTTTCGCCAATTCTATTGATACTTGCCAAGATTACTGATACAATGTAAGCACAACAGAATACCCCGCGGGAAGAAGGAACCTGGCGGGGATATCTAACCCGGTGGACCGGGGATAGGAGATAGCATGAAGATCGTTGTTAGCCCGAAGAACCTGCTTGCCGCGGTGAATCGCACGTTCCCGAACAAAGATTCGGTGCTTGAGTTGCGGGCGGGGATTGATTGCACTGTTTCCGGATTTGGAACGGAAGCGTGTTCAAGGTTCCGCACAAGCGAAACTCTCCCGGGCGCGCAGTCTGTAGATTCGGGTTCCACCTTCGTGAACGCGCGGGCATTGTCAAGCGCGCTTCGCGCGCTTGACAAGAGCGCGGATACAATCATTGAAGATTCCGATCGGGGAGGGATTCGGGTATCGCAGGGTTCCATAGCCTCTACGTTCCCATGTGTTGACGCGCCATTCGAACGGGTTGCTCCCTTCACGGGCGAAGAGGCTGCAGCAGCGGCGCTTCTGTATCGGGGTTCCGATGTTTCGGGGTTCCGGGCGGTCCTGGACAATGCCATGGGCTTCACGAGTAGTGACGAACTCCGGCGCGCTATGATGGGTGTTTTCTTTTCCGTTCCGGAGGATGGCCCCTGTTCGCTGGTTGCTACAGATACGCATGTGCTCTGCGACCTGCCGCTGATAGATTGGGGAGAACACGATAGCGCGGGCGTCTTTCCGGCAGTCAGCTCGAAAGCGCCAGATACGCATGGGGTGTTGCTGCCGTATCCGTTCGCGCGGCGCTTGCAGAAGGTCCTCGCGAGTTACGGTCCGAAGTCAATTCTCACAATGCACTATGCCCGGGGTTGTGTTGACGCTCAGGTTATCGGCCCCAATGGGGAAGTTTTCGTTGTGACTGCGATCATTGACGGGGACTTCCCGAATTGGGCGCGCGTGATACCGTCGGAGAGGGAACCGGGCCGCCGCGTTCTCGCGACACTTGACGAAGGGGCTATCGCGAATGCCTGCTGCCACCTTGACAGATTCGCGAAGGCTACCCGGAAGGCTGCATACTCGCGGGTTCTTCTCTGGAATGATGCGGGCGATACTTTGCACATTGAAGGAGTTGATGATGCGGGCAGTATGGCGCTTGGGGTCCGATCGGCCCCGGTCCCGGGATCCCTTGCGGTTGTTGCGGTTAATCCGGAATACCTGTCTGTTTGCTTGCTGGCGGCCGCTGGCGCGAGTTCCGGCACTGTCACAATTGACACGGGGCGAACTTTGGACCCGTTGACGTTGCGTGGACCGGGCGGGGTTGTTGTGTTGATGCCCATGCAGCTGCCGGATGGCACCTGGGCGCCGATTACAGATAGCAGCGGGGTTGTTCGCAATCGGACCCTTTCGGGGTATTCCCGCCCGATTGATACGCTTGCGGCGGAAGTCATTCCGGTTCCGGACTTGGCGGATATTCGGGAGGTTGCGCTTATGGCTTAGAGTTTCCGAAACTGCCCGGGCCGCCTGCTTGCCCGGGCAGTCATCGTGGGATTGGCCGCCCGCGATCTGAAGAGGAAGGCCAAATCTAACCCGGTTATCCGGGGATTGGAGAGTAAGCATGATAACAAAGAAGGGGCAGTTGCGGCAGCGAGAATTGCGCCAGATATTGGCACTGGCGCAAGTGTTCGGATGGTCGCCAGATATCCTTGAGAATTCCGCCAAGTATGATGCATTGTGCCGGCTAGAGCGGCGCGCGAGTCGGAACGCGGAGCGGGTCTGCAATGGAGAGATTCAGCGTTCGGATACCGGGCAGGAGCTGTACGATAAGCGGATACTTGACGCGGTTGACGCCTTGACGGGGTTCCGGGGCAAGGGTATTCCGGTCTTTCTAAACGACGACCCGCGCGGCTATGCGTTGAAGATTGAAGATGCGTGGATGCGGGCGAATGATTCGGGTCCCGAGATTCGGCTTGAGAGGGACATGGGCGGTTACGGGTTATTGGCGCCGACGGCTTACGAGCGTTAGGCGGGCGCCTGATTCTACATGGGGCGGCTACATGGGGCGGCCGCCCACTCTACTTGAAAGGGGTTTGACATGAAGAACACTCAAACATGGGCAGAATGTAGGATGGCCATGTTTGCTGATCGTCAATTGGAGCGCGTCCGGGTTGCGGCAGTTCAGGCACTGGCGGATCTTGATGGGGTTGATTGTCCGGGCGCCGCGCGGTTGCGGCGGAGCATTGAAACGATCGTCAAGCGATTAGACCGCGAGGCGAATGCATTTTCGGCGGTATTGAATCGCCGGGTTGAAGGGTAAGGGGCGGCTACATGGGCGGCCCCTGCTACATGGGGCCGCCCCGTTGAACAGAGAGGACACGAACGATGACGGAACAGAGTATGAATGAGATTATCGCCATTGCAAACCGGGAGTGCAACAGCATTATCACCAAGGCCCACGAGGCGGGGTTCGGGCGGGCTATGGCGACGATGATCGAAGACCCTGACGGAAGGCGGATTTTTCACGAGGCGTGCATTCTGAAGGCAATCGCGCAGAACGAAAGTTTTCACGACTGGATGTTTCAGAACTTGATGCGCCGCGCGAATAGCTAGCAGATACAAACCCACCGGGGGGCGGGCAACCGCCCCCGCCATACGAAAGGACAAAGACGATGAGTATCAGACGAGACGAGATCAGGATCGGGGCGGCGCACGCTGAGGACAGGGCACCGAGCCACGATGCCGAATACCTGGCAGTCTTCTACAGCACCGGCGACCCCAACCGCGACTACATCATCGAGGGTAACGCCGGGGTGGTCGCGACTAGCCAAAACATCGATGAGGTGATAGCCGATACGACAGACGCTGCGATTCGCGCGACGGGCAACGGCGAGGTGCTGGACGAGATGTGCCGCTGGCGCACCGAGGCCGAGGCGATAGTGAACACCGGCAGCGGCGACGACTGGAATGCAGAGAGGATGGGGCTGGGGGCGCGCGCCGCCGCAGCGGAACTCGGCTGGCTGTAGCTGGCACAACCACGGGGGCGGGCAACCGCCCGCCCCCACCAAACGAAAGGACAAGACGATGACAACGACAACAGACCACTGGGAGATTCAGGGATTGAGCTACTCCGACCACGAGGGTTACGACCTGGTGTGCATCTGGGACTACCACGATGGCGAGTGGGTCCGGTACGATGGGGACGATGGCTCCTGCACGACGTTCTACACGCTGGCGGAGGCAGAGGCGGAGTTCGAGCGAGTTACAGCACAACCGGGCATGCTCTTTGCGCGGCTCGTAGCGTGGGAGTCTGACGACGGCGGCGAGTCTGCGACGGCAGTGCCGATCCGCGAGGGGTGGATGCAGGACATGCCGGATAGCGACGATGAGTAACATGCTCACCACCACCGGGGGCGGTTGCCCGGGCGTGTTGTGCGTGCGGCGTGTGAGGAGTGGTACATAGCCGAGCTGGTGGTTTGAGTTGCGGGCGCCCGTGGCTACATGGGGCGGCCGTGGCTACATGGGGCGCCCGTTTTTTTTAGAGAGGAAACACTATGTCTGGAGATCGTATTCTTTTGGAGTGCAGAATTTGTAATTGGCGTTGGTTCACGCGGCGGGACCGGTTCCCGCGGAAGTGTCCGAACTGTTTTTCGTTGCGTTGGGCGTTGGGTCCGCGTCCTCCTGCGAAGTGGCGTCTTCGTCAGCGGGTGGGCGGTGGTGATAAATCGTGAGTGCCCGCATTAGGTCGCTCATTCCTACCTGGTTGCTTCGGCACATTGAGATTCGGGCGGTACATGATGGTATTGGGGAGGTTGTCCGGGAGGTTGTGGCTCGTTACATGCTGACTGTTTCCGCTGCGCGGTCTGACTTGTCGGGTCGTTTTACGTCTTGTGAGTTGCGTGTGATTGTTGGTGCTTGCGATGCGGAGACGTTCCGCCCGTACATGCCGAGGGTTTCCTTCGGGGGTCAGTTAACCGGCCATGTGTGTGCTGTTTTGGGTGGTGCGCCTGCGTGGTTATTTGCCGAGCATGGTTTACATGCGGACGGGCGGGCTGTGTTGTTAGCGAAGCTGGGGGCGCTCAGTTTGGCGGAGGACTTGGCGCTTGTGGATGCGATTGAGTTCTACACGCGGGGCCGTTGCCGCGATGCGTCCAGCATTCTGTCCGCGGTTACATGAGGGGTTACATGAGGGTCTACATATAGCAGCTACATGCAGGGCCGGGGGTTTTCCCCGGCCTTTTTTTCAGCTGAGGTATCTGTAGACGGTTTCGAGTTGTTCGACGGACATTTTGCGTAGTTCTGCGGGTGTGACTTTGATTCCTGCGTGTTCGGCGATGAGGATTGCGAGCCAGGTAAGGAAGTCAGGGTCGTTGACGTTTCCTGATTCGAGGGCGTTGTGTCGTCCTATTTTGGCCTGTTGGAGTCTACGTACGATTGCGGTGATGAGGTTTTCGGGGTTTCGTTCGGCGTCGGAGTCCCAGAGGATTTCACCATTTATCAGGATCACTGTTTTCCTCTTCGTATAGCCGTTGCATGGTCGCGGCGATGGAGTCGTAGCCGAGATGAATGAGTAGTTTCAGGATTCGTGCTCTGCTGACCATGTAACAGTCGGCCATCGCGTTGAGTACGTGGACTTCCGCTGGTGAGAGTTTCAGTGCGACGGCGACGGATGCTGGTCCTACGGGTGTTAGTGGTTCGGTGTTTTGTTCTTGTTTGTTGGCATCGAGGGAGAAGAGTGGTTTGTTAGCTTTTGCGTTGAGGTAGTCGTGGATATCGCGCAGGACGGCGATTCGGACGAACTTTCGTCTTTCTGCGTCGCAGTAGTCTCTGGTTGCGACTTTTCGGGCGGTTTTGAGTCCGTTGGCGGCGGCGATTCTCCCGATTTGTATAAGGTCGTCGAGTTCTGGGTGTTCTGCGTATACGGCTCTGACCATAGCTTCAGCGCGTCGGATATAGTCGTTGATTTCGTCGGTCATTTTATCGCATTGTATCCTTGTGCTATGCGGCCTGCACGTTGAGGATGGTGATGGTTTCGGAGTTTGTGTTGGCATCGACAGCCGCTCCTAGTCCGCCTGCATTTTCTTGACTTGGTCTGTCAGGCCGATTATCTGCTCAGGCTCGAGGTCTTTCGCCGCGCGCAGGAGTTCCGCCATCTCTCTGGGGTTTTGCCTGATGATTTCCGGCAGATCACTCGATACCTTGTTCGCAAGAGCTAGGATCTCGTCCACGTTTCTCTCGATCAGTCTGGCAATCGCCCGCAGCTTTTCTTCACCTGGCGGGGCAAACTCCCCCCGCTCGAACTTTGACACAAAGGTGGGACTCAGCCCGTCCTGCACGACTCTCGGCATAGACAGCGGCGCGGGCTACGGCTAACAGGTCGTCTAACTCGGGCGACCCTCGAAAGCGCGCGGCTATGGCGCGGAGAACAACACTCTCGGTGTCAGTCACTTTTGGCCTCCCTGCCGTATTTGCCTGTGCAGTCCCGTTTCAACGCCTCGCCGGAGACGCCGTAGCCGGAAGCGAACGCCATCTCGGGACAGCGCTTGCAGGACGACTGCCAGCCGTAGAACGGGTGGCGGTGCCAGGGCCGGAGCCTGTGCCCGTGCGCCTCGGCTATCCGCTCCGCCTGCGCCAGTATCCTGTCCTGCCGACACTGCATGGCTGTCATAGTCACTCCCGTTTGAGTATCTCCATGAGGCTGTCCCAGTCGTCCGGCTTGGCCCACAAAGCGTCAACCTGCCAGACCTCGCGTAACGCCGCCAGCCAGCCTAACTGCGCAGGCGACGGTTTGTTGCGGCCCACCTTGAGTTCTAGCGCGACCATCCTGTATCCGCGCACCATGATCAGGTCCGGGAACCCCGGCTGACTGCGCCT
>Ga0209201_1004443_pt1 | contig 11291 bp, 9 predicted proteins | sample AD_UKC055_MetaG_FD_184411 | JGI IMG/M metagenome (GOLD analysis project Ga0209201, IMG submission 184411) | Active sludge microbial communities of municipal wastewater-treating anaerobic digesters from USA - AD_UKC055_MetaG (SPAdes) (version 2) | ecosystem: Engineered > Bioreactor > Anaerobic >... | reverse complement strand
AATACCATTTCAGATCCGAATGCACCCAGTACATCAACGTGGGACCAGAAGCCCGGCATTTCGTGCAGTCGGTGCAAACGTAAGGCAGGGATTCGGTGGTTGTGACAGCCGCAGGCCGGTTGGCGTAAGTCCCTATCTTCCATGCGCCAATGATCCCGAAGGGCTCCCACGTGCCAGGCTCACCCGCCACCGTGCAAACCCAGCCGAGGGGCTTTCCAACCGAAACCCCGGCCACCGATCCCTGCCAGTTGCGATTCCAGGCAATTTCTCCACCGTAATGGTAGCCGTCCGGGTAGTTGGTCGCATTTCCGTCAGGATCGGCAATAGCCGACCACTCGCGGTTGGGTTTGTAGAACACCCCCCACGGCGCACCGTTGACGTAGCCAAGCTCCCCGCCGAGAAACCCTGAAGTGGTGTCAGTGCAAAGCCAGTCGATATTGTCACGGATTTCAACGTTATACATCTGACCTGCCGTGATCGCATCGTCGGCGGCAAGCACAATGGGGTAAGCGGAAACGACCGTACCATTCGCATCAGTCGAGTTGTCATCCTTCTCGAAATAGTTGCCTGCGATCAGCATATTCCTCAGCTTGAACTCGCCATCGTCTGGCACGTAAACATCAGTATCCCACGAAATTGCAGGACCACCCTTAATGTCCACATGAATCGCTGTGTTTCCGACACCACTGAGTCCCCGCCCCCAGTTGTGGAAGTAGTTATTCTGGACGACAATGTCGTAAAGGCCGTATGGAGACCCCACAATAATCACCCCGTCACCGGGCAGATTGTAGAAGGTGTTATCCTTAATGTTCAGGCCGCGCACACTGGTCGCATATATTCCGTGTCCATCCATCTTGACATATCGGGTGGCGTCATCTTCGCCCACGAAGGTGTTCCCGACAATGTTGGTGTTCACCATCACGTCCCCGGCCGCGCGTGCGTCTGTCCAAGGATAGGAGCCGCCCCTTGATATCATGTGCACGCCATAGGTTCCTAAGTCAGCTCCACCCCGCCACTTGATACGGATTGTGTTGTTGCTGATGGTGGTGTCTCGGATTCTGCCGCAAGGCCAGAAAGCTACCCCCCTCATGCAGTCCCTGAAGACGTTGCCGTTGATCAACAGATTGTCGATATCGGGGTCGCCATCTTCCGTATTGTTGCAACTAGCAATCCATACTGCCGGGTCGCAATGGATAATGATGTTGTCGTTGGCCTCAGAATAGGAGCCGTGCAGCTCGATGCCGCCTGACCAGGTATATGTTGGAGCAGGCTGTTCCAGATGGTTATTGTTAACCTTAGTGTAAGCCCACTCGCTGTAAACAAAGCTAAAATCTACGTTATGCGTGTTTCCCAGTACCCCTGTCCCGCCGCCGTACATGTAGCAATCAGTAACGGTGAGGCCATCTGCTTGGGTGGCGCTCTCGGTTTTGTTCGCAACAATGTTGTTGTGCCCAGGATTGTTCAGGACGTAGAGATTCGTGATCAGTACATTCTTGCCGCCGTCATCCAGCCTGACCGCCATGCTGTTCCTGGTCTTCCCGGATGGGGATAAGTTGTTGTACCCATTCATGTCGATCATGCAGCCCTCGATCGACACGTTTTCAATGTCGAATCCCTGGAACACATGCGCGTTGCTGGTGTCATCATCGGACTGGTCGAAGATATGATCACCTACTTTAATGACCGATCCCCACCCTTCACATTTAATGGTCCGGTCGTCTAAGAGGTTAACGAAATAATTTTCAAGATACGCATCCTGTCCGCAGGCCGGAAGATCCTCGCATTTCGATATGGTCTCAAGCAAATAGACCCCAGCGTTAAACTTTATAGTTGACCCGGCGCCTCCAGCTATCATGGCCTTATTGATCGCCGGAGCCATGTCGGTTCCTTCCGTGTTGGTCTGCCACCAGTCGGGATAGACCGTGCCTGGGTTGGTGAAAACAACCAAGCCATCTCCTGCGAAAATCTGATTGTGCTCAGCTGCTTGGATTTGACCTGGATTATCAAACGTCAACGTTCTTCCTGCGGCAATAGTAATAGTATTTCCCTCAACGTTAGACAATTTCATCGTTATCGGCACATTCGTATTTGTCGATAACGTACTAGCCTCATCGATAACTAATGTCACTGGCGTAGCACCTATTAGGTTGATTAAATCGCCTAAATTAGCATACGAATAAGACGACACAAAACGAAGAGATGCGCCAAAACTCGTACCACCACCAGCACTCGCTACTGCCCAGCCATATCCTGCGTCAACGTACATCAGAAAATAGATTCCAGAAGTGTTAAGGGTGTAATCAGACGCAGCACCAGCTATCATTTTCCCATTTCTAGCTAAGGTGACATTATAGGACGACCAAGTACCCTTAGCATCAGCCAGGTAGACATACGATCCCTCTGTAGGAGATGCAGGTAGGGTGATAGTACATGGGGCAGCACTAGTATTTACAAGAAGTTTTTCTCCTGACGAAGCTGTGTATGCTACTGTAACCATTTCCCAATTAGCTATATCAGGAATATTCTCGATAATCTCATTAACCTTCGCCCGTGTTTCTCGCTCAGTCCCAGCGAAAGTCGAGATCAATGCACTGTTTGCTGGTATTGTTGCGTCGAGCAGGTCTACAGCATTGGCCGTACTAGCAAAAGCACTAACGAACAGCAGTACCAACAAAAGGCTTCTCATTTCTATTCCTCCTAAGACGGGCCTTTCGACCCGTCCATTTTAGTACCTACATGAAATTTTCATTCAGGTTTATGACTCATCCGGACAAGTTGCAATCATGTTGAAGAGCCTGGACGAAGCCGTATTTACTTGGTTGATGGCGGTGTTCACACCACCACAGTAAACGCTACCGATGTAGGCATCAGCCACAATGTCAGTCACACCAGCGAAGGTGCAATCCAGGTCGAAGAACAGCTTGTAGTTATTCAAGCCATCACCGAGGATGCCATAAGTAAGAGAGGTTCCAAGGTTAAGGAACGTACAACCTTTGAAGATTCCCCAACCGGTGCCTAAACCACCAAGGGCACAGTCGATAAAGGCTACACCAGCCGCATCCGATTTCATAAAGAAGGTGCAATTCTCAAAGTAAGCACGAGGAGGACCACCATCACCAGTCTTCCCAAGCTGAAGAAGAGCACCATTAGACATAATGGCTCCGTCGCCACCAAAGAAGCAGTCCCGAAAAGTCTGCTCAGAGTTATTTACCGACACAAGACGGTAGGCTGCATCGTCCATCGCAGTAGCTAGCCCCGGTAAAAAGTGGCAACGCTGAAAGGTATTTCGTGCTCCAGTAAGATAGATCCCTACTACATCCGTAGCGGCCTTACCGTGCATGAAGTAGATATTCTGGAACGAATTTCCGTAGCCACTAACTGTAATCCATGGAGTAGCGGCTACACTCTGCCCAATTCGACTCCGCTGATTCCACACACCAAGACTACCCTCACCGATAAGATGGGTAAGGTTCTTATCCCATGTAAGTGCTCCAGCCTGGTCCACAGCGGTAGTTTCAGCGATTAACCGAATCGTATCATTATTTGAGTCGGTTACTTTTGCCAACGCCTGTGCCAACGTAAGCACGGCTTTTCTAGGACTACGGCCGGAAGCTGTAGCAGAGCCATGTGTCCCGTCAATGTAGTAGGTTTTACCCCGTCCCACTGCTTTGTTCAAGCTGGGAATGGAAATATCATCACCGTTGATTTCAATTCCATACTGTCGGAGAGAGCCAAGAATACCCATTTTCTTACTCCTATGGTGGGCCCTCTAGGAGCCCACCGTCTCGAATGTTATTGTTAATGCCTACATGAAAATTTCATCTAGGCGTCACGATTATACCCGGTAAGGAGCATCATGGTCTCGGGATAGTGGATCTCAAGACCGGCTTCAGTCAAGAATCCTTCAACGATTCCATCAAGGCTGACCCAAGTTCCGTCCTTGAGGCGGTCATCTTTCTGGAAGAAAGTATCGTCGATGTAGCGGTATACGAGATTCGACGGATCGAACAGGAGCATAGCGTTCCGCCACTGAGTCTCATAGCTGAAGAGTGGATGGATATACATATCAATGTTGCCGAATGGGGTAATCCACTCTTTGATCTGGATACCGTAGCTAGTAGTTTTGTCGGTGAAGGAGAAGAACCCGAGGTTTTCTACCAGTTTGTTAATACCAAGAACGGTTTCGGAACCGACATAGGCAGTCCGATTACGACTACCATAACGGAACAGAAGTTCTAACCACTTATTGAGCCAATCTTTTCCGCCAGTAAGCCAATCCTTGCCCGTAAAGTCCGTGTCACTACGGTAGTCAGAGATATTGGCAGTGGGAATAAAGCTCAAAAGGCCACCGGTGGAACGCTCAGGTTGACCATTAGTACCAACACCCTCATACATTACGCCCCAAAGCCACGATTTCTCCATCTCAATACCATGGAGTTCGAGAGCGTCACGTTTGGCTTCCTGATACGTGGTCGAGCCGTAGCGAACCTTCGTTCTCATACGTGTACGAGTAAGGCTCAGACTCGTCCTGAAGATCTGCGTCAGGTTGTAATGCTTGGTCGGATCATAGCTGATCGAATCAGGCATCTGCGAACCTTCAGGGTTCATGTTACCAATTACGAGCACTCGGTCAGCATTGCTCAGGTCATAGCTAGACGAATTGTCATCAGCCTCGAGGAGCTTAATGCCAAGGGTACAAGTAGTGCTAACCTTGCTGGAGCTGACAACCTTCCCAACTACACGCATGGTGGGATCAACCGTATAGCTGAGCATTACGGTGTGACCCACGCGGAACTCACTGTTACCGGTAGTAGCTTCAGTGCCAGTCACATAAATTGTATCACCGGCGACACCACCACTGGTATAAGCAGCGGTGCAAATAGCGTTGGTATACACCCCGGTTACTGCTGCGGCCTGCGTCGGCAACGCCTTATCGAACCAATAGAACTCAGGATCATCCGTCGAGGACGATTTCATTAACGCCGTAAGCGCAGTCAATGAAACTGAGCCGTTCGGATACAACCGAAGAATCTTTTCCCGCCAATTCTTCGGACGGAAGGTGGCATCAGCATGGCTGTCAGAAGCCCTCATTCTCAAAAATGCTTGCATTTTGTTACCTCCTATGTGAAATTATATGCTACAAGGTAGCGGTTCAGGTCAGGTTGTTAGTTTAGGTATACTGGTCAGTAATGATCCACCAACGACGACCGTCACTTTTGTAGGCGACGCGGTCATAGTTCGCGTTAAGTGAGGCATCACCTGGAAAATCAACAGAGTTGCCCGAAGCTTTCTCAGTCACGGTTACGGTCTGGGTAGCACCAGTAGTAGCCTCAATAAAGTACTCAAGGCCCTTCGCCTCACCCACGTCGGGGAGGTAGATGGTTCCAACGCCGAGGGCTGAATTCACAGTCACAACCTGCTCACTGGGGTCCAGGTAGTAGGTATAGGATCCAGTCGCATCAGTCGTTACAGCCACTCGGTTATCCACAGCGGACACCATTTGTTCAATCGCATTCTTAGGCAGCATTTCAATCCTCCTAGTAATCTGGCATCGAGGCCAGTTCCTGCTCTAACCGAGAAAGTTTCTTCCCGGAGGGTTTAGTTTTAGGACCCCTCTGGTCCACGAAGCTCGGCTTCGATTGCCTCGATTCACGGTGCATTGCTTCTCGAAGCATTGGAAGACGCTTCTTCGCCACTTTCGCTGTCTCCTTCATCACATCTTGGGGAGACCAATCTGGATGTTCGTTTTCTACCTGAACTGCACAGTATCGGACGAAATCCCGATAGTTGTTTAACTCAGGGTTCTCTTGATAGAAATTTTTTACCATCTCAACAAAGGCCGTTTCTTTGGCCAGCACTGGACGAACCGCATTCGGGAGGGCCATTAGGGACTGCTGAACGGCATCTACAACGGCATCCGAACGCGCCTGAAGATAGACCTTCTGCAATAACTCTACCATCTTTTGTGGACTATCAAAAGCCGCCGTCATCTCATCTACGGTTACGAGGTCCTGTGGTACAGAAACCTGGACCGGAGCGACCAACGGAGCCTGTGGCATAACAATTGGAGCAGCTTCGGGAGCTACGGGTGCAGGAGCAGGAGTAGGAGTAGGAGCAACCGGAGCTTCTTGTTTTGGCTGTCCAAGGGCTTGCCTAGCCAACTCGTTGATGAAGGAAAAGTCATAACCGTCGTCTTCGCCTTCATTCGCGTCACCAAGTTCTTCTTTCGCTACGGCTTCTTGAATTTCCTTCACGAGATCATCAGGTCCAGCCTCGGCTACCTTAATATCACCCGATTCATCAGCTTCCGCTGGCTGTTCCTTAAAAGATTCTTCCTTCGGTCGAAGATTCGTTTCATCCATCGCAGCTACGTCTTCAGCAACTGCCTTCTCTCGCTCAGTCTGGGCTACTTCCAACGCTTTCTTCTCTTCCTCTGGCATAACACTTCTCCTTTTGCACACCTACATGAAAATTTCATTCAGGTTTCTTCTGTTCCTCACGATCGGCCAATTCATGAGCAATTTCTACTGGAATATTCAAGAAATCACTCGCTTCCCTCAGTCTTCCCCGAATCATATCATCGGATTCGGCATATTTCTCAGACGTTTGGCGCTCTTCGAAGGTCATAGCAAGGCGTCCGAACTGAAAATCGATCTTTTCAGCCATGAAAAGCTGAATGTCGTGCCAAACGGACCCTTTTAGGAACTCTTCCCATTGGCTAAGCGTCGCTTTGTACTCAGTTTCGGCCGTTTGTTTCTCCATAATTACATCATCCCTTCGATTGGAGCACCACTTTGCATTATCGGTTTCAGGTTGCCTGCTTGGGCCTCACGTTGAACCTGCTCATCAGGCAATACTTGAGCATTTATAGGCGGAATTTGTGGATTCTGGCCCTGTTTCAACTCAAAATTGCTAATATCCTTCGCTCCAAGGCTTCGAGCAATATGCAGGAAGAGCTTAAATACGTCGATTCGGCTAGCAAGGACCGGCGAAGTACCTACTGCTTGAAACATCTGGACCCAAGCCTGAGAGAAATTACCACCAGGAACGCTACCATCACGCACCACCGTGTCGTAGTCTACGGCAAGGTCGTAAGGATTCACGTTTAGCCGCATATTTTTCGTTTCTGGGTACTCATTCTGCAGGACTTTCTCCCACTCCCCAATTATTTTGACATAAGTTGACTTCTCCATCAACTGTTGCGTCTGGCTGGCATACATATAACCAATATCTTGCATCGCCTGGAGGCCGATCATCTTAGCCAACCTCTCTAAACGATTTAAGGCTCCACTCTGAGTGCCTTCAAACTCAGCAGCCGAACGACGTTCACTACCCGGACGCATTACGCCCATCATGTTGTAAGTAGCGGCACTCACACGTTCCATAATACTCATGATCTTTTCAGCATCTGGGATATTGTTCGCCGTTATGTCGGTGATTTTAAGCTGCGTTACCACATTCTCAGTACCACGGCCCCAAGCACTTCGGCGTAGTCGAATCAACTTGCCCGGGGCAGGGTCCTTCAAATCGTTCATATTTACCAAGTAAGGGTCAACCACAAGCATATCGTTAATTGACTTACGGACATTGGCAATATGGCTGTTGAATAGGAAGTTCAAAGTCTCCTGAAGCCCGGCTATAATCTCAAGCCTTGAAACTGGAGTAATCGAACGGCCATCAAAATCCGGAGCACATACGGCAACCGGGAACATATTATGGTTCAAGCCGAGAGGCTTAGCTTTAATCACCACCTGGTCAGCAGCCAATTGAAAATGCCACTTTTCGGGAAGCTCACCATCCTTATTCGTGTAGTCCTCACTCTTGAGGCCATACTCTTTAGGAATGATTTTGATAATCATATTGATTATGTCTACGGGCTTCGAATACTCCTCACTGATCGAATACCGATCACGGGTTGTTCCATAAGTATCCCGGCGAGAATCATCGTTGGAAAAGAGGGAGCTTCGACGAGAGGACAAGGACTTCAGATATTTTACGTTGAATAAGGTATCATCATAAGATTCTTCGCTCAGAAGGTCCATCAAAGACTGGGTAGAAACCCAACCAACAAATTCACCCTTTTGAATCTCTTGAATACCGTAATTCGGATCAGGTAAGAAACGATACGGATCAATATTATCTAGGTCATTGCCCTCATACAAGACTGATTGGACTGACTTCGTAGTCTGTTTTTTACCAATTAATCGACCAAAAAGATCGAGGATATTATTCTGCGACTTGATGGTCTTCCTACCCATCACCGAACGCCAAATTGGAGCAGCTACACCGATGCCATAGGCGAAGGAATCACGGAACATTGTGTGGAGCGGGATGCCAATCTTGAAACGGTTACATTGGCTTTGTATTACAAGTTGGAGCAAGATGGCCCCAATCGTATCTTCTGGTCCAGTTCCCTCATACCGAAATACAGGGTCTTGACCAAAGGCCGCAGTCGCATAGGTCACGAGAGTATCAAGTTGGGCATACGAATAGGGCACAACGATGCTTACTGGTTTCCTTGAGTCCTTCTCTTTTACCAGATCTTCTTCCGCATCGGTGGGCATATACACGGTAAGTGTTTCATCAATAGCGTTCCAGCTCGGAAACCTACGGCTCATCACACCATAGCTGGCGGTCGCCTTGTTGTAAACAGATTCCCGTATCTTGTTGTGAATGGTGCTCCCAGGGCGAAGGTTAATGCCATCCGGATAATCATACTTATGATCCACCGATGAGAGATCTGAGCGGTTGTAATAAGGACTTCCCTGAACAAAAGCGGGCATCTTTATTTTTCCTTTAAAGTCGGATCATGCTCCCTCAATATCTCATAGAGCGCCGGATAGTGGTCGGGCCGCATCTCCTCAAGATAGCTCATCTTCAATTCCCATTCCAACCACCATCGGTGGGAGCAACCAGTGCCTGGCTGGTCCAATAGGTCACATTCACCCCCTGCGCCGGCATCTCCGTATCATCCAAGATGGTAAACGTCCCGCAGGATATCAGCGTATCACTAGCAGGCGCCGGAGACGCCCCGGCCTGAACGTAGGCCGCAACCGTGTAGGCCCCATCATCCCACTCGGCATCATTCGTATTGAGCGCATAGAGTCCTTTCACGGTCGCGTGCTCGCTCATGGCTGGATAGCCTGCACCCGAAGCAAACTCGGTCTTATCGGTCGCCAGGAAGTACCCATCAACGTCTCGAACGACCATTGCGTAAACGGTAGCCCCAGTTAGGTAGCCAGTCACAAAACGCTTATAATTAGCCATTTAACGCACCCCCAACATCTTATAGGTGATATCGAATCTGCCCCGTCCAGTTCTTGTCCCCGCTCGTGTTCCAGTCGGTCGAAGCGGTTCCAGGCGCGTGATAAAGGGTTGCGGATGAGCCATTCTGCGCCACGTGTGCGAATCCCATGGCTACCGTTGTGGTCTTGATGCTGACGCCCATAGAAAAGGTGGCATAGCCGCTCACATTCCGCGCCGTGGCAGGTAGGTTGATCGTGCAGTTGTTCGCGTCTGCCGTGCCAGCCGTCGCCCGATAGATGTTGAGCGTCACTATCCCGCCCTCAACCGAATAGTTGCAGCACCCACCAGACGGGTCGGTCGAAAAGCCGTCCCAGGAATCTACATGATTGAAGCAGGCCGGGAATCCCTGCGGATTGCTCGCGTAGCTGTAATGGGGACTCGTGATATCAGCGTTGTCAAGCGTATAGTCGCCATTGATCATCAGCACAACGCCGGTATTGCCTGAGTCGTAAACCGAGTAATCGACGTACCAAAACTTCTCCGTTGTCTGAGTGAGCTTGATTTTGGTCCCCCTCGGGAACCGCGCCGTCACATCCTTCCCGGCAATGTAAAAAACATAGGCAGTGGAATAGAGCCAGGTGTCGGTGTCCCGTTGCCAGCCGTTTGCCAGAACGGGACTGATGGAGCCAAGAGCTGACAAGTTCATATTATTTCCTCAATTCGGCCAATAACCTTCAGGCCAATACCCACTCGGCCAATACCCACTCGGCCAGTACGGAGAAAGACGTTTCCAGGCGTAGACAACCGTATAGGGCGGCAAGTTGTTGTGCGCCGCTCCGCCGCCTGTGTTCTGGTTGATGGCGGTAGCGGCCGGAATCAGGTATTTTCCAGGGTCAAAAGAGCGGGACGAAGTATCTTTGTCTGCGAATATATCCCACGTTGTGGCAGTTCCAGTTCCTATGTATGTTGACATCGAACTCAGGTCGTGTTGATGGGGATTCTGCACATGCGTATGTTCGGGCATCTCGGCGCTGGTGAGCGTATGCGTCTTCTCGCCCCCGGTCTTCTCGGCTGTGTCAAAGTCTTCGTCCGCCGCTTCCTGCCCAACCAGGAACTTTCCCTCTGCAATCCTCACCCACGTTCCGAATCCAAGAAGAATCCTGGGACTGGTAGCCACTACAGACAAGAAAATCGAACCAACCGGCCATGAGGCTTCGAGACTGGTCACATACATCGTGTCGAAATAGGTCTTGAGCGCGGCCTTCAGATCGCTAGCCAACATCTTCTTGATCGCATAAGCATCAGCACTGTCAGTCATCGGGAATTCATCATTGTCGGCCAGGGACTGTTTTTCGGTCGCCCCATGAATCAGCTCAGAAAGATCACCATGTTCTTCATCATCCCAAGCTGGAATTCCATCATGACCACCCGTTTTTAATACCTGTCCTGTATCGCCATGATGAAGAACTACCCAATTTGTTCCATCAAAATAAAGAATATCACCCTTTTCAGCATTCATAGAACTAAAATCTGGCATATCACTTTTACGGAGAACATGATCCGCAAGTGTAGGAGCCGTTTCTACAAGTATTTGCTCTCCACGAAGGGCATGGTGATATATCTCAGACCCAGGTGAACTATCTGGATACTCATCTGAATCCTCATACAGCAATGGCCCGACTGAGCCCAAATAGTATTCTTTTGTTGCCATTTTAATACCTACATGAAACTTTCATACAGGTTTATAAAACTCTCCAACCACCTATTGCCACTTCAAGATCATCCGGATATGACATATCATCGGCTGGTTCCTCATCATCGTCATTGTAGAAGTAGCGTTCGGCCTTTTCAAGCAATTCTATGAAGTAAGCCTCAGCATCCATACAATCCAAACGCTTGGAGCGAGGAAAGCTCAAAAGCTGGGCTTCGAGCGGACCCGTTACTTGCTTATTGTGGTAGATCATGCCCTTTCGATAAAACGGAGCAAGATGCGCGATTCGTTCTTCCTTTTTGCCTCGTGCGTCTAGCTCAATAAATTCTACGTT
>Ga0209201_1004436_pt1 | contig 11316 bp, 2 predicted proteins | sample AD_UKC055_MetaG_FD_184411 | JGI IMG/M metagenome (GOLD analysis project Ga0209201, IMG submission 184411) | Active sludge microbial communities of municipal wastewater-treating anaerobic digesters from USA - AD_UKC055_MetaG (SPAdes) (version 2) | ecosystem: Engineered > Bioreactor > Anaerobic >... | reverse complement strand
TTCCACACACTGATGGAACATCTGGCCGCCATGACCCGCATCACCTATCAGGTCGCTGACACCGAGGCCACCTGGGACCAGTACTCCAAACCAACCCCTGTCCAGCAGAAAGCTTTCGAACTGCTCGGTCTGTAGTCAGAAACCCAACACTGCATCCGACACATAACTGAAGTATTACAGGAAGATAGCACTCAAATCGCGGCGGAACTCCGGGCTAGGCAAGCCACCTGGGCCAGACGGGCCACCAGGAAAGACCGGCCGAACTTCTTTCAACCCGGGCTTTACCACGAATGGTCAAGCATATGAATCACAAGGGAAAGCTGTCGGGACGAAGGCCGACCAGAAACTGCTCGACCGGGACGCACATGACACCGTCGACCAGAAGGCGCTGGCTGCCGCGATAAAGAAGCCAGCGCCCAGCCTCGGGATAGTCCTGGCCGAAAGACTTCAGGCTTGCAAGATGTTCCTGCCGCACCTGCGCGCAGTTCTTCACCTCGATCGCGTGGAACTGCTTTTCGCCATACACCACGAAGTCAACTTCCACACGGGACCGCGTCTGCCAGTAATAAAGGCGGTGACCCCCGGCGGTATATTCGCACCAGGCCCTGAGGTGCTGGGCGACCAGCCCCTCCAGCGCGGCGCCGTCGATTTCGGCGCTCGAATCCAGGGGCCCAACGGGCCGGTTTGCGCGGAACATGCCGGCATCGAACATGTAAAACTTCGGGTGCGCAGCAAGAGCCCGCGCCGCGCGCCTGGAAAATACCGGAACCCTGAATGCGATCAGCAGGTCTTCCATGATTTCGAGGTACCCTTCGACCGTCTTGCGGTTTACCTGGGTTTCACGCGCCACGTTCGCCAGGTTCAACGTCGAACCGTGTGAAAAGCTCATCGATTCCAGAAAGCGCGAATACTGCCCGACATTGCGAACCAGCCCTTCCGCCTGAACTTCCTCGCGGAGATAAAGGGCGTTGTATGCGCGCGCGGCGTCTACCGGCGAAACGGAGCCCAGCACGACGGGCACCATGCCAGCGCGAAGGGCGCTTTCCAGTTTGAAAGCGTTTCCAAGTTCAGCGGCCATGAAGGGGTGAAGCGACAGATTCAGGGCGCGGCCGCCGAGCAGATTCACCCCGGCCCGCCTGAGTTTGCGGGCGCTGGAACCGGTAAGCACGAACTGCAGGCCCCGGCCGCTCTCGATCTGGGAATGGACAACCTGCAGCAACTCCGGGATCTTCTGAATTTCGTCAATAACGACAGTCCTGGCGTCGGTGCGACCTCCGATGATCTCGACCAGTCTTTCCGGCCTGGCCGACAAAGCCCGCATGGTTTCCGGGTCAAGCAGGTCCACGAAAATGGCGTCTGGAAATCGGTTCCGGGTGAGCCACGTCTTGCCAGTCCCGCGGGGTCCCAGAAGAAAGAAGCTGCCCTCAGGAAACTGCAAAAATCTACTTGTAAACTCCATTCTGCGCCTCAAAATGGCGGAACAGTTTCCATTTTGCATGATTACACCCGAAAACTCCAGCGGGAAGATGGTCCGCGGGCGAATCCCCGGGTGCGGAACAAGCACACATGAGGCTCAACGAAAATGGAGCGGATTGAATCAGGTGCGCTGGCGGCGATAGAGCGCCAACAGGAAGAACCCTAGAAGAATCAACAGGTATGGGGCAGGCGGCGTGCCTGAATTCCCTGATGAACATCCGCCACCACCGTCTCCAGCCGGTTCCGTATCGCCATCGATGCTGTCCGCGACCAGAACATCGCGGATTGGCTGCGATTGGTCGCCCACAAGCGCGTCGTGGCCGCTTGCGGCGTCATCAGGATTCCCGTTGTCTTTCGCTTCGACCCCGTCCAACGGGACGTCAAAGTCACCTGGGTCAGCTTCCTCCCGGTCGACTGCGTTAACGTCCGGCATTGACAGTTCACGCCCTTCATCATCAGGCACAAGAATGTCGTCAGGACCGCCTTCGTCACCGACTGTCGTATCTTCGATCACGTCTGCGACTGCATCTTCAGTCACATCCTCTGTCTGGCATTCTCCGCTAGGCACGCCCAGGCAGGCACCCTCTCCGTCACATTGATCATCCAGGGTACATTCATCCATATCGTCGCATGCCTGACCCGCGTCAACGGGACTTGTGGCACACCCACCGGTTCCGTCACAGGAAGCGGTCATACAGGTCGTCGACACGCACGCGTACGGTTCGCCAACACAACGGCCTTCTCCATCGCAAGCCGACACCACGGTGCATGGATTGTCATCCAGGCAGAATGAGCCCTCCGGACTGAAGACCACAATGCAACCCCAGATCGCATCGCAATAACCCTGGTCCTCGCAGATTCCGGGCTCGTTGCATGTGATGGAATTTCCTGTACAGCCGCCATTTCCATCGCAGTGGTCGCCCTCAGTACATACGTTCTCGTCATCGCAGACAAACGTTGACGCTCTTGGTGTCCAGGCGGTCCCGCTGATTCCAGAGTTGCACGCGGTGCAGTCCTGACCGGGTTCGGGCTGTCCATCCTCAAAACACTGCCCGGAAATCAGGCAGGTACCGGGAACTATGCTGTGAACGCAAACACCCTGTTGGCAGGCGTCGTCCGTACAACCCAGGTTGTCGTCCGAACACCCCGTACCGTCGCCTTCGTACTCGACAACACAGTCCCCGTTCCCGTCGCACTCACGCGCAACTTCGCATTCACCAATTTCACCACATGAGTAAGCAACACCGATGCAGTTTCCGCTACCGTCACATGTGTCATTCAACGAGCATGAATCACCGTCGTTACACGCGGCATGATTGCCGGTCGCAACGCAACCACGCGCAGTATCGCAGGTGTCGTCGGTGCAGGGATTTCCGTCATCGCACACGATTGGAGTGCCGATACACTGGCCCTCGCCATCGCAATGTTCTTCGGTGTCGCACTGGCTGGACGTGGAACAGGTCACGTCCTGTCCCGCCGGACTGCTGCATATGTGGGTGTCCGGATCGCACAGGCCACTTACCCAGCATCTTCCAATCGAAACACTGCAGGCGGTTCCGTATGCGACATTTCCGGCCATGTCCGTGGCCCTCACCGAAATTGACAAATCACCGTCGTACAAAGACAACGTGGTTTGCCACAGCCCGGTTTCGGCATCATAAGACCCCACCGTTTGCCAGGCTCCACCACCGACTCGCACCAGCAAATTCGACACTCCACAACCGCCGACATCGGCGGCAGTCCCTTCAATGGTGAACTGATGACTCCCGTCAGTCTGACTGTATATTCCACTGATTGCGACCGTCGGGTCCCCGGTATCGACAACAAACCCGGAACCTGCGGAACCTGACTCATTTCCGGCCAGATCAGAACACAGGACGCTCCATTCGTGGGCACCGTCGGCAATCGCAGCCGAAGGCGTCGCAACAGTCGCGGCGGCATCCAGCCCATCTGCCACGACTACGCCGTCAACCACAACCTTTACAACGTCAATGCCAGATGTGTCGTCCTTGCAGGCATCCCACAGGAACGTCGGAAGGACACTGCCGATGCACGTCCCCGCGCCCGGCATTGACGGGACGGCCGGAATCGGCGCAACTGTATCCACGCCGAAGACCGCCGACGCAGGAACCGTCGCATTTCCAGCACAGTCCACTGCAGAAACGGCCCAATTATGAAGGCCCTCGGCAAGCGGCGTCGATGGCGTCCACGTCGATGCCAGTGCATCCACCACCTCTACCAAACCGTCAAGAGACACAGTGTACGAACAGACACCGGTCAGCTGGTCGTGTGCGGTCGACCACACCAGTTCCGGCGAGGATGTCGAAAGCCATTCGCCATCAGTCGGCTGCTGCAGCACCAGGTCATTCGGCGGCGTCGAATCAAACGTCAGGAACCATTGCTCGGAGTAGGCTCCGACATTACCGGCACAGTCGACCGCGGCGACCTTCCATGGGAGTTCGCCATCCTCGATGCTGGCGTTCCAGTCCACGGAAGTCTCAAGCCCCACAGTTGCCTGGGAACTGTCGTCGAATGTCAGAATGTAGCTGCAAATCCCGGACGAGGTATCGGTGACGGCTTCCGGCACCGGATTCCAGACAAACTCCACGGGAATCCGGCTAAGAATCGCGCCGGACACCGGGCTATCCAGTGAAGGCGCCGCAGGCGGAATACAGTCAATTCCAAAGGACCCTACCCCTGGATTTGCGGTGGCGTAGGACTCGTTACCCAACTTGTCCGATGCCCGAACGGTCCATGTATGCTGACCATCTGCCAGACCGTTCAAGGACATTGACGTCGCCGCGGTCGGTTCTCCATCAACAACGCCGTCGACGAAGACCTGGTACGGGGTTGTGGCAAGACCGACAGCTGGGACCCCTCCATCCGTTGCCGTACTCCAGGTGACCGACACGCTTCGATCGTTGCACGTCCAACCGGTTGATTCGATGGGCGTCTGGCCTGTCAGAGTCAGGCCCCGCGGGCCTGTACTATCGACGTTCAGTACATTTGTGGTCCCCGATCTGGTCGAATAGCCGAACACATCGAATGCGGTAACCTTCCACGAGTAGGACTGCTCAGGGAGACAATCTACCCCCGACAAGGTGCGGGAAGTCTCCAATCCGACGTTGTATTCACGCACGAAACTGCCGGATCCGAAAATGGTAAGTACATAATGCGACAGACCACCCGGTGAATCCTGCGTCGGCTCCCACGAGAAAGTCGGACATCCCTGGCTGAATGCGTTGTTCGCGGGCTCCACGAGACCAAAAGTATCGGGCCCTGAATTGTCGAATCTGAATGTTCTGGCGACCGGTTCGGACACGTTGCCTTCAGCGTCTTCAGCGGTCACATACAGCGTATGCGTACCAGTGGTCGGTGCCATCCAGGTCCAACTCCAATAACGAACCGCATCGGAGATCGAACCGCTCAGGTTCGCATTGGTCCATGTGCCGGAAACCCCGTCGAGCTGAACGCGGACGTATTTGACGCCAGAACCCGGGAAGCCGCTGGTGCCGAGCGGATCCGATGCACTGCCCTGGAAGTTCATGAACGTGCCCGAACTCAAGGTCATGTCCACGGCTGGCGTCGTCACGACTGGAACCGGCTTCGTGAAGTCAGCACTGACCGTAAGGGACCAGGGCACGCCGCCGCCGGCAGATGTTTGATTGCCGACCAAATCATACGCCACCACCAACCAGTCATATGTGCCGACAGCAAAGGTCCATGGCATCGTCAGGCATATAGGATCAGATTGTGAAGTGCTGGCCTGGATTGACATCACGCTATGGTTCCCGCCAGTCTGAGTCATAAGCAGCTCGTAACGGTCCAGTCCGGAACCGAAGTCAGTGGTCTGGTGCCAGCAGAAAGTAGGCGACAGGTTCTGAGTATCGGAACCGCTCAATGGCGACACCAGGGTGAAAGCGGCCGGAGGGGTCGTGTCGATCACAAATGACCATTCGGTCGAATCAGTGTGATTTCCCACGCCGTCGTAAGCCCGTATGAACCAGGTATGCGTGCCGTCGGGAGTCTCGGCGGTTGCGCAGAACTGTCCGCTTTCGACCTGGCCGTACATCTGCCCGTCAAGATACAGTTCGTACCGGTTGATGCCGGAAACACTGTCCACGGCAGCGTTGAAACACATCTCGGTGATGTATGAACCCAGCAGCGATGCATTTGCCGGTGAAACCAGGGTTGGCGGCGTTTCCGGCCCCGTCTTGTCTATTTTGAAATTCCTGGTTATGGAATCAGCGATATTTCCGGCCAGATCCCTTGATCTGACGAACCACTGATGGCTCCCTTCGGAGATTCCCGCAACCTGGACGGTTGTGGCGGCCACGCCGGAGGTTGAAACCAGCACGGCTCCATCCATCCATACTTCATAGCCATCGACCCCCGACAGTGCGTCGGTGGCCTGGTTCCACGAGAAAGAAACAGGTTCCGGACCCATTATCTTTGCGGACGCGGGTGCGATAAGGGTTGCGGCCGTTGGATTAATGCGATCGACTCCAAGCGTGAAATGCTCCCCTGTCGCCGAATTTCCGACCAGGTCAGATGCACTTACAAACCAATCATAAACACCATCCAATACAAACTTATTGTTCTGCAACACATTTGAAATAACGAGATCGTCAATCAGGATTCCGGGAGCCGTATTCGACGAGTCCGTCTTGATGTAAAGCGCTATCTGGATTTCCTGGTTCTCATATGCGGCAAGGGAAACTGATTCCGGGGAGAACCAATCGTTACCGAAACCGGTCGCCATGCCATAATAATCAGTCAGGTTGACCCAGTTACCCGTGCGCGTCCTTACCGCCAGTCCCACGTGGTCGTTTGCGTAACTTGTGTACCATGGCAGCATCTCAACCAGGTACCAATAGCTGACCGAGGTATTCTCGCCCGCGACAAACCACCTGTTCAGCACCGCCTTGTAATCCCAGCTATTGCCGAAATTGCCGGATGGCGAATCCGCAATGCCATACGAACCGCTGTGATGGTAGCTTGACGTCCTTCCCCAACTGCCTGACAGCGACCAGTCGGCCATCTGCGCGGAGGTATCGAAATTGTAGGTGACATTGTAGGGTGTCTGGTCGGCGAGCACCCAGTTGGCCTGGAGGGCATTCCCCGGGTAAAGATTTTCCGTCCCCGCGGTAACTGTGTATGACGAAACGCCGGAAGCCCCGTCCGATGCCGCATTCCACGACAGGGTCACCATATTCTGGTTTGTCCACGCGCCATTGGCCGGGGACTGCGGTGACGGGCCCGATGGCGGCGCCGTATCCACGATGAACGTCCCGTACGCGGAGTAAGTCTCAAATCCGGTGCAGCCTTGAACAAGAACACGCCACCTGTGGACGCCTTCGGACAGTGTTCCCAGCATCGCATAAGACGTTTCGCCGCCAACGTTGATCACGATTTCGTCGTCGATGATCAGCTTGTTGGTCATCCAGGCCGGCGCGCCGTTCGCAGACCAGTCGAAGGCGGGGGATGCCCCAACGAAGCCACCCTCGGCCGGCAATTCAAGCAGAGGCGCTGGGGGCGCGTTGCTGACAATTACTGACCTTGGCAACGATGTCAGAAATGTTCCCGCGCAGTTTCTGGCCCTGACCTTCCAGCCATACGTTCCATCCGCAAGTTCGGCGGAACCGGTGGGCGTGTACTGCGTTTGGGTCAAACCCGAAGCCACAGCCACGTTATTGATAAGAACGTCGTAAACGAGCCCGGCAGATCCGGTCCACGTGAACGTCTGGTTACAGAAAACCGTTGCCCCGTGGTCAGGGGCCGTAAGCATGGGTTGGGTGGGCGTGACAGAGGAAGTGGCCGAAATCGCGCGAGTTTCAGACGCTGCGGACACTCCGCGGCAATTCCTTGCAACCACTCCCCATGTACTTGACGGCTTGAAATAGACGCCTGGCGGAAGGACATATGACGTTCCGGCCAACCCCGAAGCAATCACGACCCCATCCAGGACAAAATCATACACGGAACCATGACCCGCTGACGTCCACTGGAACGTCAGTCCGCCAGTATCGCAATTCGTCTGAATTCCGTCGTCCGGGGCCACCAGGACCGGGGTAACCGGATCGGGCGGATAGGTCACAACCATCGGTCCATTCGATGCCGAAAATGCGGTCCCATCAATGTTCACGGCGCGCACATTCAACGTATTCTGACCGCATTGCAGTGGTTCAGTTTCAGTGACAGCCGTGACTTTCAAGTCGTCGATAATCCACTCGACCTGACAACCATTCAGTGAGGAGGGGCGGACAATCACAAGTTTGATTTTCTTGCCAACATAGGGAGTCAAGTCGACAACATTGTGCGTCCACGAGAAGTGGATTCCGTACCAGTAATAAATGGTGCCGAGAACCGTGGTTCCCGACATGACCATCATGTACGAAGCAGACGAGCACAGGTTGCCATAAATGTCAGCGTAGTCCCAGAATTCCAGTGTTGCCGACTTCGCCGTCGTCAAATCGATTTCGGGACTGAAACTTGTTGCAGCATTACCGGTACCGCCACAATACATGGACCGGTCGCCCGTATGTGCTTCGAATCCCGAATAGCACCAGGAACCCCACGAACCGCTTTCAAATCCGTCGGAGTACTTGGTGGATGTAACATCCATCAGCCCCAGCGTCAGGGAGTTCTGGTCTGCCGGCACCGACACCGAAAACTGTCCGAAAGTCACTTCGTAACGATTCAGGCACACCCCGGCAGAATCGCCGGAAGTCCACGTTAAATCAGACTCGAATGGCACCTGTGAACCACTTGCGGGCTCCACTATCTGGAACGCGGCCGCTGGGTTCAGGGCAACGGTAAAATCCTGGAGGGCAGAAGTCAGGGTGCAGCCGTTACGGGTAACTGTGGCCTGCCACCGATAGTCACCTGATGTCAAGCGGTTCGCGGCGTCGGGACTGACGACATTAAGGGCCATCGGCATCACCAGAACGGGCGTCGCCGGATCGGAAACCCTGTAAACCCGAATCTGATAGGAATCTCCCGGATCCCCTGTATAGTTACCGACCTCGAAAACCGGTGAACACGTTGTTGTCGCGCCCTGCACCGGCGAAACAAGTGTCGGTGTCAATGGGCTGACGTGGAATGTCTGCGTCGCTGACTCGGAAGTCAGGCAGGTCCGCGCAGATACGTTCCACACGTAATCCGGGTCCAACGGAACCGTGCCTGGCAGAGTGAATGATGTGGATTCCGAACCCGAATACACCAGTGAGCCACCCACGAACAGGTCGAACTCCTGGTCGACATCGCCGTTCGGATCCCAGGACAAGGTTCGGCTGCAGGCGTCCACCGTCACGCCCTCTGCGGGAGACAAGGGAACAGGAGCTGGCGGAAACGCCGATTCCGCCATATCGAAGGAGGCAGATGCAGTCCCACCCTCCGCCCCGTCACAGGCTCTTGCGGTGACCGACCACGTATTCCCGGCCGGACGCAACGTTTTCATGTATGGGAGCGTCACATAAGTTTCGGACACACGTTCGGCAATCATTTCGCCATTAAGAACAACGTCGTATGTGACGCCATCGCCGTCAGGAACTGCGTTCCAGGACAGAGTCGGGCCGCAGGCGGAAACGTTGACCATATCTGGCGTCAACGCGGTGGGCGCAGGTGGAACAGCGTCGAACGAAAAGAGCTCCGACAAGGTTTGTGCGCCCGGGCAGTTCTCGGCCACGACATACCACTGGTTACCTGACGGAAGAAGGTCCACGGTATCTGGAATAACAAACTCCGTTGTCGACAACCCGGTCGCGACCAATGACTCGTTCAGGTAGACATCGAAGTAGTACCCTTCCGAACTGCCAGGAATCTGCCATGAAAGGTGCCGTGAGCAGGCATATGGTCCCTGGAGCACTTTTCCGTCGAATGGCTGGGCAGGTTCACGGTCAAAAGTCCATGTTGCAGAATCAACGTAAAGTCCGGGACAACCCTTTGACCGAATCATCCACTGATTGCCCTGCGGCAACATCTGGCTTTCAGACAGCCAGTAGGTTTTTGACGTTTGGTCCGTCGCCAACCATTCGCCGTTCAACCACACGTCGTATTTGTAATAGGAATTGCCGCCCGACCATGTAAGACGGGGGCTGCAACTTGCCATTGTGCCCCCCGATTGCGGAAACGAAACGTCGGCGGCCAGAGGATCGTTTTCACAGACATACGACGACACGATGCTCCAATATGCGGTGTTGTCTGTCGGAAAAGCAACCTGATATGTCGTCAAGGAGTACGAATCCGTCGCATCCACCACAAGCATCTTCTGATTTGCGTCATCCCAGACCGCGTGAATCCCCTCATCGTCGGGTGGAGTTGCGCCCGACGAGCTCAGAAGTACCCAGGCTGGTGGATTGCTTGCAAATGAAAGCGCCCATGTTTCATTGGTGTCAGCTGTGGTGTAACCACCATGAATCAACATGCGGGACCGTATCGGATCCCATGTGCCACTCATACCCCTTCGTCCAGCTGGTGCGGTTCCCGTCGGAGCCAGTTTTGTCCAGGCACCGTTTGTTGAATTGGCGTCGAACACATACGCGTCACCAAGATTGACGTATGCCGAACCATTCCATCCAAGCCCACCGAACACAATCACCCGTCCGTTGGCAGAATCCCAAGCCAAGGCTGGTTCCCGTCGAACGCTTGGCGGGACACCCGTAGGCGACAGCTTGCTCCAGGCCCAGGCAGTCCCAGAAAATTTCAGGGCCCAAACTTCATTGGTGTAAGCCCAGCTGTTACTGGTAAGTCGCTTGCCACCAGCAAATATGAGCATTCTGTTGTTAACCGTATCCCAGACTGCCGAATACATGAATCGTTGAGTCGGCGGTCCACCGGATGGCGAAAGCTGGGTCCATGTTGCAACGCCCCCGGGGAACGTAAGCGACCATGTATCGGTGTATTCGCTATATGAAGAAAGATTGTTGTTTGCGCCGCCGTAAACGATGAACTGATGCCCAACTGGGTCCCAGGCGCCCCCGTGGAGAAAACGTCCACCTGGAAGGGTTCCAGATGGCGACTTATTTAGCCACTGGTAGCCAGAGCCAATAGACGACAGAGTCCAGACGTCGGAGTTAAACGAGTAATCCATGTCACCGAGGACGCGGCCTCCAACCAAAACCATCTTCTTCCCTTCCGGGTCCCAGGCAAGAGCGTTACCGTAGTAACCCGCAGGAGTCGTGTTGCCGATAAGAATGCGTTTTGTCAAAGAATCCGCGTCATCATAAACATTAACTGCGTCATCCCAGGAATCGTCATAATCAGTCACCTTATGGACGGGGCCGGGCGACCTTTCGGCACCCGCATCTCCAACTACTTCATCGCCGGCCTGCGTTTCCTGACCATCGATCTCATTGAAGGCCAGTAACTCTTCATGATCGTCTGCGACATAAGACGTCGCTGATGGCTGACCCGGTTCGCAACCGCACAGGAAGGCGAGAATGGCGGCGGTCAGGATACTTCCGACGCCCCTGACAGACTCAGGAAACGCACTTTGTTTCCGACAAAAGGCCCCTGACGTCCATTTCGAAACGCGGCAAAACTGCGAAAGGTCCCCGCTCATTGGAATCACCAAATCAAGATATAGGTACGGCAATTGATGGCGGATTTAGAAATATTCAGGGAACCATCCAAATGTGACCCAGACTGTTTCCACCGTCTCATTGTGGTCTGTAGTTTAGCTCAATCATTATTAGTGTCAACGGCAATGACCGCTGAGTCATCCCCTCATAGTTGTCGAGTCACGGCCCTGCGGCTTGTACGGGCGGATGAGAATCCGCCCGCATCCGGATCGTCCGCACAGACTTTGGACGTAGTAGCGCCTGACCGGCGCGTCAGCGG
>Ga0209201_1004434_pt1 | contig 11318 bp, 9 predicted proteins | sample AD_UKC055_MetaG_FD_184411 | JGI IMG/M metagenome (GOLD analysis project Ga0209201, IMG submission 184411) | Active sludge microbial communities of municipal wastewater-treating anaerobic digesters from USA - AD_UKC055_MetaG (SPAdes) (version 2) | ecosystem: Engineered > Bioreactor > Anaerobic >... | reverse complement strand
CTGCAACAAGAAAAGCAAGTATGAGCTCTGGAGGAACATCATAAACAATAACCTTCTGCTTAAAAAAACTTTCCATAGGAACAACCGGACTGTAAAAAGTCAAAAAACTATTACTGTAAGCATAAGCAACATCCACGAGATATTTTGAATAAGCGTTTATATCCTGCTTGGTAAATTCTTTATTCGGAAAAATATAAGCAAACCAACTCTTAAAAGAAGAGGCACTTAACTCAAAATAATAATCCATAAGCTTATTCATTCTGAAAACCAAATCGGTACGTTCAGGATAATCATCTCTAAGAATAGGGTTATACTTAAGCTTATACAACTCTCTGTAATAAGTATTATCTACAGGAACCATCTCGTCAAAATAATCAAGCATGCCACTGGATTTGCAGTTTGAACGGGCATCAGTAAAAGATTCAAATATTCTGCTAACATATTCTTTCACATCATCCCTGTAATTTAAAACTTCTGGTTGCTTTTCCACAGGTTTGGTTTCTACAGGCTTTGAAACGGCTGTAGGAGTAGCTACAGCTGTAACCGTACTTACACTGACATAAGTTTTCAGATCTTTAACCTGAACAAGATTAAGTTCACCTATAAAGTACTTATAGTATGAGAGAACAAAGTCATCGTAGGTATAACCTGCCCCTTCCGAAATTGATTTTACCGATTCAAAAGAAAGATTATAACCTTTATTATACATTACGGCCATGTATCGTATGAAATTATCCCTTTCAGTCGGATGTGAAAATATAGCCCTGGGATCTCTGAAACTTATCACCTGATTTTCCGCATCATTTGAAAAAACAAGGGTGAAGGATGCCAAAAATATAGCTGCAAAAAACCAAAACTTTTTCAAAAAACACCTCCGAACAGATTAAAAACTATCTTTATAAGTGATAAGCTTCTGGTAAAGCAACTGCATGAATATCGAAGAATAAAGCAGTGATCCCCTTACGGTTACCAGGTCGTAGTCACTGAAGTACGTCTTCTGCTTAGCTGTATTGCCAAGATAACGGCTGGATATAATATCAAAGTTACGTCCACCTGCATCATTATTTCCGATATCGTCATAAGCCGCTGCTATTTCAAGAAAATCGGCATCGATAAGAGTATGTGCAAGTCCGAATGAAACAGCATATATATTTTTGGATGAAATTTCCGCTCTGAAGGATCCCGGAAGAAGCCTTGATTCCTGAACAAAAAAAGCAAGAACCATTTCGACCGGTATATCCTTTATAATTACGCTTGAACGGAAAAAAGAATTGTCTATACTGCTTGTAAAGGAAAGGTTCGAACCTATATACGCATAAGAAAGATCCACAAGCATTTCTGAATACTTTTGGGTATCGAAGGTATCAACAGATTCGGTAAATACCTTTGCAAAATGTGTTTTGAAAAATGTAGAACTTGTTTTATAGTAATCAAGAAGATCCTTTACTCTGGTCACAAGGAAGGTACGGTTTGAAAAAGGAATTAAAGGCGGATTAAAATCATTTTTGTGGGCAGTTCTGTATGCGTTTGCCTTTACAGGAACCTCATCGTCAAATTTATTGAAAATACCGTCACTGTTTTGGTTTGACAGAGAACCTGAAAGTTTTGAATAAATCTCTTTTATGTAATCAGCTACCCTGGAATCATAATTGTCTTCTGCTCTGTCTTCAGAACGTGTTTTTATACTGTCTAAGGTCACTTCACCATTAAGGTACTTATAAAAAGCCAGTACATTATCGTCAGCTATGTAGGAAGGATTATCGGCGAATCCTTTTATCTGCTCAAAAGTATAATTATATCCTTTATTGTATGCTGTATAAGCATATCTGACAAGCTTTTCCTCCTGGGTCTTGGTAAGACCCTTAAAATTTTCTTCTTCTGGCTTTTTTATAACGTTAATCAACATGTCACACGAAGAAAAAAATAGAGCGGTGGAGATTATCAACAGCATAAAAAAAGTTTTTTTTCATTTTGCCCACGTCCCTTTCTAATATTTTAGAAACAGTGATTTTATAATGATCATTATAATTATAGCAAATTTAATAAACCCTTCAAAGTTTTAAATTAATATATAGTATAAGGGAGAATGAAGGTGATGGAAAAAATGAATAAAAATCATATACCCATAATGATTGTTCTGGTTTTTGTATGTCAATTCCTTTATGCCGGTGAAGTTAAGTATATATATACACCTGCAGGTCCGGAGGGAATAATTATATACGATGCTTCAGATATCTCACAGATGAAGGTTGTGAGTACATTCAACCTAGGAGGATACGTAAAAGATCTTGCACTGGGAGAAAAGATTATATACGCTATTGCAGATAACGTCGGAGTTATCTGCATTGATATTTCTAACGTTCTTAAACCCAGGATTATAGGAAAGCTGAAATTTGCTGATGTTCTTAGAAAAATAGAAATTTCGGCAGATAAGGCGTATATAGATTATTATGACAGTATTCTTGATAAAAGTGGAATTGCAGTTATAGACATAAAAGACTCCAAGAATATGAAGTTTTTGTATGAAATATTTGAAGAGGACTATGTTTCTTCCTACGATGTAAACGGCAATTACATATATCTTTCAGATGGACGTGAAGGTATTAAGGTAATTGAGGCAAATGAAGATACATACAAAGTTGTCAGCCGTTATAAAATTAGTTCTTCAAAGCTTCTTTACAAAAATAATATGCTTTTTGCAGGCGAAATAAACAGTGCTATATATATCTTTGACGTAACTGATCCCAAAAAACTTTATCTCAGGAGCAAGTACAGTTTCCCCAGGGATTTTTCAGAGCTTGCCGTTGATGGTGACAGACTTTTTGTTCTGTGCAGGGAACAAGGGGTATATATGTTCAAAGTAAATTCTGAAAGCGGAGTAAACTATCTTACAAAGCTGTACTCCGATGATATAAAAGCTTTTCACATCAGTGATAATATTCTTTTGCTTCTTATAAATTCAGATTCGGACCGTGAGGATGGACTTGTTGTGCTGGATATTTCAGATATTTATTCACCCTCAATAATAAAACAGGATTTTTCTTTTATAAACGGAGAGGCAAAAGATATTGCAGTATACGGCAAATATGCTTATATAGCTGATTATGACAAAGGTATCAAAATATATGATGTATCAAACGTTAAAAAATCAAAGTACGTAAAAACAGTTGAAGCCACAGGCAGCCTTCAGGCTCTTTTTCTTGAAGGAAAGAGGCTTTATGCTATGCTTAACAAATCAGGAATAAGTATATACGATCTATCAGATCCGCTTGCTCCAAAAAAAATTGGATCCATTTCTTCACCTACAGTGAGAAATGGTCTTTATGTAAAAATGGATATGCTGTTTACGGCAGAAGGCAACATTGTAAAGGTATACAATGTTGCCGATCCGGAAAATATAAAACAGATTTCCAACATTACTGACAGCAGCGAAGTAAACGACGGACAGACCATAAAAAACATAAAAATAAGCGACAAGTATCTCATACTTTCCGGATACAGAACCAACTCCAGCGGAATAAAAGCAGGTTTCATAAAAATACTGGATATATCAGCAATAGAAAAACCTTTATTTATCAAAACATTTCAGGATACCGGAGTCGGATGGGTAAGCCCTGTGAGTTCGCCATACTTTGACCGCTACTATCTTTATATGGGACTTACAGATATACAGGGTTATGAACAGGCAAAAACTTTTACTGTTTTTGATATTTTTGATATGAGAACCATGAAAATTATAGGTAGTGCTGATTATGAAGACAATATAGGAAAAAAGTATACTATAGGAGTTCAGGATCTTGAAATATACAACAACTATGCCTTACTGGCCTGCGGTGAAGACGGAATAAAAATATTCAACATAAGGGATCCCAAGAAACCATTTTATGTTACTTCTGTAAAAACAGGAGGATTTGCTTCAAGTATATTTGTGAAATCGAATTATGCATATGTGGCAGACGGAGAAAACGGTTTTTTTGTTCTTGATATAAGAAATCCAAATAATCCCATAATTTCATACGATGCTTTGTGGATAAACATGAAAAAGATAAAAAGTTGAGAGAGGTTTAACCTCTCTCAACTTTTTAATACTTTCCTACCGGAGCCATGTATATTACAAATTCATCTTTTCCGTCGGCTTTTATGAAGCTGTCCATAAGTTTTTGCGAGTACGCACCTATGGCACATGTTCCACAGTTTATATTTTCACAGGCTAGATAAAGGTTCTGGCAGACATGTCCGGCATCCAGAAGCAGCAGTTTATAAGAGCATTCTGCATATCTCCACTCCATTCTGTATGGAATAACGCTCCAAATAAAAGTAACTGCAGACTCACCTGCCATATGCTGACCATAGCTTCCTTCAATTATTTTTTGCGAAAGATCAGGCTGGGTATAAGAAAGAAGAAGTTTATGCTCTATCGGAAGGTATCTGTAAACACCTTCTTCAAGACCTTCAACATTTCTAATGTAAAGGTATGTTTCAAAAGCATGTCTTGCGCCCGCCGAAGGAACTGTTCTCAAAGAGGCATATCCGTTTCTTATGACCTCTTTTATACCCTGAGTGCTCCACAGAAGGAAAGAAAGCTCATTTAAAGACAAAGGAGTGTTCTTGAAAATTCTTCTGCTCTTTCTGTTATTCAGCAGCTCGGTCAGTGAAAGATTCGTAACCACGAAGTCTTTTGGTAAAACGAGGTCAAATAACCTGCCTTCATGTGGATAAGGCTTTTCCAAAGGTGGCTGGGGCATCTTTTTCTGCTGGTCTGTTTCATCGTCATATTCATCAAAAATTTCGTTACTGGCAAATTTCCGCAGTTGTTCAATATTAAACCTGATAAAAATCCCTCCCTTAAAATAATATATTTTTTCCTGTAAAAAAAATATGCAGATAAAAGTTCCGGTACATGTAAATTATAGCAAAAGTCAAGTTATAATATCACTATAAAAACCATTTATAATAAAATATACCCGGAGGAAAATGTAAAATGAATACACCAGACAGAAAAACTGCTCACGATATACTCAAACAGGCTTCAGAAATGAATCCGGGAAATTGGATCGGTCATTCACAGAACACAGCTGATGCTGCTGAGAAAATAGCCCGACACATAAAAGGGCTTGACCGGGAAAAAGCATATACAGCAGGTCTTTTACACGATATAGGAAGACGTGAGGGGGTTAGGAATCTTCATCACATAATCTGTGGGTATGAGTATATGATGTCACTTGGATACGATGGAACAGCAAAGATATCTATGACACATTCATTTGCTCTTAAAAATCTGAATACCTATCTTGGGGAGTACGACTGTACCGATGCAGAACTGAATTTTATACGTACTTATATTGCAAATATACAGTATGACGATTATGACCTTTTGATACAGCTTTGCGACTGCCTTGCACTTTCGGACGGACTTTGCATAATTGAACAGAGGCTTGTTGATGTTGCCATGAGATATGGATTTAATGAACTTACTATTCCAAAATGGAAGAAAATATTTGAGATAAAAACATATTTTGAAAAAATAATAGGCAAAAGTATATACGATGTTTTGGAGATAATGCCAGTTCGGGTGAAATAAATCTTAATATATGTTAAAGTTATAAAAAAAAGAATAGTATATAATATAAACAGAAAATAATGCAGAACCTTACGCAGAGCTATAGGCGGACTGATACTAATGAGGTTGGATATAATAGGATACTGCGGTGCTTATCCCGGCAACGGTCAGCCGTGCTCGGGATACCTGGTCACACAGAACGGAACGTCTGTTCTTCTGGACTGTGGAAGCGGTGTACTGACAAAAATATATGATTATATAGATCCGGAAAGAATAAATCACGTTATTATAACGCATTTTCATGCTGATCATTTTTCCGATGTATTCTGCATGCAGCATCTTAGTCTTGTGGCAATGCAGCTGGGACGAAGAAAAGAGCCTTTAAGAGTATATGCTCCCGCCGATGAAGAGTACTTTGAAAAAATGAAGTACAAACAGGCATCTGTTGCTTTTGAAATCAATTCTCAAAGCACATTGGACATAGATTCAATTCGTATTTCGTTTCTCAAAAACAATCATGTTAAAAGCGCCTATGCGGTAAAAGTTTTAAGCGGCCAAAGTTCACTGGTTTATACTTCAGATACTCAGTGGTGCGATGGACTGGTTGACTTTGCAAGGGGGTGCGATGTCCTTTTGTGTGAGAGTTCATTATACAATGAATTTTACAATGCTGTTCAAGGCCATATGACAGCCGGAGAATGTGGACTGTTGGCTTCAAAATGCGGAGCAGGCAGATTAATTCTTACCCATCTTCCTCATTATGGAGAACATGAAGTTTTGGCCGGACAGGCACGTGAAAAGTATGACGGACCTGTTATTCTTGCAGAGAATATAAGATATTTGGATATATAAATTCTTTTAGGAGGGATCAGATGAAAAAAATAATACTTCTCTTATTGGTTATTATGATAATGCTTCCGGTTTTTATCTTTTCCGCAAAAGTAGTGGTACGTGTTCCTCAGGATCCGGACTTTCTTGATCCTCATAAAGCCGCAGCTTCAGGAACCGAAGAAATGATGTTCAATGTTTTTGAAGGACTTTTAAAGGCAGATTCCAACGGAAATGTAGTACCTGCTGTTGCTGAAAGATACAGCGTATCTCCTGATGGACTTGTGTATACTTTTAAGCTCAGAAAAGGAATAAAATTCCATAACGGTGCACTTGTGACTGTTGATGATATAATCTACTCCCTGGACAGGCTGCGTGGCGTAAATAATGAAAAACCTCTTTCCTCTACTTTCAGCAGCTTTATAAAAGATGTAAAGGCTACAGATAAAGAAACGGTTGTAGTTAGCATGAAAGAACTGAACACATCCTTTATAACCAACTTCACTGTTGCTATAATTCCAAAAAACAATACCGATCCGAATAAAAACCCCATAGGAACAGGCCCGTTTAAATTTAAGGAATATCTTCCTGGACAGAGAGTCGTCATCCAGAAGTTTAATGATTACTGGAAAAAAGGAGTTCCCATGATAGATGAAGTTGAGTTTAGGATAATAACTGATGACCAGGCTGCCCTGCTTGCACTACTTTCCGGTGAAATAGATATGTCACCCAGAATAGATGTACTTCAGCTTGATCTCCTTTCTGACAACTTTCAGGTGATAAAATCCGAACAGAACATGGTTCAGCTGCTGGCGCTCAACCATCAGAACAAATATTTTTCGGATGTAAGGGTCAGACAGGCTATAAATTATGCTGTAGACAAAGATGAAATAATAAATGCAGTCGCATTAGGATACGGTACCAAACTTGGTTCCAACATGAGTCCTGTTATGAAAAAATATTACCGCGAGGGACTTGAAGATTACTATCAGACAAACGTAACCAAAGCAAAAGAGCTTCTCAGACAGGCAGGTTATCCAAACGGTTTCAGGACAACTATAACAGTTCCTTCAAACTATAAGTTCCATGTTGATACAGCTCAGGTTATAGTCGAACAGCTCAAAAAAATCGGAATAATAGCAGAAATAGAACAGGTGGAATGGGGAGTATGGCTTGAACGGGTATATGCCAACAGAAAGTATGAATCCACAATAATAGGGCTTACAGGTAAGTTAAGCGCATACGACATACTCAAGAGATATGTATCAGACTTCTCACGAAACTTCTATAACTATTCAAATCCTATGTATGATGAAATAATAAGAAAAGCGGTCAAAGAAACAGATGACGCAAAAGCTACTGAACTTTACAAACAGGCACAGGATATTCTTACAAAAGATGCCGTCGCAGTTTACATAATGGATCCGAACTTTATAAATGCCATGAAAAAAGAAATTGGAGGATATACCGTATATCCGCTTTATATACAGGATATGTCGGTTATATATATTGCCAAATAGGAGATTTTAAATGTATTTTTACCTGAAAAAAGGTTTTTCCATGCTTATTACAATAATTGCTGTTACGGTAATAACATTCGTATCCTTTCAGATCATACCGGGAGATCCAGTTTTGTCAAGACTTGGAGTAGACGCAGATCAGGCGCAGATTGATGCGCTGAAAGAAGAATTAAATCTGAATAAGCCCTTGGCCACACGATATTTTATCTGGCTTAAAGGTGTTTTTACAGGCGACATGGGACAGTCCTTCAGATACTCTGTCCCTGTTTCTGATCTTATACTAAACAGGATTTCCGTTACTTTTATTCTTGCACTGATCTCTCTTTTACTCATAATATTTATTGGAGTTCCCCTTGGAATAATAAGTGCCCGGTACAACAACAGAATACCGGGACTATTTATATCTTTTATTTCACAGATAGGTATGGCTGTTCCGTCATTCTGGACAGGCATTCTGCTCATGTTTCTTTTTGGTATAGTCCTAAAATGGTTTGCAGTAAGCGGATATGTATCCTGGAGCGAAAATCCGCTGCTGTGTATAAAATCACTGACTCTTCCGGCGGTATCCATAGCAATACCAAATATAGCAACAGTTATAAGATATATGAAAAATATGGTTCTGGATGAGATGAAAAAGGAGTATGTCAAGACTGCATATTCCAAAGGACTTTCAACTTCACAGGTCCTTTCAAAACATATATTGAAAAATGCAATAATTCCGGTAATAACCATACTTGGAATGATTAGCGCAACCATTCTGGGAGGAAGCATAATAATTGAACAGGTATTTTCACTTCCCGGTATCGGACGTTTACTTATAAATGCAATTACTACAAGAGATCTTCCCCTTGTTCAGGGCATAATAGTCTACATATCGGTGATGATAGTAATAATAAATTTTATTATTGATATTTTTTATACGATAATTGATCCGCGTATAAGATTCAACTAGGTGAAGCATGAAAAAAACCAACATAACAATCGGGGCAGTCATACTTATATTTCTTCTGGCTATGATGACGGTAAGTATTTTCTATACTCCGTATCCAGTTACACAGATGAACATTAAAGAAAGATTCAGTCCGCCCTCACTTAAACATTTCTTTGGAACTGACAACTTTGGGAGAGATATACTTTCAAGAGTTATGAGCGGCTCACAGACCGCTTTTTTTGTCGGAGCACTCGCCGTTTTCATCGGATTAGTCTTCGGAGTGCTTATAGGAGCGCTAAGTGGCTATATAGGCGGAATTTTTGATGAAATAACAATGAGAATCATGGATGCAATGCTTGCGTTTCCGGGAATACTTTTTGCACTCATGTTTGTGGCAATTTTTGGTGTAGGTATCAAAAACACCATAACTGCAATAGGAATAATGTCCATTCCATCCTTTGCAAGAGTCACAAGAAGCAGTTACCTGCAGCATAAAGAGTTCGAGTATGTAAAAAGTGCAAAGGCAAAGGGTGCGTCCCCTCTTAGGATTATATTTTTCCATATTCTTCCGAACGTGACTTCTCCCATTATAGTATCATCAACCCTGGGATTTGCACGGGCAGTTCTTTCTGAGGCCGGATTAAGCTATCTCGGTCTGGGAGTTCAGCCTCCGTATCCAAGCTGGGGAAGAATGCTTAACGAGTCACAGGTGTTTATAAGTATAGCTCCATGGTATGCGATAGCCCCCGGAATATTTATAACTCTTCTTGTCCTGGGATTTAATTTTCTTGGAGACGGACTTCAGGATCTAGAAAGCCTAAAATAAGGTGCCTTATGAATGAAAAACTATTTGAGATAAAAGATTTAAGCATAAGCTTCAGGAAAAAAGAAGAACAGTTTTTTGCTGTAAAATCGGTTGACTTTGACATACATAAAGGCGAAATTGTAGGGCTTGTAGGCGAAAGCGGCTGTGGGAAAACCCTTACAGGGCTTTCTATAATAGGACTTACGCCAAGCGATGCTATCATAAGCGGACAGATCAATTTCAAAGGTATGAATCTTCTGTCAAAAAACAAGGAAGAACGAAGGAGTACCCGCGGCAAAAATATATCCATGATCTTCCAGGAGCCGATGACCTCGTTGAACCCTCTTATGAAAGTTGGAGATCAGATAAGAGAGACACTTCTCATAAATATGCGTATGGATAAGTTCCAGGCAAAGCAAAAAGTATATGAAATAATGAAAAGTGTAGGCTTTGCAGACGTATATAGCCTTTACAAAAAATATCCCCACGAGCTCTCCGGAGGTATGCGCCAAAGAGTTGTAATATGCATAGCTATAGCCTGCAATCCTGATCTTATAATTGCAGACGAACCAACTACAGCACTCGATGTTACTGTTCAGGCACAGATACTTGACCTTTTGAAAAAAATAAACCAACAAACAACAAGCTCAATCCTCTTCATATCACATGATTTCGGAGTGATAAAAGAGATGTGTAGCCAGGTTATAGTAATGTACGCCGGGCACATTGTAGAAAAATCATGCATAGGAAGGATTTTTTCAAATCCCCTTCACCCATATACCCAAGCTCTTCTTAAGTGCATACCTGCTCCAGAAAAAAAAGGAAATCCTCTTTTCAGCATTAAAGGCAAAGTACCTTCTATCTACGATAACTCAGAAGGATGCCCTTTTTTCAACCGCTGCTCATTCGCTCTTGAAAAATGTAGGAAAGAGCTCCCAAAATTGAGAGAGTATGAACCTGAACATCTTACAAGATGCTTTTACACGGAGGAAAAAAATGGAAAAACCGATTCTTGAAGTACGAAATTTAAAAAAATACTTTCCATTGAGAAGAAACAACATATTTTCCCAAGTAAAGTATCTTAAAGCCGTTAATGATGTAAGCTTTTCAGTACAGAAGGGAGAAACCTTCGGCATAGTCGGCGAAAGCGGCTGCGGAAAATCTACGCTTGGCCAGACACTCATGCACCTTTACAAACCCACATCCGGCAGAATAATATTTAACGGTCAGGATATATCGTTTGTTGATGGCAAAATGCTCAAAGAACTGAGGAAAAAAATACAGATTATATTCCAAGATCCATATGGCTCGCTTAACCCACGGAAAAAAATAGGTTGGATTCTTGAAGAACCACTTATAATACACGGAATGAAAGACAGAAAACGAAGAATGGAAAAAGTTTCTGAACTTATGGAACTTGCTGGATTCAGCACCTCCTACCTAAACAGGTACCCAAGTGAACTTTCCGGAGGACAGAGACAACGGATATGTATAATAAGCTCGCTTATCCTTGAACCTGAGCTGATAATCGCTGATGAACCTGTTTCTGCTCTTGACGTATCGGTTCAGGCGCAGATTCTCAATCTGATGACAGACCTACAGAAAAATTACAACCTTACATATATTTTCATCTCACATAACCTTAACGTGGTTCACTACATAAGTACCAGAATA
>Ga0209201_1004432_pt1 | contig 11322 bp, 8 predicted proteins | sample AD_UKC055_MetaG_FD_184411 | JGI IMG/M metagenome (GOLD analysis project Ga0209201, IMG submission 184411) | Active sludge microbial communities of municipal wastewater-treating anaerobic digesters from USA - AD_UKC055_MetaG (SPAdes) (version 2) | ecosystem: Engineered > Bioreactor > Anaerobic >... | reverse complement strand
GCGGAACAAGTGTAAAGGAATATTTCTCCGCTGCTTTATCTCCGATTTTTGCGGCAATATTGACTTTCCCTGATTTTTTTACGGCCGGGAATGTAAGAAGGAACCTGTTGTTCCCCTCTCTCAGATCGGCTTTCAGTAACTCCTTACCTCCGGAAGAAAAGACGATCTTACCGAGATCAGCAGACAGGTAACTTGCTATCACCTGCTGATAGGATCTGCCACCTTGCTTAAAAAGGACCGGTGCATTCATAAAATCAACTTTTGGTTGTGATGCATTCTGACCATTGATCCGGAAAGCAGATACATAAATAATCAGTGCAATCAGAATTATTGGCAAACGGATTTTTTCCATGTGATATAATGTAAATGGTTTTAAGCAATGATTTTCGAATGTCAGAAAGATACTTATTTTTTTAAAAAAATCCTTCTCCGACACTTCCACTAAATCCTTACAAAATAACGGTCAGGTGAGCACGCAGATTGCTGATCCTTTATTCAAATGCTACAACTACGTTGGGAATGAGAGATGATACTTTATCAGATCATAAATAATATTAGCAGGATCCGGACTGTTAGTGATCCTTTTGCACAGTCACTTAAGTCAGACTGAATTGTAAAACAAATGATTGAAGCAACAATATTTTTAAAGTTATTATTGTAATTTTTCATAATATTGAGTAATCCAAAAATTCCATGATTTGAAGATTTATTTAGAGAGAAAAAAAACCATGATGCAATTTAGAGTAATATTATTTTTCCCAACAATCCTGTTTCTCCTGACCGACCTTTTCAGCCAGGAAATCTCCAGTTACAAATTCTCCTTTGGACCTGCAAAAGAGGTTCCGGGCTATATAAAAGTCAATGCTTCGGATAAATACTCTGCACGAACCGGATATGGATTTGATTTCGGTACAATTCCTTTTGCCATCGACAGGGGCGGCAAAAAACCACTGACCAGCGGATTTTGCACCGGTGATAAGCCATTCTTCTTTTCTGTAAGCCTGCCAGCCGGAAATTATAACATAAAAATTATTACGGGCGATCTTAAAGAAGCTTCCTCAACAACTGTAAGGGCAGAATCGAGAAGGCTGATCTTTGAAAATATAATTACCGGGCCTGGAAAAACAGAGGTTATGACTGCCACCATTAATATCCGTACACCAAAGATCGGCGATACGGGTGAAGAGGTCGTCCGGAAACCACGGGAAATGAATAAGCTGAACTGGGATGAAAAGCTGACTTTCGAATTTACAGGAAAACGGCCATGCATCTGTGCCCTTGAAATTACCAGGACTATAGATGCAGTAACAGTCTTTCTTGCCGGAAATTCAACCGTTGTGGATCAGGATGATGATCCATGGGCATCGTGGGGACAAATGTTCCCGCGGTTCCTGACGCAGGGTGTGGTTGTTGCAAACCATGCCGAATCGGGATTATCGCTCGGCAGCTTCCTGTCATCCAACCGTTTTAAACAGGTTATGAATACTATGAAATCGGGTGATTATCTTTTTATCGAATTCGGCCATAACGATCAGAAAGAAAATGGTCCGGATGACGGTGCATTCAAATCATATTCCGAAAGGCTGATACTGTTTGTAAATGAATTCAGGAAGAAAGGCGGCATACCGGTAATTGTTTCTCCCGCAAACAGGCGATCATTCGGAGAAGACGGGAAACTGATCAACTCCCTTGGCGATTACCCCGGAGCTGCAAAGAAAGTTACTGAAGAACTAAAAGTACCATTCATCGATCTGAATGCAATGACAAAAACTATGTATGAGGCAATGGGACCTGAGAATTCAAAGAAGCTTTTTGTTATTTATCCGGCAAATACATTTCCGGGTCAGAAAGAAGCTCTGAATGATAATACACATTTTAATTCTTATGGAGCTTACCAGCTTGCGAAATGTATTATAGAAGGTATAAAAGAAAATAAACTGGACCTGAAAAACTTCCTGGTGAAAGACATACCCTCATTCAATCCGGCTAAACCCGATCCGTTTGAGAGTTTCAGTCTTCCGCTAAGTCCACGGTCTCCGGTAGATAAATGACCTCCTGCATCACCTCTCAGCAAGAATTACCCCACTTCCCCTCAAAAGGGCATAGCCGTCAACCTAAGTCCCAATACATAATTTTTTGCACACAGGTGTTATGACAACATTTCAACTATCAAATAATGTGTAATTTACAAAATGTTGTTATTAAACGGGCTGTTGGGAGTAAAAGTTTCCCCTCTTTTTTTTAAGGATACTTTAATACATTATTTGAAAATTATTTCATTACTTGCATTTTACCTGAAATAATCAGACCTAACAGAATGGAAAGATGTACCAAAGCTCGCAAAGTTATTGAAGTATTGAATGTTATACATTGTGACCTGGTGAATTTAAAGACTGGTGACCAGCTGACTGTTCAGGAGCATAAGACTAATTTACCCTATAATTAACCTAAATTCTACCTAAAAATAGTTTTTCACTTAACTATAAATTTCTTTTTATTTCCTTAAAATTAACTACGTATGAAAAAAACTCGCAATTATTCTTGGCCCAGAAGGCCAGATGTGAATTTTCACAAGTTACTTCGAACTGTGAAAATTGTGACTATTCTTCTGTTTTGTGGATTGGTGCTTCCCACCTTTTCACTTAGTGCAGAGAACTCTTCCGGTAATGATCTTTCCGGATCAGTTGTTGATCAGCAGCAAATCAAAGTATCCGGAACTGTCACAAATGCTTCTACTGGTGAAACTTTACCAGGTGTAAACGTTGTTGTTACCGGAACAACTGTGGGAACGATTACCGATAGTGCCGGGAAATACAGCATTGAAGTTCCTCAGGGATCAAAAAGTCTGACATTCTCATTTATCGGGATGGAACCACAAGAAATCACTATTGGTACATTAACCCAGATCGACGTAACTATGGCTGAGTCGGCATTTGGTCTTAATGAGGTTATAGTTGTTGGTTATGGTACAATGAAAAAAAGTGACCTTACCGGTTCCATATCGAGTGTAACACCTGAAAAACTGGTTGACAGGCCAGTTACAAACGTTGGACAAGCACTACAGGCCAAAGTCGCAGGTGTTCAGGTAATCAGGCAAGCTGCCGGTGATCCGGGCGGCAGGCCTCAAATTCGAATCAGGGGTACAAACTCCATTAATACCAGTGCTGATCCTCTGTTTGTAGTGGATGGAATTGTTGGTGTGCTCAATGCCCTGGAAAACCTCGATCCAGCAGATATTGCATCTATCGACATTTTAAAAGATGCATCATCAACAGCTATTTATGGTGCACGTGGAGCAAACGGGGTCATCATGATAACTACCAAGCGTGGGGTCGCAGGCGAAGTAAGAGTCGACTACGATGGTTCAGTCTCAGTTGGTATCAAGACAAGAAGAAACGACGCAGTAAATGCCGACCAGTTTATGTACCTTTATGAACAGGCATTTAACAATACACCTAAGTATGGAAACCTGGTATCAACAAAGGATTTTCGTGGCCCAAATGCAGCAGGATTATCATGGAATGATATGCCATATTTGTTTGAAGAGGTAGCAAAAGACTCGTATTTACCTGGTCTTAATTTTATAGGTAACGATGGAAAATATTATAAACCAAGATTTAACACGTTGTTGGAAGATGAAGTTTTCAGAAACGCTATATCAAATAAACAACATATTCAATTGAGCGGCGGAACGGAAAAAGGAAAATACTCTTTAACTGTAGGTAGTGACAACACGCAATCGCTTTTGAAAGAATCGTACAACGACCGGTTGAATGCCAGAGTGACCATGGACAATGAAATTACTAAATGGCTCAAAATGAGTGCCAACATAGCATATGCAAAAAGTAAAAGAGACCGAATGAGTAGTGATTTGATGAGAAATACCTCGGAATATTTTGCTATTTTGCCGGCATATCGGTATCCTAATGATCCTGCAATATATGGAACTCGTGCAGGAACATGGCCTACTGCCAGGGACTTTAATGTTGGTGAGAACCGGCCAGGTTCAACTTTTATGCTGAATCAAGACGAAGGCTATTACCAACAAGACGAATTTACCGGAGCATTTGAACTAACTGCACAAATTACACCGGACCTGACTTTTAGAACAAACCTCTCTGTTGATAACAGGAATCAAACGAGTAGATGGTTTAGTGGAGATTACCAGGGCAGACGTAATTCAAATGCAGATGGTTATCATTGGTTATGGCAATATTGGCAATCCGAAAACTACTTCAACTATTCGAAAACAATAGGTGACCATCAAATAACCGGTTTGGTTGGGCTTTCATGGTCTGAAAATAAATATGACTATTTAAGGTCATCAGCATCCAAATTCCCTTCAACTTTTTACCAATGGAACAATTTAGGTGCGGGTAGCAATCCACCTGTAGTAGGCTCCAGCAATACCAGGGGTGCGTTAAACTCTTATTTTGCCCGTGCTACTTATAGCTACATGGGCAAATATATGTTAACAGCAACCGGGCGTATTGACGGTTCATCAAAATTCGGGTCCAACTCTAAATATGGTTTCTTTCCATCGGTTGGTGTTGCATGGAGAATCTCTCAAGAGGGTTTTCTGGCCGACAGCGAAACAATATCTAACCTTAAACTGCGTTTAAGTTTCGGACAAACCGGTAACCAGGAAGTTGGTAATTTTATAACACAAACGTATATTAGTAACGCCAATGTTTTATTGGCAAATGGCTACAATGCAGGCCTTTATCCAGGCTCTACAGGTAACGATAACCTGAAATGGGAAACAACAACACAGTACGATATTGGTCTCGATCTTGGCCTGATAAAAGACAGGATCAACTTAACTGTGGATGTGTATGATAAACTGACGACGGACATGTTGTTTAATCTTCCATTACCTCAATCAACTACAACAGGTAGTGCTTACGTAAACTATGGTTCGGTTAAAAACACCGGTATCGAGTTCTCATTGAACACGGTCAATTTCCAAAAGAAAAACTTTTCATGGGAAACTCTCTTTACAATAGCAGCCAATAAAAATGAGATTATGGAACTCGGCCCTACTGGTGCCGACATTTACACGGATACCGGAGCAGGTAACGGAACCAGCGTTTATAGAGTTGGAGAACCAATCGGAACATTCTTTGGATTGAACCGCATGGGAACCTGGGGCACTATGGAAGCAGTGGAAGCAGCGCGTTATGGCAGAGTACCGGGAGATTTGAAATTTGAAGATGTGAACAATGATGGAAAAATTGAGCTGCTGACTGACGGCGATGTTATTGGTCGCGCATATCCGAAATTCTATGGTGGCTTAAACAACACATTTACTTATAGAAACTTTGATGCAAGTATTAACATTATGTTTGTAGGCGGAGTTGACAAAGCTATTGTGCATGAGTCTGCAGAAGACCGCCAGTTTGTAAATGGTATGATGAATACAGTTTTGGATGGATGGCGTCCTGATCATCAGGAAACAATGATTGCTCAGGTTCGTGCCGGTAATGCCGGTGCACGCTACGACTCATACCCTGACACCCATATGATTTGGAACGCTGCATACATCAGGGGGCAGACGGCTTCACTAGGTTATACTATCCATGGAAACCTTGGTGGTATTGACAGATTGAGAGTTTATGCCACTGCAGATAATTTCTTTTTGTTGACCGCAGTTGAACTTCCAGGTTATGATCCTGAAGGTAGTGCTATACAGAAAATTAATGAAAGGGTACCAAATATTGATAAATATCAGCATCCGGTTCCTACAACCTTCAGCTTGGGCGTTAATGTCAGTTTCTAATTTTAAAATTTTTATATTATGAAATACATATTAAAAAACAACATAGCATTAAGATTCACTATGCTTTTGGTGATATTCCTGATGGCGCTTAGTGGTTGCGAGGACTTTCTGAAAGAAGTTCCTACAGATCAACTTACTACTGCAGCAGATCTAACCAGTTTAGAATATAAAGAAGCTTTTACAATTGGACCTTACCGACGTTTGCAGGACTGGACCAGTGGAGCAGGAGACTGGGGAAATAATATTCCATCTACAATTGAGTACCCAACTGGCGGTGCATACACAGATGAGCCGCACGTTCTGTTCAATAAATTTGCGACCAATCAGGTAACAGGCAGTTTACTCGACGATTACAATAATCCCTGGTATTATTGGTATTCAGGTGTACAAGACTGTAACCTCTCTATCCAACAACTTCCTTTGATTAAGATGAGTGAGACAGACCTTAATAAAGCTTTGGGAGAAGTACGTACCTTAAGGGCATTCTATTATTTTTGTATTGTTCGCTACTGGGGTGATGCTGTTCTAGTAACAGAACCAATAACAGATGTGTGGGCAACAGAGTTGCCTCGTACCAGTCTGAAAACAATTTATGATGAAGTAATTATTCCGGACCTTGAATTCGCAGTTGCCAATCTTCCGGCAGGCAGATCCACGATTGGTCGCGTAACACAGGATGTAGCCCGGGCAATACTGGCAGATGTATATATGACCGTTGCCGGTTATCCTTATCAGGAAGTAGCCAGCAGTCCGGATAAAGACTGGTGCGGTACAGCAGCCTGGGCAGCGCAGACCTATCCGGTTGCAAGTGGTCTTGACTTCTTAAAAAAAGCACAAACACAACTTAACGCGTTGTATAATAGTGTATATACATTGGGGACCTATGATAATTTGCACGATCCGGCTATGAACAATAAGGGGGAAGCAATATTTCAGGTGCAATATAATTCGACACTCAGGGGTAATGGTGTTTTACAACCATCTCTTCCTTTGCTAAGTGCGATTTCCCCAAAAGAAGAAAACGGTACATTTACTCCATGGGTAGGATATTACAATTCATATTCTGATAATGACTTGCGGAAAAAGGAACGTCAGTTTTTCTTCACATGGGATACTAAATATTCCAATGTAAAAGATACTGTTCGTTTTGATGTTCCATTTCTCTATAAGCAATACGTTACTGCGGCTGTTAAAAGTCCAGATGGTTCCGGTCTGAACTGGACACATTACCGTTATGGAGAAATACTGTTGAATCTTACTGAAGTAAACTGGGCGTTAAAACAATTAGGCCAGCCGGTATCTGACAACGACATCGTAAAAGGAATTAACGAAATCAGGCAAAGGGCATTACTTCCTACTTACACAGCAAGTCAAGTTGGTCTGAAAGAAATCTTAGCTGAAAGAGCATATGAGCTGATATTCGAAAATAAAATGCTCTGGGATCAACGTCGCACAAGAAAATGCGTTGTATATGGCAATGGCGAAATTTCATCTATTCAGAATTTCATTGGTCATCAGCCTGCAATTTTCAACTTTGCTTTTGCTCCAATGCATTTATTATCACCTATTCCTAGTAATGAAATTGCCAGAAACGGGTTAGCGACACAGAATAGTGGGTATTTGCCTATACAAACTAAACAAAATTAAGTGTTGCATTTTTAAATTATTTAATTAAAAAAAATATGAAAGCAAAAATTATTATAACACTTTCATTCATCGCCGCAATAGCGATAATGACAGGTTGTACGGAACAACCTTATTACGACATCCCTTATGATGCGAACGGTAATGTTTATATTACCAAAATATCGAAAATAACTTCTACTGGAGTTACAACTGCTGATGCTTCATTTACAATTGACTGCTATTTTCCAAATGCAAAATCCGGAGATGTTATGAAGGCTACTGTTCTACAACAGCAGGTACCCAGTTGGAATCCAACTGGTGCCAAACAACTTCTGCCGGTAGCCGGTAGCGAAAAAAGTATTACGGTTGGGGATGATCTTAAAACATCAGTAACTTATACCAAAACGGAAGCACATTTGTTAAATGTTGGTGATGCTATAACCGTTGTATTTTCCGGAGCAACAGATTCAGGTATAATATCAATTGTGCTTAAAGCAGCACCATAATGTACTTTCTTTTTCACAAATAGTTTTTAAAGAGGCTGTCTTCAGGGGCAGTCTCTTTAAACTTAAAATCGATTTTTTAGTTATACTTGTTGTGAAAAGATAAAATGAATATCCGCTATTATATCTAATATAAGGTTTCTTTTTTTATCTTTGATTTCTTAAAAACAACAACAATGAATCTACTGAACTTCAATGAAATATATAAGTCCACGGTCTCCGGTAGATAAATGACCTCCTGCATCACCTCTCAGTAAGAATTACCCCACTTCCCCTCAAAAGGACATAGCCGTCAACCTAAGTCCCAATACAAATATTTTTGCACACAGGTGTTATGACAACATTTCAACTATCAAATAATGTGTAATTTACAAAATGTTGTCATTAGACGGGCTGTTGGGAGTAAAAGTTTCCCCTCCTTTTTTTAAGGAGGGGGAACTTTTGTCCCAAAAACTCCCTAGGGTGACGGCTTAGGGGTTGGGGGATAAAACAGTACGGTGAGGAAGTGATTGGTTTTATTAAAACAAAGTCTTTATAGTCAATACATTATGATAAAAAAGATTCTAATTACATATTTGTTATTCCTGCAAAGTATTGCAGCTTTCCCTCAGAAAACCCATTTATCCTGGCCGGAGATCACCCGGGAAAACAAACCCTGGTCTCGCTGGTGGTGGCCCGGAAGCATTGTAAATAAGGCCGATATTACAACTAACCTTGAGACATACAAGGCAGCCGGACTGGGTGGAATGGAGGTTACATGTATTTATGGCGTGAAAGGTCAGGAAGACAAGTTCATAGATTATCTCTCTCCCAAATGGATGGAGATGTTCACACATGTACTGAAAGAAGCTGAACGTCTTGATATGGGAACGGACCTTGCCAATGCTTCAGGCTGGCCGTTCGGGGGTCCATGGGTCAGCCCGGAAGATGCATGCAGAAATATAAATTATAAAACTTATACAATCAGAGGAGGAGAAAAGCTTACAGAGAAGATTGAATTCCGGCAAATGCCCATCGTAAGGCCTGTAGGACAGAAACCGGATATTTCTTCACTTAATTATCCGATAAGTAAGAACAGGAACCTCCAACTGTATGCTATTGATCAGATAAAATTTGATAAAAAGTTACCGTTATATTCAGTTATGGCTTATTCAGATTCAGGTAAGATAGTGAATCTGACCGGCATGGTGAATGAAGAGAGAGACCTGGACTGGACTGCTCCTCCCGGAAACTGGACAATCTATGCATTGTTCCAGGGATGGCATGGTAAGCTGGCCGAACGTGCAGGCCCGGGAGGCGAGGGTGATGTGATCGACCATTTCTCAGGCCGGGCTATCGATAATTTCCTTAAACATTTCGACACGGTTTTCAAAGACTATGACCTCAGATATCTCCGCGGATATTTCAACGATTCATATGAGGTCGATGATGCTTCCGGACAGGCTGACTGGACGACCGACCTGTTCAATGAGTTCTGGCTCAGAAGAGGTTATAACCTGGCGGATCATCTGCCGGCTCTTTTCCAGAAGGATGATCCCGAAAAAAATGCAAGAGTCCTTTCTGATTACCGTCAGACAATTTCGGATCTTATTCTCGATAAATTCACCAGGCACTGGACTCACTGGGCAAATAAGCAGGCTAAACTTACCCGTAACCAGTCCCACGGATCTCCCGGTAACATTCTCGACCTTTATGCTGCCAGCGATATCCCCGAAACCGAGGGCAGTGAGCTGACCAAACTTAAATTCGCGTCTTCAGCAGCAAATGTAACCGGGAAAACATTAATATCCTGCGAAGCTGCAACATGGCTTAATGAACATTTCATCTCAACACTTTCCGATATTAAGAAAGCGGCCGACATCTTCTTCCTCGGAGGGATCAACCATCTTTTTTATCATGGTACCTGCTACTCTCCTCCGGATGAACCATGGCCGGGATTCCTTTTCTATGCCGCCGTCGAGCTTACCCCGGCAAATCCTCTGTGGAACGATTTCAAAGCACTTAATAAATATGTAGCACGGGTCCAGTCGTTCATGCAACAGGGAAGGTCCGACAATGATGTCCTGCTGTATTTCCCAATCTTCGACCGTTATGCAGACCCCGGCAGAGGGATGCTTGAACATTTCGATGCAGTAAGTCCTGCATTCAGGGATACTCCCTTCAAAACTGCCGCCGATATGATGATTGCCAGAGGCTATGCCTGGGATTATATTTCCGACCTGCAGATAATGAACACAGATGTTAATGAAGGGCTGTTGCAGACTGAAGGAAATGTTTATAAGACACTGGTATTGCCCGGATGTAAATACATTCCCCTGGAAACTTTCGGCAGGATCCTGAAACTGGTAAATGATGGCGCTTCTGTGATATTTTATGGACATATACCGGAAAATATATCAGGATGGGCAGATCATGAGGAGAAAAACTATGTCTTCGAACAAATGAAAGCAAAGCTCGATTTCAGGGAAACAGAATCCGGTGATATAAAAAGGGCTGATGTTGGAAAAGGAAGGATCATTACAGGAAAGGATCTGGAGAAACTACTGGAATATATATCTGTCCCCCGTGAAGTTATGACCGACAACGGGATTATGTTCACAAGACGCGAGACAGAAACTGCTGTCAATTATTTTGTACTTAACAAAGGGGATAAAGCTTTCGACGGCTGGCTTCCGCTCGCAGCAAACACTCCTTATATGGCAATTTTTAATCCTGTTACAGACCAGTCCGGAATAGCAAAATCCAGGCTTAAGGATAACGGAACCACAGAAATCTATACAAGGTTTTACCCGGGTGAATCATTGATCATTTCTGCATACAAAAATCCTGTAAAAGGAAAACCATATTTATATTATGATCCTCTTTCAATACCCCGGGGGATAACCGGCACATGGGATCTGGATTTTTTGCATGGTGGTCCCGTTATTCCTGAATCAAAAAAGATAAGCAGACTTGCATCCTGGACAGAATCAGGAGGTGAGGATATTAAAAACTTCTCCGGTACCGCGGCTTATAAGATAACCTTTGCCAGACCGTCAGGGAAGGCAGATGCATGGCAGCTCAACCTTGGGAGAGTTGCAGAAAGTGCAACGGTCATTCTGAACGGTAAAGAGATTGCATCACTGATCGGACCCGATTTTATTGTGACAAGCCCGAAGAAAATGATCAGAAAGAACAATACCCTGGAGATCAGGGTCTCCAACCTTATGGCAAACCGGATCGCATATATGGACAGGAATAATATCGAATGGAAGAAATTTTACAATATTAATATGGCTGCAAGACTAAGGCAGAACACTAAGAATGGAATATTTGATGCATCGGCGTGGCCTCCGATGGAATCCGGACTGCTGGGGCCGGTTACGATTGTCCCGGTGAGGGCGGTCAAGTGAGGCGTGAGGCGTGAGGTGTGAG
>Ga0209201_1004430_pt1 | contig 11327 bp, 9 predicted proteins | sample AD_UKC055_MetaG_FD_184411 | JGI IMG/M metagenome (GOLD analysis project Ga0209201, IMG submission 184411) | Active sludge microbial communities of municipal wastewater-treating anaerobic digesters from USA - AD_UKC055_MetaG (SPAdes) (version 2) | ecosystem: Engineered > Bioreactor > Anaerobic >... | reverse complement strand
CCCCCTAGCATATGCAAACTAGTTGAAAGGAAAATAGGTATTTCTATCCCAATGAGATTTATTATCAATCCTATTAAGGTAGAGAGGATTAACGGATTTTTTGAGAATCTTTTTGATAAAGTCTTTACTTTTGAACTTTTTTCACCATGAAGGTTGTATATTTCTAAGACTGACGTTGCTGTAATAACACTTACAAAACTTATCGTAGATGCAGATAGAGCCGATAATCTTTCAGCTTCAGGGGTCCCAAACGCAAAAATAACAAAAGGTATACCAAAAAAAGCAAGGCTACCAAATACAGTTGTTACTATTAAAAGGTATAAAGTATTTTTATCTTTAACAATTTTTAGAAGGTATGTAATTATGAAAAATCCCAGAACAATGAAAGTTGGTGCCAATCCATAAAAAATATAATTTAATGTTTCCCTTGAAAAATCGACTTCATAGATGTTAATAAAGAATAGAGAAGGAAGAGCAAAATAGTAGATATAAGAGCTCAGAACTCTCTCATCGCCTTGTCTTAGTAGGCCATACCTTCTAGAGATATAACCTAAAAAGATTAGAAGCAATATAGGGACTGAAGTTCTTAATATGACGCTCAAATAATACCTCCTGTCTTCTAGATATTGAACTATTTTTAATTCTTTTGCATTATATTTCAAAACTTTTAAATTATAGAGAGTAAATCAAATGTTGTTATGAGTAACGATCTCTATCTAAAGAAAAATTTTCCTGAAGAACCCGGGGTATACATAATGAAAGATACTTCGGGAAATGTTCTTTATGTGGGAAAAGCAAAATCCCTGAAGAAAAGATTGGCTTCTTATTTCCAGAAGAACATACCGGATAGAATAACATTTCTCATGGATAGAGTTAATGACATTGAATATATTGCTACAGACAACGAAACTGAAGCTCTTTTATTAGAATACAATCTTATTAAAAAGTATAAACCACGGTATAATATTCATTTTAGGGACGATAAAAAATACCCATATATCAAGGTAACAAATGAATCTTTCCCTAAGATCGTAGTTTCAAGGAAAATTGAAGAAGATGGTGCATCCTATTTTGGCCCTTATTCTGATGTACGGGCAGCAAGAAGAATGTTAGCTTTAGCCAGGAATATATTCAGACTAAGAACTTGTAAGAAGATGGGAAATAAGCCGTGCCTTAATTATTATATAAAAAGATGTTCTGCCCCATGTTCCAAAGAAATTTCAAAAGAGGAATATAGAAAAAGAGTAAATGAATTATTAATGTTTTTTGAAAATAAAGGGGAAGAACTGATATCTGAATTGACTAGGGAAATGGACTCTTACTCAAAAGGATTAGAATTTGAAAAGGCTCTAGTCTTGAGGGACAAAATTGATGCCATAAGAAAATCAATGGAGGAACAAAAAATCTTTCTTGATAGCCCTATCAATAAGGACGTTATAGGTTATTATGACAGAGGACAGATTTGTATATGCATTATTATGGTTAGGGGTGGAATTCTTACTGGAACAAAGAATTTTCTAATTGATGAAACAATCTTAGAAAAAGAAGACATCCTATCATCATTTTTAAAACAACATTATAAAGAAGATTTTTTGCCAAACAAAATTATTTTACCTTTTGATATACCTGAAAGGGAGGAGATCCAAAATTTCCTGTCTAACGGAAAAGAAAGTTTAGTTGTTTTGCCCCCTAAAACTCCAAGAGAGAAGGAAGAGGTGCTTTTAGCTATAAAAAATGCAGAGTTATTCATATCTTCAAAAAAGAAATCTCCTTTAGAAGGGCTAATGATATCCCTCGATCTAGAGGATCTCCCTAGAAGAATAGAAGGCTATGATATATCAAATATTGGTCCAGAGCTTAAGGTAGGCTCACAAGTAACATTTATTGATGGAAAGCCCTCTAAAGAAAATTATAGAATTTATAAAATAAAAACAGTTGAAGGACAAGACGATATATCATCGATGAAGGAAGTTCTACTTAGGAGATTTAAACATAAGGAATCTCTCCCAGATTTAATACTGATAGATGGGGGGAAAGCTCACTTAAATGTAGCACTTTCTGCCTTGGCATCTGCAGGCCTAGAAATCCCGGCTGTTGCACTTGCAAAACAGGAGGAAGACCTATACACTGAAGATGATTTTAATCCTGAAATAGAAGTTGATTCTAAGAATCTGTTAATTAGAGTAAGGGACGAAGCCCACAGATTTGCAATAAAGAATCTTAGGAACATGAAAAGAAAGACAAGTATGTCTACACCTTTAGATAATATTAAGGGGCTCGGTCCTAAAAAAAAGTCCTTATTGTTAGAAAGTTTTGGTTCTTTTGATAATATTAGAAATGCAAGTATTGACCAGATTGAATCAGTTATTAAAAACAGGGGACTTTCTGAGAAGATATATAATGAATTATTGGGTATGGAAGAAGATTATCGGTAGACGATATTGAAAACCCAAAACAAAAACTATATATATAGAACGCTATAATTAAGAACATGGACTCTAGTTTCAAAGAGCTCTTTCAGGCTGCAAAAGATAAGATAATTCAGTCCAGAAATTCTCATGTTAAAATAATATCTCATATTGATGCCGATGGTATCACATCAGCTTCCATTTTGTCACTTGGTTTAGACAGACTTGGTATAAATCATGATGTCCACTTTACATCCCTTGATGGCATTCCTTCTTGTGAATTGGGAGATCTAACTATATTTCTTGATATGGGTAGCGGCCAGATAGACTACCTCCTATCGGAGCATTCTGATAAGAATATAATCATCCTAGACCATCACCAAGGAGATTACCCAAAAACTCCGTTCCTTGAAATTAATCCAAATAAATTTGGCTATAGCGGGTCTGAGGAGGTCAGCGGCTCTGGTCTTTCATATCTTTTATCATTAGAGCTTGACAATAAAAATAAAGATTTGTCCTCGTTAGCTATTGTTGGTGCAGTTGGGGATATGCAAGGTTCCTGGGGGGGATTGAAAGGCCTTAACAGGGACATACTTCTTGATAGCATAGAAACAGGTATGGTCAAAGCTCAAGAGGATCTACTTCTCTATGGCAGATCCACAAGACCGATATACAAAGCACTCCAATATTTTTCTGACCCTCCGATACCAGGAGTTACCGGTAGCGACTCAAATGCAATGGCCATGTTAAATAGCCTAGGGATACCCTGTTACGAGGGGGATTGGAGAACTGTTTCTGATATGACATCAGATGAGAAGCGAAAGCTTGCTACTGAGATAATAAGAAAGACGATCATGGCCGTCCCACAGGAATATATTTCTTATATACCACAGATGATAGTCGGAGAATCCTATTCGCTCTTAAAAGAAGAAGAAAGAAGTCCATTGAAGGATGCTTCGGAGTTTGCTACATGTCTAAATGCTTGCGGTAAGAACGGTAGGCCAGAAGTTGGGTACTACGTCTGTAAAGGAAATCGGGGCATTTACTTCGATATACTACTTGGATTACTAAGAAAACACAGACAGAATATTGCAAAGAGCATGAACATCGTTGAAAGTAGGGGCGTCACTATAAAAGATAAATTCCAATACTTTGATGGAAGCGGAATAAATGATAGAATAATTGGAACTGTTGCTAGTTTAGTTTTAGGCAATCAAGATACTGACCCTTTTTTACCTATAGTTGCATTTACACCAATGCCAAACGACCCAAACCTATATAAAATCTCTGCGCGCTGCTCAAGATTACTGGTGCTCAAAGGTTTAAATTTAGGAAAAGAGATAAAGAAAAGTGCAGAATCGGTAGGCGGTAAGGGAGGAGGCCACCCCCCTGCATGTGGAGCCTTTGTGCCAATAGAGAAATTAACTGAATTTCTCAATATATTTGAAGAGAACGTAGCAGCTTGTATATAGAGTGTTTTTATGAGCATGACAAATATTTCTGAATATCTTGCTATCCCAAAAGATAGAGTTATTGTGGATCCTTCTGATGATTTTTATAAAAAATATTTGAATCCCTATTATACAATTACAAAAGATGGGCAGTATCTTTTTGCCAGTACCCAAAAAGGTAGGAGACCTGACAGAGTCTTCTATATGGTCCCTAAAGGATACAAACTTGGAACAGAGCAAAAAAGTTTTGATATGGATATTGGCCAAGAGATTTATAAAATAGTGATGAATTACCTAAGGGATGTTCCTCCAATAATAATGGCTGATGGTATCCAAGGTGAAAACGGATACGAAGTTGGGATTAGATATGTTGTAAGTGTTGCAAATCCACAAAGTGCATACATATCCTGGATGGGAAAAATGATGGTTTTTCCTCCAAAAAAAGGAATAAAACCAAGCTGTTATAATTTCATAATCCCTGAAAAACTTCCTGAGACTTATATTAATGAAATAAAGAAAGTATGGCCAGACTATAATGAGAATGAGCCGCTGTCCCTTTATGATTTCAGCGATATGGAAAACGATGTTAGAAGAGTATTAAATCTAGGCATCAATTATTTTGGTGGAGCATTCAAGAAACCTAATTTAACTATGGTGTGGAACAGGGGCGAATCTGATAAGATGATTTCCTTCCATGCTGGACTTTCAGAAAGCACTGTTATTATTGGCCTTAGTGGCACTGGTAAAACAACACTGACAGTTGGACCTAATTTAGAGCAAGATGATGCGGTATTAGGCAAGATTATTACTAAAGGGGAGAAAATTGTTGATGTAAAACTAGTTGGACTTGAAGCTGCAAGTTTTGCAAAGTCTGAAGGGTTATCCCCAAAAAGCCCAGAGTATCCGGGTTTAATGAAATCAAAGGACGGAAAGCATATCGTCCTAGCAATGAACATCGATTGCGAAGGCGTTGACTACGTTAGGAAGGATATAAATGGGTATCTTGTAGAAATACCCCAACCAAATGGTGAAGTCGGATCATTACAGTGCAAAAGCTATGTAAAAAGTGGAACTACAAATGGAAGATTCATATTCCTTTTCAGTGACCTAAACTCCTCATGGGGACAAAAGGACAAGTACCTAAGAAATTTTGTTTTGAGTTTCAAGCGATATGATATTTTTAATCCTTTGATTAAGGTTAATGACCCCCTTATGGCCGTTGCATTTGATAGTGCTTGTGAAAGCATAATTACTTCAGCCATTTCTGGTAAAATCCCTGGTACTAGAGTTAGATCTTATTCTGCAACTGACTTCATGGCTAGAGAACAGGCTGAACAAGCTATAATAAAAAAGAAAGTTTTCTCTGACATGGGAGTTGGACCAAATGGGAAGATTAATTTTTTAATAATTAATACAGGGTTTGTAGGTGAGTTTGATCTAGATGGTAAATCAATAGGCGGAGAGAAGATCACTGTTTCTGATTCAAAGAATCTTCTACATCTTTCTACAAATAATCTGATTAAAAATTGGATAAAAGACCCTGTATATGGTTATCTAATCCCTTCTCCAGAGGAGTTAAGTGAATCCCATGGAATGAAGAACTTTGGAGAGAGATTCAATCCTCTTAATTACTACTCACCCCACGAATACCTTGAATTTGTGAAGATTGATATAAGGGAAAGAAAGGATTTCTTACATAAAATATTTTCATCACAAAATAAATTTGAATACCTAGAGGACGTTGTTAGGGTATGGGACGAAATCAAAATACCACATCAAAAAGAGATTAAGAAATTCTATGATACATACTACTGATTAATACCGAAAAGCTTTAAAATACCTTCATTTAACTTCTTGTAGCCCGGCGTGGCCTAGTCTGGTTAGGGCAGTGGACTGTAGATCCACGGACCGCTGGTTCAAATCCGGCCGCCGGGACTTTTAGGGTTTTTCTGAACGGGAATTTTTGAATAAAACTCTCTTTTTAATAATAAGATTTATATATTTTAAATAGTATTAGTAACTTACCATAGGGGGCAATATATGAAAAAGATAAAATCAATAACTATAGGTATTCTATTGGTAGTATCATTTTTTGCCATATTTGATCCTGTTAGCGCTGCTACAGTAACTATCGATCCAGGAGGATCTATTCAAACAGCAGTAGATTCGGCCAGCCCAGGAGATACAATTCTAGTTAATCCAGGGACATACAAAGGAAATCTTATTGTATATAAACCAGGGTTGACAATAAAATCTACCGGTGGTCCTTCTGTTACAATTATAGACGCGTCACAGATAGACCCGTGTAACTATGAGAGGGATGATTGCGTATCGGGAAGTGGGTGTAAAGTTAAGTACACAGAACTAGATTTAAATCACAATGGTTTCTTAGTTTTTGCTGACAATGTTACAATAGAAGGATTTACAATTATAAATGCTACATATCCAGGAGATTATAATAGAGGAATAGGAATTCTAATAGGTAGTATTAGCACAACATACTTTACACGTATTCCCTACAATATAGATATATGGGGAGGGGGTTTACCCATTACAGAAGAAAGACTAGCAAGACCTACAGGAGTAATCTTAAGAAACAATATAGTTGACGGTGCTTCTGATGGGATATACATATGGTCAAGCAACGGGAATATAGTTGAGTATAATGTTGTCAAAAATCTAATTCCTTTGGGCGGGGATGGGATAATTGTATATGACGGTGGAAAGAACAACATAATAAGATGCAATACAGTTGATAAAGCTGTTTATGGTGGAATTAAAATAATGGGAAACACATGGGATAGCAATTTACTAAGACAATATCCCAATCATAAACAGTTTGACGTAACTGGAACTCAAGTCTACTGTAATACAATTACTAATACTTCAAATGCACCAGGAATTAACTTTGGCTGGATAGCGGGTACAAACATTGTTGCATATGGGAATACAGTTGATGGAAATCTTCAAGGAATTCGTTTAGAGGGATTAGCTAACGCTGCTACACTCAATATTTACAGCAACAATATCATCAATAATGGTATAGGTGGTATCAATACTTCGGATAAAACACCATTTGACTTGACCAATAACTACTGGCAAGGAAACACAATATTGACAAGTGGTGATGTTTTAACTTCTCCAGAAGGCCAAAGGTCATCATGCACCACAGAATGTACATTACGCCGAAATAAACTCCCAGAAAATATTCTCTATCCTAAAGTAGATATAGAGACATTTTCACTGTCAGACGGATCAACAATAATTCTAGATGGAAAAGTAATCTCAGCATTTAGCATCACCCCAGGAACTCAACAGATTACAGTTGAAGTTGAAAACAGAGGCCTCTTTACACAAAAGGATGTAAGACTAAGATTTGATGGGATGCCAGGAGATGTTACCGCATCATTTAATCCAGATACTCAAAAAATTAAAGGACTAAACACAGAAGAATATGATATCGTTTTCACTGTTGGCCCAAATGTTCCATCTGGTGAATATGACATTACAGTTGTGGCATATTCTGAAAAAGGAGTCTTTGACAAAGCGACTATTCAACTTGTTGTCAATTAAATATAATTATATTTTTCTATTTTTATATTATGTAATATCAAAATAAAGGATAATTTTATATCTAAGAATTGTTTTGTTAATCTATGTTTTCTCTAGAATTACGATGGAGAATTTTGATTATTCTATCCTTATCTGCAATACTTTCCTTCTCCTTGTGGTTTAGTGCAAATGCGGTCATACCACAACTGACTGAATACTTCAATCTTACAAATTCTGAAAAGAGCTTACTCAGTATAATCGTTACAATAGGATTCATTGTTGGTGCTCTTACATATGCAGTTCTAAACTTGCCAGATGTATTCAAAACAAAAAATGTATTTGCTGTATCTGCTGGATTAGGTGGCCTAACAAGTTTTATTGTCGCTTTCTTTGTAGAATCTTTTGCTTTATTACTCTTATTAAGATTCTTTACTGGATTCTTCTTAGCAGGGGTATACCCTCCCGGGATGAAACTAGCGTCTTCATGGTTTCAGAAAGAAAGAGGTTTTGCAGTTGGATGTATGGGTGCATCGTTAGCACTAGGCTCTGGTATTCCATACCTGTTCAATCTAACAGGTATACCTGAATGGAGGATATTAATTAGTTTTTCTGGCCTAGCTTCTCTAATTAGCGCTGCCTTAGTCTATTTATTTGTAAAAGATGGGCCCTATGCAGCAGGGACTATTAAGTTTAAAATAGAAAATATAAAGGATATTCTTAGTAATAGAAATTTAAAATTAGTAAACTATGGATACTTTGGTCATATGTGGGAGCTTTATGCCATGTGGGCATGGATTCCTATCTTCTTAAGGGAATCCTACATACAATTTGGATCATCAGATAATTCCGCATTATTTTTTTCATTTATCACATTCTTAATATTCCTATTTGGCTCATTAACAACTTTTTTTGGCGGGATATTCGCTGATAAGTTTGGAAAAGTTCAATTTAATATTTTGATGCTCTCTATAAGTGGGTTATGTTCTTTAATCATAGGTTTTACCTTTGGAACAAATATTATAGCTATGATAATTATCGCTCTAATTTGGGGGATGGCAGCTGTTGCAGATAGCCCTCAGTATTCTGGTTTGGCTACTGAAGTTGGGGACAAAAAATATATGGGGACTGCAGTCACTATACAACTTGCAATTGGTTTCTTCATATCCATTATTTCAATCAAACTTATTCCAATAGTAGTAGATATAATCAGTTGGAAGTATGCATTTTCTATATTATTCTTAGGCCCCTTATTTGGAATTATTTCATTTCTAAGGCTTAGATCAATAAAGGCATAATAAAGACTTATTCTAGAGATATTCTATTTAGAAATACTTTTATAGTAGGCACTGATTATTTGGTATAATGGAAGAGATTTTTACTAATGTTTTTATTGATGGGGACAAATTATATACAAAGAATCTCATTAAAGGGGAGAGAGTTTACGGCGAAAAATTAATTGATTTCAAAGGAAAAGAACTGCGTGAATGGAACCCCAGAAGATCAAAACTTGCAGCAGCAATAATGAAAGGATACAAAGATCTTCCTTTTAAAAAAGACTCAAAAATTCTCTACCTTGGTGCTGCAACAGGGACAACAGTTTCTCATGTTTCCGATATAGTTGAAAATGGAAAGATCTTCTCTGTAGAGATATCAGAGAGAAGCATGAGACAATTTTTGAAGATATCTGAAGTTAGAGATAATGTTTATCCAATATTAGAGGATGCTTCAAGACCAAATTTATATTCGGGGCTTATAGAACAGGTCGACTTTATCTATCAAGATGTAGCCCAAAAACATCAGCAAGAGATACTTACAAAAAATAGTGTATACCTAAAAAAGAACGGGATAGTTTTTTATTGTGTAAAGGCTAGAAGTATTGATTCTGTAAGACCTCCAGAAGAAATCTTTGAAGAAGAGATTAAAGCTTTAGAAAAAAAGTTCAAAATATTAGATACAATCAATCTTTCTCCTTATGAAAAGGACCACATAATGATAATAGGTATGTTAAGGTGATAACGTGGAAAAGGTAAAACTCAGACTCAAACTATTGGTATCCTACCTAGAAAACGGAGATGTTAAGAAAGCAAGAGAAAATTATCAACAGATGGCAGAACAACTTGGAGGCTCAGAATTTAACAAAGGATATGCTAAGGCCATAAATGGTATGGTGACCTCTATAGAAAAAAATGACAGGGATTCAATTATAACTAAAATTATCTCTAAAGAAGTCGATAAGAGGGATCTAAAAAAACTACTCCTTGAATCAACTAAAAGAGTCTCATCACATTTCATAACAGAAGAAGAAAAGGGGTACGAAACTGCCTGGATTGATGCGCTTAACCTTTTCGTAGAAAGAGCAGGAGCTTAATATTTAATCAATAAGGATTTTGCTTTTTCTTCAATATTTTCTATTATTCTCAAAAGTATAATTTTTACTTCTTTTTCTGAATCAGTCCTGATATTTGTCCTTTCAAGTTCAGTCCTAATTCTCGATAGTTTAAGGATCTCTTTGAAACTTTCCTGCTTTTCAAGTTTTCCAGAAAGAAGCTTTTTTTCAATTAATTCTATTTTTTCTTTATACTTGTTTAATATTATTTTTTCTTCCTTGTTTCTGTCTTGGGATACCTTGGTCTCAAATGAATCTAAATTAGAGTATATGTCCCTGAATTTTTCCGTTATTTTTCTTCCTTCACCTGTGAGCCTTATGAATCTTATCCGGCCCTCCTTGTAGGATTCAACTATTCCTCCTTCCTCAAGTTCTTTTAGGATATTGAAAACATGAGGGTAGATAGATCCTACCTCTTCAGCTATTACCTTAGGGTACCTAGGTTTTTCATCTTCGAGCATGCTAAGTAATATTTCTACAGTCTTTATGTTGAAAAAAAGCTCATTTAGCTTACCCATGTAATAAAATAATGAAATAAGCTTAAAATTATTTGCTTTTTAGATACAGGAAATATACTGCCAACTGTTAGTAGCAAAATATTTAAATAACTGGTAACTAATATTCTTCAGGATACTATGAGCCTTATAGATAGAAAAGGACCGCACACGTGCATAAACTGTGACAATCTTATCCAAAAGATGGATGACAAAGAGGTCGGCATATGCTCAATCGCAGCTTCTACAAAAACAATGTTTAAAAAATATAATCAAGAATGCGATGAGAGGTCATCTCTAACAGGGGATCTCTGGATATATATAGATGGTGAAGATTGGGGTTAATTCTGATTTTGAATTATTTTAATTTATAGTATTTATTAGAGAGTAGAATCATTCTTCTTTAATTATTACAAATCAGTAGCCGGGGGCGGATTCGAACCACCGTCTCAAGGTCCAGAGCCTCGAAGGATTGACCACTACCCTACCCGGCTGTTAAACTCAAAGGATTATTTTCTTTTAATAAGTTTTTCGGTGTCTGTGATATATTCCATACTTTCCTTTTCTAGTTGGCTTCTTACAGAAAAATCCGAAAATAAATCGGCAAACCTTCTTTTTAGAGCCCGAATGACATAATCATCATAGTACATATTGCAATCTGTCTCGATATCATATAGAAGCAAATATTCGGGAGGAAAAGGTTTTGCATTAATTGTTATCTCCCCATTCAAAGCCGAAAGTATTTCAGATTCAGATAGATTTCCTTCGGCATAATCTACAATAGACCCAACTATTCTCCTAATCATTTGCCATAGGAATCCCTTCCCACTAAATTCCAAGATATATATTGGGCCATTTTTTCGATAGCTTGTCTCTATGTTTCTTTTTGTCTCTTCAAGCCCATTATACTTTGAAAATGAGGCAAAGTCATGATTTCCATTAAAAAAGGACAATCCTTTAACAATCAGATTTTCATCATAGCCATTATCAAAGAGGTAATAACGATATCTCTTCATCAAAGGAAGAGTCAGATTAT
>Ga0209201_1004428_pt1 | contig 11330 bp, 5 predicted proteins | sample AD_UKC055_MetaG_FD_184411 | JGI IMG/M metagenome (GOLD analysis project Ga0209201, IMG submission 184411) | Active sludge microbial communities of municipal wastewater-treating anaerobic digesters from USA - AD_UKC055_MetaG (SPAdes) (version 2) | ecosystem: Engineered > Bioreactor > Anaerobic >... | reverse complement strand
CAAAAAACCCAACGATTTCGGCATTTACGATATGACAGGAAATGTTGCAGAATGGGTTTGGGATTGGTACGATGTAAATTATATCCGTTCCCTGCCTACTTTTATCAATCCTACAGGTCCCGAAACCGGAACCTTAAAAGTTATCCGGGGTGGAAGTGTAATGAATGGAGAAGGTAGAAATCTAAACATTATGTGGAGAGAAAAAGGAGACCCGAACCGGGGATATCAATATGTGGGCTTTCGCTTAGTGCGCAGCAACTAATATTTCTTATACAAAAGAGAAAAGAAGAGAAAAAGCCGATAGGTCTATAGATCAAGAGGTCAAGAGGTCTGAAAGTTATACTATAAAATTATAGAACAAAAAATAAATAATCCGTGTTTATCCGTTCTAATCTGTTAAATCCGTGTCCTAATAAATCTGCGTAATCTGCGTAATCTGCGTGAACTTACGGCAAAATGAAAAAGGAAAATATGAAATAACCTAATAGAAAAATCAATTTCGTTAGCTTCGGTGGCTTCGGTGGCTAAAAAATAAATCTGCGTTAATCTGCGTGAACTTACGGCAAAATGAAAAAGGAAAATATGAAATAACCTAATAGAAAAATCAATTTCGTTAGCTTCGGTGGCTTCGGTGGCTAAAAAATAAATCTGCGTAATCTGCGTGAAACTGACGGCAGTGCCGACTCCTGACTTCATTCTCAATTTTTTCATTTTTTCCTTGACAAGATATTCAAAGCGATTATTATGTATAAATGTATAGAAATTATTTCTTTTTTTATTAGTTATGATCTTGCTGAGATAGTTGTTATTTCGGCAAAGTAAGAAAAGTGAACTTTGGTCTCTAACAAACGAGGAAGGGGTGTTATGAGACAAATAAAATTTACGGGGACCACTTTTGGGGGAATGAGTGGTAAAAGAAAGGAAAATTGTAATTACTTTTCTGCATTATTGTTAGTGCCAGCAATTTTATTCTTTGCTGTTTCTTATGTAATAGCTATTCTTCCTTTCCCAAGTGTTTATCCAATGACAAATACTGTCCTTTTTTGTTTTCTAACAAATGAACTACTACTTCCTTTCTTAAGTATCTCTCCCCTTCTTTTTCTTCATCTTGTCAATTTTATTGTGTCCTTTATCGCTCCTTTTTCAATTCTAATCAATTTCTCGGTGGCTTCAATGGCTTCAGTGTTCTCGGTGGCTAACAAATCATCCCCGTATATAAACGAAATGCAACCTTCTGTTTTCCTGCCGGTGTATTTTAGTTATAACCATCGCACATTATACAGAACCACATCGGAAAGGATAGAAGCTACATTTCACTTCTTTCTTCAACCTTCAAAATTAGTTATGGCTTACCTTGACTATCCATTATGCAACACTCAAACCTTAAGCTGTAAAGCAAAGGTAATGCCTATCGTTTAACAATAAACTAACTCTTTAAAGAAACATCTAAAACAAGGAGTTTTTATTATGAAGAAATTTTTAACTATATGTTGTGCAATGCTGATTGTAGCATTCGTTTTTGCTGATACCATTACAATTGGTACAGGCACAGGCGTGCAGAGATATCCCCTCGGTTCATTTTACGGTTATGAACGCAGTGCTGCTCTCTATACAGATGCAGACCTGGGAAGCCAGAATCTCAGTATTTCTTCGCTTGCCTGGTATTCCACTATTGCTACAACTGCTATCGTTCCCACAAAAATCTACTTAAAAACAACTTCTGCAACTGCTTTTGCAAGTGCGGACACTTGGGCAAATATGATCAGCGGAGCAACTCTTGTATATGATTCTAACTATGGGGCTACACCTGCCGGAGGTTGGAATCAATTTTCTCTCACCAACAATTTTGCAATTGATGATGGTTTTGGATTACTGGTTTTGGTAGAAAGAAACTATGGAGGTTCAGGAAGTAGCTCCGCAGGTGGAAGTTCCGGAGGACCCGGTGTCCAATATACTTCGGTTACTAATACTCATCAATACTGGAATCAGGACAGCACACCCCCTACGGGAACTGGTAGTTTAAGCTCTTATCGTCCCAATATCCAGATAACTTACACTCCTTATACGATAACCAATCCTCCTAATCCTGCTGCTCTTGTAAGCCCACTTAACGGTGCTACTAATGTTCTATTAACACAAACACTTAATTGGTCTTCCGGAGGTGGTGCACCTACAGGATACAAATTATCTTTGGGAACTGTCTCGCCGTTTACAACGGTCATCAACCAATTGGATTTAGGAGCCGTAACTACTTATGATCCAGATCTTGCTTACAGCACTGAATACTGGTGGAAAATAACCCCTTATAATGCTTATGGTGAAGCATTAGATTGCCCTACCTGGTCTTTCACTACAGCTGACCCTCCTTTAACAGGAACAAAAACAATAGGAATTGGTGGTAATTATGCTACTTTTACAGATGCCGTAAATGCCCTAAATATTTGTGGAGTTGGTTCAGGGGGTGTAACATTTAATGTTTCCGCTGGTTCTGTATTTGAAGAAAACATTCCCATTATTACAGCGACAGGAACTGCTTCTAATCCAATCATATTCCAGAAAGCCGGAACTGGCGAAAACCCAGTTATCAAACCAACTACCGCTACTGCCGGCATCCAAATTTCAGGTGGTGATTATATTACCTTTGATGGCATTGATGTAACCCGTCCTACCGGTAGCACATCCTATTATGGTTATTCCATAAAAGCCGCTAGCGCAACAGACGGAGCTCAATACAATACTATTAAGAACTGTAAGATAATATTGGATCGGACTAATTCTTCTTGTTATGGTATTTATCAATATTATAATGTAACTCCTACTGCTGCTGGAGGCACTAATTCTAATAACACTTACCAAAACATTGTTATTGAAAATGCCTATCGCGGATTTTATTTATATCAATCCTCTTCAACTTATCTGGATGAAAATAATAAAATCCTTAATTGCACAATAGGTGGAACTACAGCTGGGGATATTGCCGGTGCCTATGGTATTTACACTTATTACCAACAAAATTTAACTGTTTCCGGTAACACTATTCGTAATATGGGGTATTCCTATTCTGTTTACGGAATGTATATTTACTATAGCAAAGGCACTGATAATGTGATCAGTGGTAACAGGATATATAATATTGCCTATACAGGAACCTCATCTTACTACAACTATGGAATGTATGTTTACCCAACCGGAACCTCTACCTTTAAGATTTATAATAATATGATCTGGGGTCAAAGCCATGGCTATACTACCGCCACTACTTCCATCTATCTATATGGAATTTACCTCTCCTCCAGTTCCACTACTACCTATTATGTGGACTATAACTCTGTAAAGATTGATGGACCCGCTAATCTAAGCAGTGCTTGTTTATACTTTAGTTCAGCTGCCGGTACCCATTATGTTAGAAACAATATTCTGGCAAATGTATCCGCCGGCCATTCCACTCCTTATCATATAGCACTTTACTCCTATAGTGCTACAGCTATTGGTGCTACAGGTTCAACTTCCGACCACAATGTTATCTATATTGCCAATTCCTTGGGTGGTTATCCAGTGCGCGGTTCTTCAACCAACTATGCCACTCTGCAAGCATGGACAACTGCCAGTAGTCAGGATGCCAATAGCCGTCCTACAGACCCTCAGTTTGATACTGCTAATCCCTTAAATATCTTAACCACAGTTCCTACTCCGGTAGAAGGAAAGGCTTTGGCGCTTGATTATGTAACTACCGATATCTATGGAACTGTTAGAAATGCTACAACCCCGGATATTGGAGCTCACGAAGGCAACTTTATGGAAGAATTGCATTGTCAAACACCTACAGCACAGCCCACAAATCTTGTCCTGATTCCCTATTCCACTTCCATAACCGGTAGTTTTACTGCCAGTTCTCCTGCAGCTGAAGGATATTTGGTAATTGGTCACCAATCTGCTACGCTCACTTTTAGCCCTGTGGATGGAACATATTACAGTCCTGCTCAAAACTTGGGTAATAATGAAATTGTCTTAAGTTTTGGTCCCTCCACAAGTTTCACGGCAACCGGACTTACTCCCAATACTCAATATTATTGCACTATTTTTGCAATGAACATCAATGGTGTGGGAGCTCCAAAATATAATCGGACCAGTCCTTTAGCCGGAACTCAAACAACATTGCCTGCTGCTCCAGCTGCACCTTCTGCTTTTACAGCCACTGCATATAGTGCCAGTCAAATAAATTTAAGTGCAACAGCTACTGCCGATATTATGGTTGCATGGAGTTATAATAGTACATTTGGAACTCCTTTATCCACTGGTTATAGTGTAGGTGGTTCAATAGCTGGTGGAGGCACTGTTCTTTATTTGGGTCCCGCTGCAGGCCTTACCAGCCATACAGGTTTAAATGATGGAACCACTTATTATTATAAGGTATGGAGTTACATTACTGCAGAACGAACTACTTACTATGCTTTCTCTGCAAGTGGCTTAACCGCTAATGCTACCACTCCGCAAACACCAGCTACTTTGCCTTTAACGGAGACCTTTGAGGTTTGGCCCAATCATTGGACTATCGTGAATGGAACGCAGACCAATCAATGGTATGTAGGAACAGCAACTCACTATGCGGGAAACCAATCCGCTTATATCACTAATGATAATGGTGTTTCCAATGCCTATAATATCAGCTCATCATCAGTTGTTCATTTATATCGTGATGTCACATTCACAACTGGAGCAGAGTATTTTGAGCTTAGCTTTATGTTCAAATGTGGTGGTGAATCTACTTATGACGGAGTAAAAGTATATCTTGTGGATATTACCACAACCCCTGTAGCAGGAACTGAATTAAGTTCCGGACAGATCGGCAATACTTGGTATAATCTTACTACCAATTGGACAAGAATTGCTATTCCCATTAGTGGCACATTAGCCGGAACCACCAAACGCTTAGTTATTTCCTGGAAAAATGATGGTTCTGTGGGCACTCAGCCACCTGCCGCGATTGATAATTTGAGCTTGGAAGCTTATTTAGTTGCCAAACCTACAAACCTGACTGCAACTAATATTACGGAAACATCCACAGTGCTTAACTGGACAAGTAGTTTAGCCACTTTTGATCTGGAATGGGGTGCTCTTGGTTTTGCTCTGGGAACAGGAACCTTACTTAATAATATAAGCAAGCCCTACACACTGAATGGCTTAACCTCTGCTACCGGTTATGCTTATTATGTGCGAGCCAAAGATGGAGGCAATAATAGTGCCTGGGCAGGTCCTTATAGTTTTTACACTGCTTTCCCAATTCCCTATACAACGAATTTTGATGCTGAAACCAATCCTGCAGCCGGTTGGTGGACAGTGATCAATTCTACTTCCACTTCTGCAACTGTATATGTTTCTACTTCTACTCCTCATTCTACACCTAATAATATCTATATGTATAATCCCGCCAGTAATCCTGGTGCCTTAATAAGTTTAGTTAGTCCAGTATTTAATACTACACTAAATAATTTATACTTAAGATTCTGGGCAAGAGGAACAGCTGACCGCAATCTTTATATTGGTGTGGTAGATGGTTTAAGCTCCAGTTCTACATTTACCCAAGTTGCTGCTATCCCCCTAACTTCTACTTATACAGTTTATACAGTTGATTTATCCAGCTACTCCGGGAGCGGGCAGTATATTTCCTTCCGTCTGGATACCAGTGATAATGTAAGCCAATATGTTTATATAGATGATGTTACTGTTGCAACCAGACCCTATGATGAATTGGCTGTAACTGCTCTTACGGCAACTCCTCTGTATAAGTTTACGGAAAGTGAATTTACTTTTAACATTACGGTAAAGAACAATGGCACCAATTCCAGTGGTAAAAATGTTACTATAAAACAAGGTGAAACAACCATCGGAACAATTCCGGTGGGCAATCTTAATCATCTTTCCTCTGTGAATTTAACTTATAACTGGACTCCTGATACTGCCGGAACCTTCACCTTCACTGCAGAATTACCTGCTGATAATGATTTAACTAATAACACTGCCACTCTTGCCAATGTAGAGATATACACTGCTGGGACTCTTGCTGAAGGTTTTGAGGAAATTGTCTTTCCTCCTGTGCGTTGGGTTGCCTGGCAAGGTGAAGGTCAAAATGCCTGGCTAAGAACCACTGCCAGTAATTATGATGGTGTAGCAGCAACTGGTTTAGTATTAACTTCCACTAATACCAGTTCCTATCTGGCAACGCCTCAACTAATCTTTTCTCCGACAAGTAGTTCGGTAACTTTCTATGCGCGTTCAACTGTTGCTAATTTGCAACTGCAAGCATATTACGGAACAAGCATAGACGGAACTGATTATACTGCTTTGGGAACTCCTATCACTCTTACTACCACTTACACCCAATATACCGTTCCAGGAACTGCTGCCCTCAATGGTAATTATAGAATTGCTTTCCAGGGGCTTCCTAATGGGACTTCCGGAACTATCTATATGGATAAAGTGATTGGACCCACAATCTTTATCCCAGCTGAAGCTCCCGGTCCTGCAGCGTTAGTAGCCCCCTTGGCAAATGCAATTGTTAATCCAGCTTCTCTTATTCTGTCCTGGACTTCTCCCACTTCCGGAGGTTCTGCAATTGGTTATTATGTAAGGGTTCTCTGTGATTCTTTGAATTACCTGATAGAAGATGATGATGAGGCAACGGACAATGCCTTCTGGTCTATAACCGAAGAGCTTAACTTCGATGTTTATGCTGAGGGCTATTTGCTAAATTATAATACGAGTTACTGGTGGCAGATTATTCCTTACAACGATGGCGGGAGAACTCATCTTTCCGACTGTTTACCCAGAAAGTTAACTACTATTAAGCAAATTTCTGCTCCTGCAACTTTGGCACTTGGTAATCTTTTTGCCGGTAGAACAAAAACGGGAGAGATAACTGTTCAAAATGTTAGCCCGACACAATCTTTAACTTTTAGTGCCACAGGTGAGCATTTTACTTTTGGCGGAACTCAACCTTATACCATTCCTGCCAATAGTTCAATGCAATTAGCTTACACCTTCTCTATTCCAGAGGATTTAGGTGCTTACAGTGGAGTTATCACCTTAAATCAACCTACTCCTGCTCCCGGTTCTGTTCTTACTATCCAGGTTTCCGGAACGGTAATTGAAGACCCAACTATTTCTACTCTACCGTTCTTTGAGGGCTTTGAAGTCGGTAATACTGATAATTCTTCTAATATTAAAAACTGGACACAGGTTACAGGTCCTCAATATACTTCATATTACTGGACAGCAAATTCTTCGCAGACAACCTATAATAGAACTCCCAGAACCGGTTCTTTCAATGCCACATTACATTACAGCGGACAGGCCTGGTTATTCCGTCCGATAGAATTAACAGCAGCTACAACTTATGAAATTGAGCTGTGGGCTCGTCAGGATGGGAACATAGCTGCTAATGCAAAAATGATGGTCAGTTATGGTGATGCTCCTTCAATTGCAGGAATGACTAATCCCATAATCCCTCAAACCGGTATTATCAATGGTGATTACCAACGCTTATCGGGAACCTTTACTCCTACCAGCACCGGAACTTATTACATTGGTATTAACGGCTGGATTAATTCAACTCCCTGGTATATCAGTTTGGATGATATCAAGATTCGTGTTTTCCCTACAGAGCCGGAATTCTCAATTTATCCCAGCGAAAGTTCTGTTACTTATCCCCAAACGGTTATCAATCAAACCAGCACTAAACAATTCACAATTACCAATACTGGTGGGGGAACTTTAACTCTCAACAGCATTATAGTTAATGGAAATTATTATTCTCTATCTCAGGATGCCGATGACTATACTCTTGATAGTTATCAATCCACTACCTTCAAAGTGGCTTATACTCCTACAGTGGTTACTACTGGTTCGGAAGTTCACACGGGTACAATTACCATAACTTATGGTGAGCCAGCTTCAAAAAACAGAACTGAAAGAACTTCATACCTTATTAATCTTAGTGGAACCTGTGTTGATCCCCGTATTTATCCACCCTATACTCAGAATTTTGATGGAGTAACTACACCCAATCTGCCTTTGGGCTGGACAGGATATGTAAATTCAACCTCTACTTATGCTTATGTACAAACAACCACTACCTACCCGGTAAGTTCACCCAATTCCGTATATTTAACTAACAGTTCAGATACTGCTGCCGACTTACGACTGATCAGTCCCGAAGTTATGATCCCTATGAATCAAGTGCGATTGAGTTTTTCCGCGCGGGGTTCATCTGCTGGCTATGTATTATTGGTAGGAACATCTTCAACTGCTGACGGAACCGGTGTCTTTACCCAGTTTGCTTCCATAACTCTTACGGCAACGCATACGGTCTATACTTACAAACTAAATAATTACTCTGGAACCGATCAATATATCTGTTTCAAGCATGGATTAGGTGGTACATACCGATCTTTATATATTGATAATATGCAGGTAGAACAATTATTTGATAACGATTTGGCTGTAACCAAACTAACGGGTTCTTCTTCAATATTAGTTGGTAATCAAGGTACTTATTCTGTCACTGTTCAAAATAAGGGTCTTACTACACAGAATAACTTTGAAGTCCAATTGCGCACTACAGATACTGTTCTTGCTACATATACTGTAACCGGTGCCAATCTTGCTTCCGATTCCACTGCCGTTTATCAGCTGAACTGGAATCCTTCTTCAGTTGGAACATACAGTATTTATGCTAATGTAATTCTTGCTGGGGATGCACAACCTCTAAATGACACATCAGCTAATATTACAGTAGTTGTTTTACCCGAAGATACATATTTCCCAGTTGCCGGTGATCCTCAAACAACAACTTCAACAGGTTATTACCCGGTATATTATTTTTACAAAAACAGCATCTCGGAAACAATTTACTCGGCTCAGGAAATGCAAATGACAGCTGGAACCATTGTTGGAATTTATTATTATTCTACCTCTACTGTTGTGCAACAAGATAAACCGATTAAAATCTGGATGAAGAACACAAGCGAATCCTCTGTCCAAAATGCCTTCCTTGATTTTACCGGTTATGTTCAAGTTGCCGATGCTGTGATAACAATTCCCATCGGACGCGCAGAGATATTCATTCCCTTCAATACTCCGTTTGTTTACACAGGTAACAATCTGGCAGTGAGAGCCAACCGTCCAATGGATACCTCTTATCTGAGCGGAACCAGTTTCTACACTCAAAATCTGGGAGGTACGAATTATCGGACAAGGTATATGTATAGCGACTCGGTTGTTATCAACCCTCAAGATCCTGCAGCGTCCGGACTTACTGCCTATACAGCAACTGCATTCCCTCTTACTATGTTTGCTGTTACTTCTGCCACACCTGTAGTAGTAGGTGTACCTATTGTTTCCATAACTTCTACCGTTTCAGGAGTTCAGCTAAGCTGGGAGCAGGTAACAAACGCTCAAGCGTATAGAATCTATATGTCCGATGATCCTTATAACTTCCCTGAACAAACCCCCGCTATCGTTCAAGAACCAAATCGTAGCTATACCTTCGCTACAACAGGAATTAATAAAAAATTCTTTAAAGTAGTAGCAGTTTCTTCTTACCGTAATTCCAATCTGAAACCTGATATTGTCAATATGTTAAATCCTAACCCGGTAAGTATTGATCTTCCCGAAAGAACAAAAAAATAAACCTTCTGCAAAAAGCTTATAACTAAATATAAGTTTTCAGCATACAAATTATCAGCCCCCGTTTTCTACCGGGGGCTTTTTAATTTTGACTTACAATTTTGCCACTGCCATCACGGAAACCACAACCCGATGCTTGTTTTGATTCACAATTTTGCCACAGCCATCACGGAAACCACAACCCTCAATTTGAACACACTTGCAACCAAATTATTACTGGTCTCCTCATTTCAAAATTGTGAGTTAAAACAAGAAACAAGCACACTTTCAACCGAGCTACAACAAACTCACGAATTACACGGTCACGGAAAAATATATATTCAGCCGCTCCAGAAATGTGGGGTAGGAATTGTTCAGAATTTGTGACTTCGGGAGGCACTTTTGTTTTAACTCTAAACCGAGCTTCAGCTTTCCTTCAAATTCCGCCATCGTGAAAGAAAGCATTTTTTCAATCCAGAAATGTGGGGGAGGAATTGTTCAGAATTTGTGGCTTCGGGGGGTTCTTTTGTTTTAACTCTAAACCGAGCTTCAGCTTTGAAAGTAGAAGACAGTGAATAACATTTCTTGTTACCTCATAATCTCGTTGCAATCACAGAAGAATCGGTTTAGAGTCAAAACTCCACCCCGATGCTTGTTTTGACTTACAATTTTGCCACTGCCATCAAGGAAACCACAACCCACAAACTGTAAACACTATCAACCGAACTACATTTGGTCTCTTCACTTCAAAATTGTGAGTTAAAACAAGAACCCCGCACACTTACAACCGAGCTAGAACAAACTCACGAATTCCAAGGTCACGGAAAAACAAGAAGCAAGCACACCGTCAACCGAGCTACAACGAACTCACGAATTCCACGGTCACGGAAAAAATATATATTCAGCCACTCCAGAAATGTGGGGTAGGAATTGTTCAGAATTTGTGACTTCGGGCGATATTTTTGTTTTAACTCTAAACCGAGCTTCAGCTTTCCTTCAAATTCCGCCATCGTGAAAGAAAGCATTTTTTCACTCCAGAAATGTGGGGTAGGAATTGTTCAGAATTTGTGGCTTCGGGGGGTTCTTTTGTTTTAACTCTAAACCGAGCTTCAGCTTTGAAAGTTGAAGGCAACGAACAGAATTTCCTGTTGCCTCTGCATATAGTTGCAACCACAAAAGGATCGGTTTAGAGTCAAAACTTCCAAAACAAGAACAAAACTCCCCGAAACTTTATTTTTTGCTTGACATAAATTCAGGAATTATTAAAATAGATATATAGGATAATGAAATCACATTGAAGTTGAAGTAATATTCTTAAAACTGGTAAGTTAAGAAGAATGGCTTAATAAAAACAGCCATTTTACTACCAACTTGCCAGCCGGAAAATTTGGATTATATTGTTATAAGACGAAGAAAAAACGGTTGAATACCAAATTTCTTTGTTGTATTTAGCTGGTATAGAGATAAGTTCTCGCTACCTGAAGGATAGTAAAAAGATAAAAACTGCTTAGGTAGTGACGAACTATCAGCCAAGGAACGATAGGATGTCGTTCTTCTGTAGCAAAGGAGTTTAGATGAATTTGTGGATGTGCCTAAAGCAGAAGAACCCTGAAACGGAAAAAAGCCGAAAAGGGAAGAACTATGCACTTTGGTGTCTATCCAATTCT
>Ga0209201_1004427_pt1 | contig 11332 bp, 21 predicted proteins | sample AD_UKC055_MetaG_FD_184411 | JGI IMG/M metagenome (GOLD analysis project Ga0209201, IMG submission 184411) | Active sludge microbial communities of municipal wastewater-treating anaerobic digesters from USA - AD_UKC055_MetaG (SPAdes) (version 2) | ecosystem: Engineered > Bioreactor > Anaerobic >... | reverse complement strand
GTGAACACCCCGCACCATTCCCGCTAAATCTCGCCCGCGACCACATCCTCTCATGGAGCAACGAAGGCGACGTGGTGCTCGACCCATTTGCGGGGAGCGGCACGACCTGCCTTGCTGCGCGAGATGCCGGACGCCGCTACGTCGGCATCGAAATCAACTCGGAATACGTCGAAATCATCAACCGCCGACTTGGCTTGGCGAACGCCGTGCATGAGCCGCACGCGCCGAAAAAGGACTGACTCTATGACCACTGCAACTGATAGACCGCCCCGCGTGACCGACGAAGCCCCCAGCGCGCGTGTTGGCTCTGGGCACTTGTTAGGGGCACGTCGAAAGCAAGGCGGACTCCCGACAACGGCGCTCGTCCTATCAGCGCGAGTATCTGGCAACGCTGACGTATTCCCGGACGTGCTCAAGCTGCATGTGCCGGAAGGATCAACCATCGCGGACGTGACACACGGCAAGGGGGTATTCTGGCGCAAGGTGGACAAAGCGAAATATAACCTGCTCGCCACCGACATCAAGGACGGCGTGGACTGCCGCAAACTCCCGTATGCCGACGCAAGCGTGGATTCCGTGGTGCTCGACCCGCCCTACATGGAGGGCGCAGTTCGTGGCACCGCATACGATAGCGGACACAAAGCCTTCGCCAGCTACTACGGGCTGAACGGAGCGGGCTGCGGGGCGGGGAAATACCATGCAGCTATCCTGTCGCTCTATCTCGACGCGGCGAAAGAGGCGTATCGGGTGCTGCGCGTGAATGGCACGCTAATCGTGAAGTGCCAAGATGAGGTGAGCGCAAACAAGCAATGGCTGACGCATGTGGAAATCGTGAACGCCTGCGCCGAGATGGGCTACTACGCGAAGGACTTGTTTGTGGTGGTGCGGACGAATCGCCCCGTGTCCAGTCGCGTCCTCAAGCAAGTCCACGCACGGAAGAATCATTCTTTCTTTTTGGTGCTCGTGAAACGAAAAGCGAGTGCCCATAACATTCACAGTGAGCCTCGCGAGCGTCAGACAATGAATACACCACAGACACAGTCGAGCGTTGGCTCTAGCGATTTGTTAGGCATTTCGGGATGCGACAACTGCCCTTTTAACGCTGCGAAATACTGCAAACTCTTACAATGGCTAGCGAGTGAAAGCGGGACGGACGCGAATGCGTGGGTATGCGACGAATGGAGAGCTGGAACTATGCCTGAAAAATGCCCGCTGAAAAAGCACGCATTAACCTTTCTGCCTAACCAGTAGACATGACAACTTGACAAGTCGAAGAACTAAGTCAAACTTTCGATACGAATGAATCTTTCTAAAAAGGGGGTGGAAAATATTCGTCGCGGATTAATCCGTTCATGGAAACCGGGTGGTTGTTTTGACAAGGCGCTTGAAAAGATTGATGGGATTTTGTCTTGATTTTTTAGGAAAGAATCGGATAATAAGTTTTGAAAAATGGAAAATAACCCCGACAAACCAGTTTGGAAATCATTCGTTTTCTTCAAAGATCAATGTTTCTTCGTTTCTACTATCGAACGCGATTTTGAAACCATTGAACGGCTAACGCGTGACCAAGAAACTCTTGTCTGGAAATTCGATTGGAAGGAACAAAAAAGAGTTGGTGAAATTATTTATCACGGCGGACACATTCGCGATCATCAAGCCGCGTGTCGTTGCTTGATTAATTGGGGAGAAATTCCAGAAGAGGATGGTGAGCGTTGGAAGAGATTCCGTTAAATTTTATGAAAAATCCAAAATGGACTCGTGTAGAAGAAAATCTTGGCAACGATAAACAGTCTATTGTTTATGACATCATTATCGACGACGATATTCAACTAACTATTTTTCTTGATGAGTGTAGTGAAAAATTAACAGAAGTTTCATTTTCACTTTGGTTAAACGCGGGTAATGACATTATTTTAAAGAAAAAATTGGTTCGTAAATCGCTTGCCGCCACAGATATGATTAATTGGAAATTAGAAGCTTTAAAACTCGCTGCAAAATTCCTCGAAACGAAGATTGACAAAGTTAAATCTCTAATTCAAAAATGAGCCGACCCTCAGAACTTAGCCTGCATATCGCCGAAAAACTAAATTCCGCCTTTAACCTGTACGCGTGGGAAGATTCAAAGGTGGAGGCGGCACAGATCATTAGCAGGGGAATCAATGGTTTAGAATCCCAAAATAGAGAAATGCGAAGCTTACTTTTGCGGATCAATTCCGCTAGAATAGCCATGAATGAAGCGGGTGTGATAGCGGCGCTAAATGACGTTGATGTGTTTTTCCGTGAACAAAATCTTAACTAAAAATATGCCAGAACAAAAATTAGAAATCCTTGTCCCGCAAGAAGTAAACGAGATTATCGACGCCGCGAGTGGTGACGATGAATCCCTTGCTGTAATGTTCACTAACGATTCCGTCCGCCTCGTAACGAAAGGCGGCGATGAAATCATTCGCGAAGTAAAATGGGATAAATCAGGCGTTTTTGCCGCTAACCTCCTTGGGAACATTGCCAGCGCCACAGGAAAGCTTAAGAAAATTTGAAAATGCTAACAAAAGAACAGGTAAATCAAGTTAATGGCGCAGTTGAAGAAGTTAAAAAACTTTTGGACGATTGCGAGATTTCTTACGACAAAGACGTTGTTGAAGAAAACGAAAATGTTCATATTTTTACTACGGCTGTTAACGGGTATCAATATATCGGTCTTATTGGCTGGGATGTGGAAAATAAACATGTACGTTACGTAGCTTTCGATGAAGACCGTATTCATCGAAATAATTTAGAGGGTTTTAACGAGGGGGATGAGGGAAATAAAATAGCTTGGTGTCCCAAAGATTCGGAAATGTTTTTTAATTTCCTTACCGGAGAGGTTAGAGACATTATGAAAAAAGTTGCTAGAGAACAGGTTGAAGAACTTGACAAACAAATTCGCAATGAATAACATAGATTTACGTTTTATCACTAGTGAAGATTTTAAAATCGTTCAAGAAATCATTGTCGCGGCCACCGAAGGTATTGTTTCAGCAGAAAAGGAAAATGAGTTCGCGGCTAAAATCGCAGATTGGCGGCGGCGATACGCTTGTGAGGTGGCGGGAATTTGTGGAAGCGATCCAAGTTTCATTAAATCTTTGATTTGGTACAATCAAGATAACGTAGATGTGACTTGGCGGCAATATGCGAATGGGCTTGAAAAAGAGTTTTTGGAAAGAGTTTCGCGGGAAATCTTTGAGGAACAAATTAACAAATCGGTTTGGCTTGAAAGCGATGAGAGGGAAAAAGAGGCAAATAGTTGAAAATTCGCGTTAAATCCCGTGTAAATAATCTTGTCAGAGGTTTATCTTCTGATAGTTCTTTTTAGGAAAACTCACAAAACAAAGACGGGCCGCAAGTAAGTTACTAACAAGCAGAAGCCGAACTTTGATTAAGAGTTTGAACCCCGGCGATGAACCGGGGTTTATTTTTTTAAGGGTTTTTGAGGAAAAGTGTTGACTTTGGCGGGAAAAAGGGGATGATTTTATGGAAATGGAAAATTCTACCAAAATTAACCCAGAAGAGTTACTTACTTTAATCCGTTCTGAGCCTGACGTTGATTTTCATATTTTTAGTTGGGATGGAAAGTGGGTGGTCACAAGTGAATGGCTTTGTGGGAGTTTTGCTGGGCGGTCTTTTGCCGCCGACACAGTGGAACATGCGGCGGAACAACTTGGAGAATATTTAACGCGACATATAGGCCATAAAAGTATTGTTGGCGACATTGTGACGAGAAGCGGTTGGCCTAATCTTGCCGCTGTTAAATCGTGGCTTTCAAATCGGAGATTGTTGGATGGTGACGAGGTGAAAACAGCTTAAAGAAAAAGTAAAATTATGATAGATTGGCTTGCTGGGCGCGGAAATATGAAATATGTTTGCCCAGTTAACCTTTGGGAAGCTAAGGTTCAAGAAAAGTAATTTTGTTTTTTTTGTAATCTGGCATAAAAACCGCTTGACTTTTCGTGTAACTTCAACAAACCGTCTTTAACAAAATTCAATTTCCGTATGAAAAACGAACGTACTATTCAAGAAAAAGTGTTCTAAATTTTTGATTCCAGTCATTTTTTAGCCAAAAACACTTTCTTCCACTTATCCCTTGGGACGGTGGAACTAAAACAGGAAAATAAAAAATGACAGTAATCGCAGTTAGTATGTTCATCTGGGCGGCGGCGTGGCTGGTAATTCTTCCGCGCAACACCAAGGTGAGTGAGTAAAACAGAGAAATAAAAACGGGCCGGATTGAGTGAGAACTCAGTCCGGCCTTTTTCTTTTCCCCTTTGAAAAACTAAGTGTTTTTCGGTGTAACTTCTTCCATTATGAGTTATATCATTACTTTTATTCTCGGTGCGATCATCGGCGCTATCGTTTTAATCGGCGTCCTCCGCGTAAACCCGTGGCTTCTTGAGAAGCTTCTCGGCGCTTACAATATCGGTAAAGTCCTTGCGGAAAAAGCGGAGCAGAGTTTGAAAGCTAAGTTGAAAGAGTGATTTTGTATGCCACTTCCATCTCCAAAAGGTAAGCAAGAACATGACGCTTTTGTAAGTTCTTGTATGGCTAACCCCGTAATGAACAAGGAGTTTAAAGATAACAAGCAGCGTTATGCGGTTTGCGAATCCCAATGGCGACGCGCCAAAAAGAAGAAAGTTGATAAGGGATGTGATGACGAGCCGCTTTGGGAAGATACCGAGGCGGAGATTAAAAAAGATAAGTGTATCGCAAGCGATGACGAAGTGCGCGTGATTTCAGAATAATAATTTAGTTTCAACAATTAAAAACACCAGTAAAAAATGAGTAAAGATACAGTAGTAATCAAATTCGATGGAGAAACCAAGCAGGTAAGCAAAGCCTCTGATTTCGCCGCCGTTATCGCCTGTCTCAAACAGGTTCTTGCGGACCTTCACGTTTTAACCGCCCTTACTCATGACGCTCATTGGAACGTTGAAGGTTTTAATTTCATCGCGCTGCACAAAGAGTTTGGTGATGAATACGACGCCGCGTTTGAGGAAACCGATACTATCGCTGAACGTATTCGCCAGCTTGGTCAATACGTAGAAGTCGATCTTGCGGAATTCAAATCTACGGCGGGAATCGCTGTCCCGGTCGCCCCGATTGGTGATAAAGAGTGGGTGGCGGCGGTTTTAGCCGGCCAAGAGAAGGTGATTTTCGACCTTAAAGCTCTTGAGGCGGTGTCCGGCTGGGATTTGTCAACACAGAATCTCGCTACCACGTTAATTGACGGGCATACTAAGACGGTATGGTTCTTGCGGTCGCTTTTGAAGTGATTGATTTAAAATAGTTTAAGAGACAACCCGGTGTAAAAACCGGGTTTTTGTTTTTGCGCGCGAAAGGCGCTTGACTTTACAGAGAAAATCCGCACGATTGTAGCTTACAAAACAAAAAATATGGAAAATTTAGCTACTATCCAAACGATTATTCAAGTGGAAAAACACCCAAACGCCGATTCGCTTGACATCGTTCGAGTTCTTGGGTATAAATGTATTGTAAAACGTGACCAATGGAAAATTGGGGATAAAGTTATTTTCATTGCACCGGATTCGGTTTTGCCAGATACTCAATGGGCGGCTTTTTATAACGCAAGGTCGTCCCGCGTGAAAGCAATCCAGCTTCGCAAGGAATGGTCTTTTGGCATAGTTGAATCCGCGCAGAATATTGGATATACAGGTGCAATGGATGACGGTTTAGATGTTTCGGAAATTATTGGCGTTACAAAATATGCCCCGCCAGAACCCCAAGATAATTCCGCTGCCGGGGTATACGGAAACGGTATTCCCAAAACCGACGAAACTCGTTGGCAAGGTATTCGCGCGAATAATCTTCCTATTGGGGAAATGGTAGATGTAACACAAAAGATTGATGGGCAATCACTTTCTTGGCTTTTTGAATATAAGAAAGAAACGGATAGTTATGACATTTCTGTTGGTGGGCGATCTTTTATTTTTAAAAAATTTGTTCAAAATAATTACACGCGAAATGTGGCGGCGCTTGGCGTTGCAGAGAAAATTGAAAAGTTTCTTCGTTCTCACGGCAACGTATCGCTGTGTTTTCGAGGTGAATCTTATGGAGTTGGAATCCAAAAGTTTTCACATAATCCGCACGCAAAAAAGCCGCTCGGCGTATCTTTCTTTTCCGTTTGGAATATTGACGATAGACGTTATGAGTTTAAGGGGAGTAAATTTTACATTCACAACATAGCGTCCGAATTAAGCCTTCCAACCGTTCCACTTTTGGAAAAAGACGTTGTTTTGACTTGGGATTTGATTAAGAAATACGATGAAGATTTGAAGCAAATCAACGGCGAACCATTTGAAGGTGTTGTGATTCAACATTTAAACGGTTCATTCAAGGTGATTAATAAACATTACGATTCTAAAAAATGAAAATCTCAGGAAACTACCTTAAAGATCAGCACACTCTAATTTGGAGTAATTTTTTAGTCAAAAACTTCGCAACTTTCACTTATATTGGTGGTCTAACTATGCTTTTTTACGTAGATTGGCGTGTTGGTATCGGGGCGGTTCTTTTGACGACTGGTTTCGGGATTAATCACGGAAAATAAAAATGAAATTAGTTATTATTGAAAGTCCTTACGCCGGAGATGTTCAAGCAAATGTAGATTACGCTCGCGCCGTCGTAAGAGATTCTTTATCTCGTGGCGAAGCTCCGATAGCATCGCATCTGCTATATACTCAGCCCGGAATTTTACGAGACGAAATTAAAGATGAGCGTCAAATGGGGATTGAAGCGGGGCTTGCTTGGGTGCGCGTCAGTGATTTGACGGCGGTTTACACCGACAGAGGAATAAGCGACGGTATGAGATATGGTATTGAATTAGCTCATAAACATGGTAATATTGTTGAATATAGGAGTTTACAAAAAAATGTTTAAAAATTTATAAAATCGACGGACCTAAAACCCGGTCGCTTTAGCGCCGGGATACAGGTCCGCAAGGGTGTTTAAAGAAAAATAAGAAATCTTACAAAACAAACAAAAAATTCTTGAATTTTAGTGTAAATAATTTTATACCGTCGGAACGACGGGATTTTAAGCCTGTGGAGAAAAACATCGGTTTTTCTGTGAAGCAGGAAACCACAGCCCTTTAGGGCGTGGTAGTTCACTTAAAAAATTTCGACGCGAGTGGAAACCCGCTTTTGTTAAAGATAGAAACGGAGAGGTCCGCGAAAGAACGTGAAGCGGAAATTTCTTTTGTTGGATGGTATGACAACTCTAATAGATTGTATAGCGACACAGAAGTTGTTCACGGCAAAGAAATTGTTGAATGGCTCATAAATAACAAAAAACAAATCCTTGACTTTCTCCAAAAAATCAGTTGAATCAAATCATGTTTTACCGCCCAACAGATTTTAACGACCCGGATTTTTACGATCCAGACCACGATGATCTAAAATTCTCAAAAAAACTTTCCAAACGGCGCGCCCGCCAATGTTCTGACGGTACGTGCGGCTGCGAAGATTGTGAGACATGTTTTCCTCTGTTGGCACAGAAGGTTGCGGGGGATTATTTTTTCGAGGAAAATCAAAATGAAAATTGAAATTGAAGAAGGTCGTCTGAAAGAATTGGAGCGTCACAGTGCGATGTTGAGCCAAATTGCTAATTTGGTCGAAGAGTTTTGCGCCAATAACAAAACGACTACTTTTGAAGCGGTGGAGGCGCTTTTTGATGCCTATATCGAGGAAAGAACTCACGCCGACCGATATTTTCGCGTCTTGTCGCAAGCTAAGGAAAGTGGAGATTTGCCCGAAAACGTAAAGTTTTGAGGAAATAAAATGCCTAACACAACCAAATTGCCGCCGCCACAGCCGGGACGAAAATTCAAAGATTTTGTAATTCTCTTTGTTTTTGCCGGCTTAATCGCCATTTCCTTTTTGGCGCTACTCTGGTTTTTGGGCGTCATATCCTCTTCTTTATTCTTTGACGCAAAAGATTTCTCTTTAGAATTTGTTAAAAACGCTATCCACGGCGGCGCGCTTTTAGCCGTTTTAATCATGTTTTTCGCTGTTGGAAACTGTTTGGCTATAGTATTTAGGTATTGGAGGGGTAAAAAATGAATAAAAAATCTTTAAATAACGAGAAAATTTTAAACGCTTTCAACAAAGATTTGAATGACTTAGTTTTCTTTTCATTTCGTTATTTTCTCGGGCGCATGAGTGCCGGTGTTTCCGGTTTCACAGAAAGTTTAATTGCTGCGTGGCCGAACCTCAACGACAAAACCAAGAAACAGATTAAAAGGGAGCTTGAAAAAGCTATTGAAGAAGATAGTGAAATGAGGAATGACCCCGCACGCTCATCGAGTTATCATCCTCTTGGAATGGATTGTGACCGCGAGTGTTGGATTAAGGTTATGCAAGCTATCTTGGTTGATGAGGAAAGTGTTGAAAAAGCACTTCAACTTGAAGAGGATAAGCTCGGCAAGTGGAGCAACGCTGATTTGCACGAATTTTACGAAAATGAATCGGGAAAAAATTGATAATTGGCTCAACTCCATGTCTTTTTGTCCGTGTTGCAATTATGCGGAAGGAAAATCTTTGATAGAATCAATGCGATTTGACTTAGATTGCCAGCGCTGTGGTGGCGCTAAATTGTCACAGTATTATTCTATGGGAAGTGATACACATCACAAACAATTAGAAGAATGGAAAAATGGGCGGCGTACAACACTAAAACAGGGGAATGGGCAATCTATTTTAATTTTGATGCCACCGCCTTGGCCGCAAGAAAAAGACCGACAAAAATGAAAATGACCATTATTCCGTCGTACCCAAAGCAAAGACTTCCTTAGCGGAGGTCTTTTCTGTTTTCCCACCCCAAGAATTGAAAATCGCGTAAACCACTCCAACACAATTCCCGCTATTTACCCTTGAAACATCATCAAAACCATTCTCGCTCCCCCGCGCCACCCATTCTTCATTCACTTTCCCAACGATTCTATGCGCAACAAGTTTACCAGTTTTGTTTCTATAAACGATCACTTGCCCCGCTTTCATCTTGTTAAAATCCACGGGGATACTCACGATTAACGAGCCGGGACGAAAAAATTTCAACATACTTTCCCCGGAAACTTGAAAAACTTCTCCATTATACTTCTCTGCTAAAACTTGCGCGTCTTGGAAAGCCCCCGCTTTCAAAACTGAAGTGGTGAAAAACAACGTAAAAAACATTAAAGCGAGCCACTTTTGCATACCACTCAAACACGCCACTTAACGCGAAATAATTAGCCCGCCCATTCCCTAACTAGTGGTAGGTAAAAACCCTAGAGAATTGTGTTGACTTGGCGGAGGAAATGTGAATGATTAGATGTAAATCCAAAAAATATGAAAACTACACAAGAAATTAAATCCAACCTTATTCAAGTTGGTGAAGCCCGCTGGATTCTCCCTCAAGATGGGAAGAAGCCTATTAAAATCATCGCCACAGACAAAATTCTTAATAGTTTCGACAATGGTATTTGGGACCAAATCGAAAACGTAAGTAATATGCCCGGAGTAGAAGAGGTAATTATCTCTCCAGATGCCCACGTTGGTTTTGGTTTCCCAGTTGGTTGTTCTGTAGTTTCAAAAACACACGTAAATCCTCCAGCGGTTGGCGTTGACGCCTGCTGTTCAATGTCATTTCTACAAACTAATCTTCCAGAAGAGATTGTGCGAGAAAAATCAGTTCGCCGCGCTCTTATCAATGTGGTAACGGAGAGGATTCCTACGGGGGCGGGAAACCGTCAAGTTAAGAAAAGCCGTAAGATTAATCCAGAAATGTTTTATTATATTGCTCGCTACGGGGCTTCACCCACCGTTCTTTACGCTTTGGGAATTCCGGTTGAATGGGCTAATAAATGCGAAAGAAATAGTTTCGAGATGGACGGTTCTAAAGCCGCGCAGGAACGGGTTATAGAGCTTAAGTCCAAAATGGAAGTTATTGGGTCTATCGGAAACGGCAACCATTTTGTATCTTTCGACACTGTAAAGACTTGCAATAACGATATTGGTGATAAATTCGGGTTGAAAAATGATAACATGGGCTTTCTCACCCATTGCGGCTCTCGCGGTTTCGGCTATCGCTTGATGGATTTCCACGCTAAGAAATTGAAAAAATTTTATGAAACTTGGGGTATTCCGTTTCCCGGAAATGATTCTCATTTAGTCGCAGCACCATTAAACACCCAAGAAGCTCAAGATTATCTGGCGGACCTTTACATCGCGTGTAACTTCGCTATTGTTAATCATTTACTTATCAATTCCCTGCTTCTTGAGGCGGTTCAAGAGGTTTTCCCCGGTGTAACTGGTGATTTAGTTTACCATATCTCTCATAATGTCGGTCAAGAAGAATTAATTGACGGGACAAAAAAATGGATTTGGCGCAAAGGGGCGACTCGCGCTTTCCATGCCGGGCATCCGCAACTCAAAGGAACTGGTTTTGAAACTACTGGACACCCCATTCTTTTGCCGGGTAACGCGCGAGACGGTAGCGTTATTATGGCGGCTAAAGAGGGTGTGAGCTGGTCAAACTGTACCGTTAATCATGGTGCGGGCAGGCGCATGGGTCGAAAACAAGCCAAGAGAGAGCTTAATCAGGCTAATGTTGACTCGAACATGCTGGAATCGGACATTCTTCATAACGGGAGGCTGTACCCTATTGACGAAGCGCCGGATGCTTATAAAAATTTTGATGAAATTACTGAATGTGTAGAAAAAGCGGATTTAGCCTTGACTGTTGCGCGTTTACGACCCATGTTTGTAATCAAAGATAACGACTCCAATCCCGAAGGCGCGGCATAACTAAAATTAAAAATCATGAATATCTTCTGGCTTGACAACGACCCCGTAAAATCCGCTCGGTACAACGTAGATCGCCACGTTATCAAAATCTGTACGGAAATCGCGCAGGTTCTCAGTAATGTTCACGCGCCGGAAGTTGCTCCGTATCGCCACACCCACACTCATCATCCGCTAACTTTTTGGGTTAAAGAATCCGCACAAAACTATATGAAGGCGGCGATTTACGGCAAGGAGCTTTGCCGGGAATACACCTTTCGATATGGCGGCAAGCGGATCAAAACCGAAGACACGATTGATTGGCTGATTGAAAACGCGCCGCGACTTCCCGATATTGGCGAGACAAGAGTTCCGAGATGTTTTGGTTCGCACAAAGGCATTTTGCCAGAAACCGACGATCTCGTAGCGGATTACCGTCGATTCTACGTCGCGGCTAAATCTCATTTGTTTTGTTGGCGTGGGCGAAGTATTCCAGAATGGGTATTTTCGACTGGTGTTCTGTG